>Ga0066639_10001531_pt1 | contig 20589 bp, 24 predicted proteins | sample CryGeyCG2114_010_2_FD_59504 | JGI IMG/M metagenome (GOLD analysis project Ga0066639, IMG submission 59504) | Groundwater microbial communities from aquifer - Crystal Geyser CG10_big_fil_rev_8/21/14_0.10 | ecosystem: Environmental > Aquatic > Deep subsurface > Groundwater | place: USA: Utah...
CTTGTGCTGATTTTAGAAATGAAGTTTGTTATCAAGATGTTATCGGTACTTCGCAAGGAGATTTCCAACAAGCAGCTTGCAGGGCGAATAGATGGCAGACTTGTTTTGGAGTTACTAATCAAGAAGATTGTGAAAATATAGATAAGCATGATTGTGTGTGGATGGAAGATGTTCAGTGGTATGGAAATCCTCCGGGAGCTGATGAAGAGAGTGAGAGCACTTCTAGCAGTGATTCAGGTTATCAGACAAATACGTATTCAACTACAACTTCAAGCACTAATACTGCTACAACAGGTAGTGTGATAACTGGATTTGCTAGTGATGACGAAGAGAGTACAGATGAAGGATATAAGGGAGTTGGTGGGACATACACAACTGAAGAGGGGGCTACAAGTGCTGGACAAGAAGCAATATCAGGGAGTGCAGAAGAAGAGGGAGTAACTCTTACTGGGGCTTGTGTTCCTCAATATGCTCCGGGATTTGATTTTTGGAATGAAGATGGAGATGCTAAGACAATTTGTGAGCAAGCTGATGATTTTTGTGTTGTAAAATATGAAGAAGGATTAATTAGTGATGCGGAGTGTGTTGAAAATTGTGAGTGTATAGGGGAGGATTGGAATCAAACTAAGATGGAAGTTTGTACTTCTTTAGGAGATTGTGGAGCGAGTGTTGGAGTTTATACAAATCTGGAAGACAATTCATATAATGTTGTTTCAGGAACTGTTTCAAGAATTATAACTATTTTGAGTAAGTTTGCTGTGTATGTTTTGTTAGGGGAGATGGATGTTGTTGAAGCGGGGGACCCTGTTGTTGCTGTTAATCCTACTGCAAATTTGGTTCAAACTCCAAATCAAGTTTCAGGATTTGTGCATATCACAAATAATAACTTAATAACTGGCTTGGGAAAATCTGTACCTGCAGGAATATATAAGGTTAGTGGAACTAATTTGATTGCTGAAAATGGTGCAACTTATGGGTTTAATCTCGGCCCAGAAACAACTTCTTTAACTCAGATCAAAGGAATAAACTTCGCAACAAAGACCCAAGTGACAAGTTTATCCTCAAGACTATGGGGAAGCGGAATTAATCCTAGCCAACTAGGGACTGCTAGTGCAGAACAACTTGGAAAATTGGGAATTTCAAGTGTTAAAAGTGTAGATGGAAATACTTTACTAAATTTAAAAGACGGCAGTACTGTAACTTACGATGCTACTGGTAACATGATTGGCCAGCAAGCAGCACAACAAGCAGGACCATGGGCAGGTTGGAACATGGCGAATACAATATTCAATAGTTTAATGTGGGGATTGTTAATGGGAGGAATTGGGGCATTATTAGGAACTATGTTGGGCCCTGAGAATTCAAATGCCGGGGAGGCGGGGTTCTGGGCGGGGATGGCTGGGGGAACGGTTTCAAGTTTAACTTATGCTTGGATGAGTGATAAAGGAGCATTGGGATTAATCGGTAAAGATAGTATTCTTGGAGGAGGAGTTTCAACAACAGGGGCGGGGGCAGGTGCATTTTGGACTTCTGCATTAGTCGGAGTTGCTATCTCTGCGATTGTATTTGTAGTTTTGTATAAAGAGTGGCATTTTGAAGTAATTGTGTTTAATTGCGATCCGTGGGAAGCCCCAACAGGATCCAGTGCTGCAGACAATTGCGCTTTGTGTAATGATGATGTCATGAGGCCTTGTTCTGATTACAGATGTAGAAGTTTAGGTCAGAGCTGCGCTTTGACAAATGCTGATTCTGAAACAGATGCAATGTGCTACTGGCAAAATCCTCATGATGTAACAACCCCTACAATTGAACCTAATTACAATGTTCTATCAAGAGATCACTCTTATGTTGATGTTGACACAAGACCGCCTGCATGGGGTATGAGCATCCAAAGAGATGATGCGGATTCAACTTGTACAATTGATGGACAAGCGATAAGGAGAATCAGATCATTCACACCATTAACATTTGGAATTGTTACAAATGAACCAGCTCAATGTAAAATTGATTACAATCATACAACAAACTTCGAAGATATGTCTTATTACTTTGGAAGCAATTTGTATTTATACAATCACTCTGTAACATTAAGTGTTCCTGGAATGGATAATTCTAATTATGAGTATCCTGCATTGCAAGAAGATGGAGTTTATACCCTGTATGTAAGATGCCAAGATCCTATGGAAAACTGGAATACTGATGAATATGCAATTAGATTCTGTGTTGATGATGGGCCGGATACAACTCCGCCTGAGATTGTTGGAACAAATCCTCTAAATGGAATGCCAATTCAGTATAATCTAAATGAGACTCAAGTAGAAGTTTATGTTAACGAGCCGGCTGAATGTAGGTGGAGTAAACAAGATAGAGACTACGATCAAATGTCCAATTCATTCAGTTGTAGAAATAGTGCTACAGTTGTGAATAATCAAGTAGTCTACAAATGCACTGCTACTTTAACTGGACTAGAGAATAGAAAGAACAATGAGTTCTACTTCAGATGTAAGGATCAACCAGGAAAACCAAGTAACGATAGATTTGAAAATACTGAAAGCTACAAATATACTCTAATTGGAACTCAACCATTGTATATAACTGATATTGAACCAAATGGAACAATACAAGGATTTGCAAATGTAATGACAGTTACATTAACAGCTGAAACATCATATGGATATAATGAAGGAGATGCTGACTGTTATTATAGTGTAACTGGAAATGAAAGAGATTATGTCAGAATGTTTGGGACAGGATCAAATATACATAATCAGACACAGAGTTTGACAGAAGGAAACTATACTTACTATATCAAATGTGTTGATGATGGCGGAAATTCTGATTACAACCAAACAAGTTTCCAGATTCTAATTGATCGAAACGCGCCTAATGTAGTGAGAGTTTACAAATCTGGTGAGAGATTAATTGTTTTGACTGATGAAGATTCAGAATGTACTTACAGTACTAAAGATTGTAGTTTTAATCTTGAGGATGGAGAATCTATCCCTTACGCAAACTCAACTGAACATTCTGTTGCTTGGAGTGAAGAGGATACTTATTACATCAAATGTAGAGATGAAAGCGGAAATCAACCTCTTCCTAGATATTGTTCTATAATTGCTAAGGGTTGGGAATTAAACAGAGCTAATTAGTGAAGTTTTATAAATAATATTTCTATTTAATAAGTATGAATAAAAGAAGAACTCGTACTCTCCGGTTTTTGAGGAGTACACACCACCTCCACTCCTGTAAACGTTCACAATTTCAATTATCGTTCAGTATGATATTTTCTATAATTTTAATATTAGCTTTTATTGGAGTTGCAATTTATGCTTTGGTTTGGTTTATCAATTTAAATCGATGTTCTCAAACTGGATTGTTTAAGAATGATTTTCAGAATAAAATTGATACTGTATGGAACTCTCCTGAAGCATTAGATGTATTTCCTGGGATTGATAAAGGTCTGACTTCTGTTTTACCTTCAACAATTCAATATATTTGTTTTGTAGATTTTAACTCTCCGGCTAGTGGGGGTTATAGAGATTTTTATGAAGAGTTTGACAGATACTACAAAGGACTCACAGATAGTCCAAATAATGTAGTTTTTTATCCGCCAAAGAAAGTGTGTGAAGGGCAAAGAGGATTCAAATTAGATCATATTGATATTGAGAATATAACTCATAATCACAACCCGTATTGTATCCCAAACCAAGATCAGACAAGAATAGAACTTGAAAAAGAATTGAAGGGAAACAATCTGGTGAAGGTAAGACAAAATGAATAAGCTTGGACTTGAATTTAATTTCAATTGGTTATTTGCAGTTATTGTTGGAGCGGTTGTTATCTTTATTACAATCTATGCTATTGGACAAATAGCTGGACAAAAAGAAGAGGAAACTGCCACTTATATCTCAAAACAGTTAGATATATTCTTTGATCCTCTAGAGACGGGAATTGCGTCTGGAAAAAGCACTCAAGTTACGCTTGGAAGAAATATTCGAATTAATAATAAATGTTCATCACAATCTCTTGCACCTTATAAATTTGGAAAACAAGAGTTTAGTATTAGTGAGTTTACAAGAAATCAGTGGAATCGAGTTGGACTCCCAGCAATACTACAAGATAAATATATTTTTTCTGACAATATGTTAGAAGGAAAAAAGTTTTATTTTTTCTCAAAAAATTTTGAGTTTCCTTTTAAAGTTTCTAATATCATTTTTATGACAACAGAGAATTATTGTTTTATTAATGCTCCGAGTGAAATCCGAGATGAAATCCAAGATTTAAGATTTGAGAATATACAAGAAAATAGTTTTGGAAATTGTACCGAGAGCTCTATTAAAGTTTGCTTTGGTTCTGATTCAAATTGCGATATTCTAGTTGAAGATTTATGTAATGATTATAGTTGTGAGGAATATGAAATAGGAAGAGTCTCAAAAACAGGATATAGTGTTGATTATGTTGGAAGTTTAGTTTACGCTGCTATTTTCTCATCTCAAGAGGTTTATGAATGCAATGTGCAAAGATTAATGATCAGGGTAAAGGAACTCTGCTCTCTGTATGCTGATGAGGTTTCTTTTTTATCGAGAGAGAGTTGTGGGAGTGAGTTGAGAACTAAATTGCTTTATTTAGGTGCTGTTGCTGAAAATTTACCTTTATTGGCATTGAGGAATACTGCTCAAGATGTTGAGGACCAACATAGTTCCCAGGAGTGCAAAATATGGCAAGATATATAAGAGGACAAATGAAAATCCAACAGATGGCATTTATGCTAATGGCAGTTGTCTTGTTTTTTTTGCTTGTTGTTTTATTTTATATGGCTTTCCAGAGTAGAAATATGGGACAAAAAGCTGAAGAGCTAAGAGAAACAAAAGCTAATACTGTAGCATTGATGTTATCAAGAACTCCAGAATTCAGTTGTGGAGATTTTTGTATAGATACTGATAGACTAATGGTTTTAATGAGTCGTGAGAACTACAACAATTTTTGGGCTGTTTCAAAAATAAAAGTTGTTGAACTATATCCCCGAGATGGACTTGTTGAATGCACTATGCAAAACTATCCTAATTGCGATGTTTACAGCGTATACGATAAAAATAAAAAAGGGAGTTCTACTGAGAATTATATAACCCTATGCAGACGAGAAAACTTAGATGGGGGATTTGTGAATATATGTCGGCTTGGAAAAATAATTGTGGGGTTTGAATCAATATGAGTTTTAAAAGAAAAGGTCAAGAAGAAATGGTGGGATTTATCTTAATTATTATTTTAGTTGTTGTGCTCTCTCTTGTTTTTTTAGGAATTAGTTTAAGAAGATCTACTGAAAGAACACAGAGCGAGAGGGTTAACAACTTATTAATATCTACGAAGGACATCACAACTAACTGCTATAAAAGTTTTGGGCTTCCATACGACATTGGGGGACTAATCGAAGCTTGTAATATGGATGGATTATGTTATAATTCAACTGAGACAAGTTGTCAAGTATTAAGTTCAGAAGTGGAGGCAGTTCTAGATGCAGCTTTAACCCCAAATCAAGAAGGAAAATATAAGGGTTATAAAGCAGATATTTTTGTTGTCAATGGATCAGAGATTCTAACAATAGAAAAAGGTAATAAAACAAGAATTATGAGGTCGGGAGTAGGTTATATTCCAATAAGAGGTGGTGGGGGAGATATAGAATTCGATCTTGAAGTTTATATATGACTATTGAAAACTTATGTTTATAGATAAATTATCCAATATTAAAGAGGGTTTAAGTTTTTTTCTTTTTCCCTGATATGCTGGCACTAATTCTATAAAACCAAATTTTTCTAGCAACTTAATATCATCTCGTACTGATTTGAAGTCTCTTTCTAAAAGCTTAGATAAAGTATAAATTGAATCTGGATTTTTATTTTTGATGAGATTTAAAATTCTGGATTTTTCATTACTTAACAATTGTCTCAAATCAGATAATTCTGAAAAATCAAACTCAGATTTTTTCCCACTAAATTTTTTAAATATTGTCGAGAAAGATCCTGGGGTGATATACAAGTTTACTGTCCGTGATCTTTGTTTTTGTGCCATTTTATTAATTATGTTTTTTTCTCCTATATATCTGAATTATATATTTTATACTTTTATGGTTTTTTAATCCATATATTATAACATATCCCCACTATCTTATAAATGTTTCGTTTTGCTTTATCCTCTGAAACCAAAGATAACCGAAAGGTTTATAAAGAAAATACAAAAAAATTGCTTTTCCGAGGAAAAAACGAATATTTGGACGAAAGCTTTTTAAAGTAAAAAAAAGTGGTATTCTCATAGTAAATTGGCCATTGACGTAAAACAAAATTGGTTTTAACATTATCCATCAGCAAAAAAAATTTGAGCTGATAGCCAATAATGAGAGAGTTGAAAGGAGGTTTATGAAATGAAATTTAATTTTAAAAAGATCGCAACAGTACTAGCGAGCACAGTTATGTTAGGTAGTACACTTGGTTTTGCTGCTGCTGCAAATTATCCTGCACCTTTTATATCAGGAGGTAATGCGGATGTTGCTGTGGTTGTAGGTAGTATTGCTCAAAGTTCAGATTATCTTGCTGCTACACAACTTGGAACAAGTTTGCAAGAAGAACTTGCAGCTCAAACTGCTCGATCAGGCGGATCAACATCAACCACTTCAATTAGTGGAGGGGATTATGTTGTGCTTGACAAACCAAGTAATAATGTAAATATGGGAGATACTGTTAGTGATGTATTTGGTACTTCTGTTACAGATGACCATTTATCTACATTACTAGCTGATGGAGTTTATAGGGATGATGCAAATACAGAACATGATTTTGAACAAAAGTTGACTTTGGCTTCTACATTAGAACTGACTCATTTTTCAGATTCTGATTATGATGCTGATGAAACACCAACTATTGGGATTAACATCTCTTCTGGAGCGTCTATTCTTAACTATACTCTAGACTTCCTTGACACACCTGACTGGCTTACAACAACATTGGAAACAAGTGATATTAGCCTGCTTGGAAAGAGCTACTATATCCTTGATATCACAAACAGTTCCACTAGTGACTACACAATGACTCTTCTTGATGCTGCAAATACTGCAGTTGTTCAGGAGGGAGAAACAAAGTCTGTCACAGTAGGTTCAAAAACTTACGAAGTGAGTATAAGTTATATTAGTACTACTGAAGTCAAACTTGACGTTGGTGGTGAATTAACAAACTCCCTTGCAGAAGGGGGAACTTATAAGTTATCAGACGGTACTTATGTAGGAATCAAAGATATTTTAGCTAGAGACGTTGCAGGAACTGTAGGAAGTGTTGAATTCAGCATTGGTTCAGGTAAATTGGAAATTAAAACCGCAAATGCTGTTAAACTTAATGATCAAGATCTTACTGAAATTACAGGATATATAACTGTGAGTTCAGGAGATGTTGATTCTATTATACTTGAATGGAAAACTGATGATGAAGAATTCATCACACCTAACTCAGAGCTACTTATGCCGGGATTTGAATCCTTAAAAATAGCTATGGGTCCTTTGGTTCGAGGGGCAGGAGAATTAACAAAAGTTAGAGGTACTGGAGGAACTAGTGGTTATATTTTATTAGATACTACAATTAAGAATGCTGATATTAGCCTTCCGATATTGTATGCTAATACAACTGGAGAATTTGCAGGACTTGGTAAAGATTCTACACATACTCTAGTTTCAACAAATGAAACTGAACTAGTTATCTTCAACTTAACTGCTGGAGCTGAATATATGATTGCCTCATGGAACACAACTGCTGATGCAGAATCTTACTTATTGGATATTAATACTATTTCTCATTCAAACGGTATTAATGAAACTACAATTAGAGTAAAAGATGATTCTGAAACTGACGGTTGGGCAGAACACACTTCTAAGAAGATAGGAGATACAGTCTCTTTAGGAAGTCTTACCCTTACAGTTGATAATATTGTAAGAGTGGGAAGCAAAGGGTCTGTTAGATTAAACATCTCATCAGGAGGAAGTTTTAATACTTTATACACTGCTACTGGGGTGAAAATCTATCTACCTTACGAAAATGACGCTAAAATAACTGCTACTGCTACTGCTACAGGTGCAATTAACTTCACAAATATAACTGCTGCAGGTACAGCTTTTCCAGGGCATGGTTGGGATACATACTATCTTAGCTTTGAAGAAGAGGATAAAGATGGTAATGTTGGTAAAGGAAATCACTTCAATGTAACATTGGATGATAAATCTGACCACAACTTGGAAGTTAGTACTGTTACTACCGCAAGTGGTAACTTAGAGGAAGTTGAAGATGATGATAACACAGTAAGTGTTGTTAAATCTGATCTTGCTACTCAAGTTAGAAGACTAGGTGATTCAAGTGCTCAAAGAAGTGCTGAGATTACTTATTGGGGTAGTGAAGTATATGCGGAAGTGATTCTTGCTGAACCTGGAACTATAGTCTCCGGAGATGGAGAAACAACTTCTAGTGGAGGTACAGTAGGTTCTCTTGGGGTAGTTACTTACAGAGATTCTGAGGTTAGCCAAGTTTCAAGCAAGAACTTAATCGTTGTTGGTGGAAGCTGTGTTAATACTGTTGCTGCAAAGATCTTGGGGAGTGATACACCTGTTTGTGGTGAAGACTTCACAGCATTAGCTGGAGTTACATCTGGCCAATTCTTGTTGAAAGTCGCTGCATCACCATATAATGCTAACAAAGTAGCAATGCTTGTTGCAGGATATGATGCTGAAGATACTACAAGTGGTGTAAGTTATGTAGTTAATGAAAAACCATCCAGTGCTACTGGAGAAATGAAGTTAACTAGAACTACTTACCAAACTGTTGCATAAGATTCCAAAAGTTTAGGTTTATTTTTTATTCTTTTTCTTGTTTTTTATTAATTGGTGAGAACTGTATCAATAAACTTAAAAAGATATTTTTCTGAATATAGATATGAGAAAAATTGAAACAAAAAGTGAGAAAGAAAAAAAAGATACACAAAAAAAATTAATCATTGGTATTGTTTTAATTGGATTGATGATCTTAAGTACTGCTGGCTATGCGTTTAGTCCTAAAGAGAAAAATAATGAAAATCATATAGTCTATAATGGGTATGAATTTAATCTCGCTTCAAATGGGCTTTGGTATACAAATATCGGAGACACAGAGCTTATAACTACCTATAATCCAAAAGATGTTGAAGATATTTATGTTCCAGCACTTTCAATAAATCAATATTACAATGCTATTGTTTATTTTGATTCTACAAATAGAGAAATAGAAGGGGAAATCGCAAGGAACTTAAATGCGTATGTTTCTAGAGTCCAATATGCTTGTTTGGATGAAAATGACTGCAAATCAGATGTTCCAATAAAAAACTGCACGGAAAATATAATTATCATCCGAGAAAGTGAAAATGATGCGATTTATCAAAATGATAATTGCGTTAAAATAAGATATACAACAAATAGTTCATTAAAATTAGCTGATGCATTCTTATTTCAGGTATTTGGTATCAGGCCTAGCTAAAGATTTTTAAACTATTTTCTGATAAGTTTAATATGCCAAAAAGAAAGACAGAAAAAAAAGAAGAAAAACAACTGAAAAAGATTCTTGGTATTCTTGCATTAATCATAATCGGAGTTGTTATTGGAATATTTTTATTTAAAGGGAATACTAAATTTAAATACGCTGGACTTGATTTTGATTTACAGTATCATGGTGAGATTCCAATATACCACACAACAATTCCCATCCTAGATCAAAATGGTAATTTATACAAATATTTTAATTTATTTTTTAGAAATGATCCTCGAGATTTGAGGAAAATTGAAGTTCCGAGGTTTATGAGAATACAAAATAACGTTATCTTGGCTGCTGATTCTGATATTGGAGCTTGCGACGATGGGTCTTTGGCAGGGGTTTTGATAGGGCAGTTTATTACTATAGGAAGAAGTGTTCAAGTTGCTTCAACAAACCAAACTTATGCTGAAGAAACCGGATATGATTTTGCTAACTGTAATAATGTAACTGCAGATACAACAGTGATCATCACTAGAAAAGGCGAGGAGAACAAGATTATAGATCAAAATGGATGCTATATCATCCAATTTAAAGAATGTGACATTCTAAAATCTACAGAACGATTTATTGTTGGAGTCTTAGCAAGTTATAATAATATCATTCTTTAATAAAATAGATGAAATATTCCCACTCCTCCAAGGGTGATTAGAGTTACTAATATTCCTGCAATTATCACCCCGATTAGATTTGCTAATAAAAATCTCTTATAATCCATTCCTAACAAATAAGCTGCAAGTGCGCCAGTGTATACTCCACTTCCAGGAAGTGGAATCGCTATGAAAAGAGCTATTCCAAAAGTTCCAAATTTTTTGACATATGGGTGAATTTTCTTCTGGGTTTTTTCTAATCTTCTTTCATAATATCTAAGAACTCTCTCATGAGTTACAAGATAACTGAGAAAATTAGTATAAATAATAAAAACCAATTCCCCTAAAATTATATTTGCCGAGACACATACCAAAAAGACTATTGGCCATGAAAGTTGAAATCCTCCGAAAGTTGCCCCAAAAATCGTAATGCTTGTTCCTAATATCCCTAATGGAATACTTGCTCTTAGTTCTAAGAAAGGAAGAAAAGTTATAAGAATTAGCGAAATCAATTCTCCTATCATTTTTGCTTTTTTCTCCTTGAATTAAGTAAAGATTTTGAGAACAGAAATCTAATGTCTTCATAAATTGGGATTTTTTTTATTTTATAAATTTTTACTGCCGCGAACCAAATCACGACTACTAAAACTGTACTTAGAAAGTACCATGTTGCCATATGGGTTAAATCAAAAATCCTAACTGATTTTGTTATTAAAATAGCAAAAAGAAAAAGCCTTACTATATTAACTAAATAAAACCCTCCTATAGAAAACATTAAGGACTTAACTCTTTGATTTTTATCCATCGGGGTTGTTAAATTTAATAATAATAAAAGAAAATACGCTGCTCCAGCCACACATGCAGGAATAATCTCAAGAGATATATTCCCGATTAAGATTACATTTTCGACTATAGAGGTATCAAAGAAAACTGAAGAAAGAAAATAAAGCGGGTAGAGTGTGAGGGGTGTGAAGATTTTATAGATTAAATATAGATTTGGAGCTCCAATTACCAAAATAATTACATAGCGTATTACTAAATCTCTTAACCTCTTTTCCATTTGATTCTAAATAGGATTTAGTTTAAATAGTTAAGCAAAAAGAAAAATTATTCTCTAGAAATTCTTATGATCACAAGAATAATTATAACCACAAGCACTACATTGATTATGATTATAACCCAAAGAAAAGAATTTCCTTGGAATAAATCTGAAAGTCCTCCGAAAGAAATTCCAGATTTTTCAATTGTTACTGATAGCGGTTGTTCTATTGACTCTCCGTTATATAAAACTTTAAGGGTAAAAACATGATCTCCTGCTGAATTGTCTTTTAGATTGTAATCCATAGTTACTGTTTTTGAAGCGCCTTTATCAAGGGTGAAAATTCTTTCTGAAACTTGTTTTTCTTCAGCCCAACTTTCAAATCCTTCTGAAACAAAAGTGTATTGTGTTGTTGATTTGCCGGTGTTTGTAATTGTTGCTGTAATTGTCATCTCTCCCCCTTCAACAACATTTTGTGATTCAAGGAAAGCATTTATTGAGGCTGATTCACCTGATTCACAACTTCCAGCCACTTGGATTTTATCAGTTAAAGAATATGTGAATGACCTATCATAAGTATCATCATCTTTATCATAATCATAATAAACTTTGAATTCAACTCTATAATCTCCTTCTTCTGCATCAGTTGGAACTGAGAGTGGGAATGTTATTGTCTCTGATTTGTCATCTATATCTAATTTATCAATTGTTCTTGTTATTTCGTCTGCTATTGCTGAAGATTGCATTACTACTTTTATTTTATCTTCTTTTGATCTTCCTACATTTGCTATTTTGAGATCTATTTCTCCAGAAGATCCACAACTTAATACATCTGGCTGGTCTGATTCGATTATTCTAACTTCTCTACTTTCTCTCTGGATTTCTATTGGGATTCCTTCTAAATCTGAAATAATATTTGACTTTCCATCTTCATTTATCACTCCACAAATCTCTTCTTCATTTCCATCTTCATAAACTTTAATCATAAGCAAGTATCTATTTGTGCTATCTTCTAAATCATAAGGAACATCAAAGGTGAATGAAACTGTTTCTGTGTCTCCATTGTCAATACTTACATCATCATCTTTCCCTATATCTAAAAATTCATTTTGTTCTGTATCATAAAGATCCCATTCTACAACTGCGTCTCTTTCATCGTCATCTGTGTTTTTTACATCTACCTCTATTGTTATTTTATCGTGAGGAACCCAAGTCCAGTCATCATCTGTTGAACTGCCTGATTCGTCTACACTTTTTATGTAAATTAAAGATTCATTTATTGAACCCTCTTCACAATAAGACTCTGTAAAATATATTGGAATAGACATATTATTTGAAGAATTTGAAGACTCGTATACTGTCAGAGTTGTTGAATATCTTCCTATATCAAAACCAGTATCAATTGTGTTTATTTTAACATCTACTGATTGAGAACCATTTAGTCCTGCAATAGAAGATATTGAATTAAATGTAACTTGATGGCCTGCACCATCTGTTAGTGTGCTAATAGCAAAATTTAAGTTAAGTAATTTAGAAGAGTTTGAATTTGTTAGAGTTATACTTTCTACATCATTTGCATGAGTCATATAAATGCTTGTTGGGCTAGCTGAGAATGTCGCTGCAAATACCGGACTTATTGCTAAAGTTAATGCAATTAAAGTCAATATGAAAAGTTTTGTTTTCATTTTGTTATAATTCTTGAGTTGTAACTATTTATAAAGTTTTCTATACTAGAGAATATACTTTTTTTCCGAATATAATAAGGTTTATAAAACAAAATACCGTCTATAAATTAGTAATATTAAATAAAAAAGGAGGTTTAAATGGCAAAGGGAAAAGAGAACCTAATCGGAGCTTGGGCATTTTTGATTGGAGTTATTTTGGCTGTGGTTATCGGGTTGTTCTCTGCTCAATTAGGTGCTTCAACAGCTGAATGGATCAGTATATTGCTTGTAGTTCTTGGTCTTTTAATCGGATTGCTTAATGTAGGAACTAAAGATGCTATGACATTCTTATTGTCGGGGGCTGTACTTGTAATTGTTAGTTCTATGGGAAGTATGGCTTTGATGGTTATTCCAACTGTTGATGCTATATTGGTGGCTCTGCTCCAGTTATTTGTACCAGCTACAATAATTGTTGCATTGAAAGCAGTATTTGCAATAGCAAAAGATTAATTTTTAGAATCCTTTGTTTTATAGGATTTTCTAATTCTTTTATTTTTTTATTTTAAATTAGAATAATTTAGAATTTTTGATGAATCATCTGATAAACGCGGGCAGGAGGTATTAATGTAAATATCTATATCTTGAAAATTTTCGAATTCTCTTACATCAATATAGTTTGATATTAAAATATATACATCTTTCCCTTGATTTTCAAATTTTTCTTTTAGGTTTTTTGCTTTCTCTAAGTGATATTGTCCTTTTTTCGTCGAGACTAAAATTCCGACTTTCTTTGCACTATAAAATCTAGAAAATTTTGCCTTGATCTTACCTAAATAATCCTTCTTTTCTGAATTAGAAATTTTTTTTATTTTATTATTATATATATTATAATAGTATATTCTGGAAGGTGTTTGAATCTGTGGGTTTGATATGTGAAAAGCTCCATCTCCAATAAAAAGTATTGGATACTTTGTCTTGAGTAATGAACACCCTAAAATTTGTTTTGTTTTAACCACTTGTGATCTGAACTTCTGTTTCAAACTCATGGCGATAGATTTGTATTGGATTGTATATATTATTATAAACTCATCGGGTAATTCACTGATTGGAAACTTAGAAATATCAAAGTTATTGATAATCTTTCTTGTTTCAATAAACAAATGCTTCATAATTTATTAAAGAATCAGGCAGTTTATAAATTTTGGTTAGCTTAATCAAAGGTTTCTATATTTTCTTGATCTTCTAAATCTATTGAATCAGTCTCATGCTTAGTATGCTGTTGAACATAATCAACACCTTTTGATATTTCTGCAAATTGCGGAGTTGCTATAATTGTATTTTCCCCAAATCCGGCAATACTTCCTTCAAGAGCATCTGTTGTTTTCTTAATTTTTGTGATTGCTCTTTTTAATTCAATTACATCTTTTTGTTTTATTGGTTTAATATCAACAACAGCGATAGTATATCCTTCTCTTAATGCATTCAAGATATTAGCGACTCCATCAAAATCTTTTAGAACAAATGGGCGCACTTTTATTTTTGATTTTTTTGCTTCGTGATGCAAATCGATCTCAACGTAGTCATCACCTTGCTCTTCCTCTTTTGATCTACCAAACCATGCCATACAGGAAATTAGGGGTTTAAGTTTATAAAGATTTCTATGGTGTAATGTAATTTTTAGGTTATATTGGTTCTTCAGATTTTCCAAATCTAATTCTTATCTAACTTTTTTTTAGATTCCTCTAATTTTTTAGTTATTGTTTCTTCTTGTTTTTCTAAAGAATTAATTCTCAATGAGAATATGTTTTTCTTTTCTTCTAATTCTGATCTCACTGATTTCTTTTCTGCCTTTAACATAATCTGGCCTACAATTTTGTAAACCTCATCATCTGCTCTTTCTAGCTCTTTGATAGCGTTATCTGTTTCCGTTAACTCGAATTCAAAAGCTTGCCTCTGCATAGATATTGCTTGAAGGTTTTGCTCTAGGATCTGAATTTCTTGGATTTTTTCTTGTTGTGCTTTATCCATTTTAATTAGAAAATCAATTAGTCTTAATCTTAGTTATGTGCTTCCTTGGCTTGAAGAAGATTTTAGATCCACAATTAGGACAAACAAATCTCTTTTCAAGAACTTTGGTTGTGATGGATTTTCCGCACTTAAAACATTTATATGCTGCCATTTTTATTATAACTTAATTTCCTTTAGTTAAATAACTATTGGAAAGTATAAGTTCCTCCTGCAATTCTCTTTGAACATTTCTTACATTTCCAAATTCCCTTTGCTTCTCTTTTGAGAGTTCCGTTACATAATGGGCAGATTTGTTTTTTTCTTTGTTTAGATTCTACTTCTATTAATTTGGATTTTATTTTTTTTCCATATCCTGCTCCGAATCTTCCTGCATGTCTTGTTTTTTTGTTCATCTTATATTATTATATTGTTGAATTTAGGGTTTTAAAATCTTTGCAAGAGTTTAACTCCTTTAAATTTGTGAAATTTGAAGATTTTAAAGTCTTGGATTTGAATCTATCCTTTTTGACTTGCTATTGGTGAGGAATTCAATCTTTTAGTGAACAGAAATGGGGATGCCCGGATTTGAACCGGGGTCACAAGATCCCAAATCTCGCATACTAACCAAACTATACTACATCCCCTTAGGATTATGATAGATAATTAATTTATAAAGTTTTGTTAAGAATTATTCTGGTTTTTATGGATTGCCCTCACCTGATTCATCTATCGGCTCTTTACCCTCTTCTGCCACTTCCCCTTCTGCCGGGACAGCTGCAGCAGTCTTTGCTTCTTCTGCTGCTTTTTCAGCTTCTTCTTCAGCTTTTAATTTTGCTTCTTCTTTAGCGTGAAGTTTTTCGAAGAATTTTTTAAGCTTCAGTTTCTTTTCTGAAGAAACCTCAGTTATTTTTTCGTTAATTTCCTTATCATACTTTCCTTCATCGATCTCAGTTTGAATTTCGTGGGGATCTTTGTTTTCTACTAAAACCCCAAGAGCTACACAGCTTCCAACTACTGACTTAACTGCTGCTTTAAAATTTGAAACGATCATACTTTCTTGTTTTGTTTTTGCAACTGAAATTATTCTTTCAATAGCTATATTCCCTGCTTTTTCTTTTTTAGCCTGGCCTGATCCTTTCTCTATTCCAAGTTCTTTTTTTAATAATTCTGATGCTGGAGGAGAGAATACTTTCACAGTAAATTCTTTTGTTTTTGAATCAATATCTAATTCTACTGGAACTCTAATTCCTCTGAAATCTTTTGTAGCTTCGTTCACATCTCCGATTACTTTTCCTAAATTGATTCCCATTGGACCAAGTTGTTGAGACACAGCTGGAGAGGGTTTCATATCTCCTCCCTCAACTAACATTTTTACAATCATACTAGACACCTCCAACAGTTTCTAGCGAATTTCACTCTATGATTTAGAAAATCTCTTATTTTCATTTTATCCTAATGGACCTCTTGCGGTTTCTTCCTCATCTTGTTTATCTTCTTCATCTTCGTCTGAATCTTCTTCAGATTCACGTCTTATAACTTTTATATTATCTAATTTAACTGTTGCAGGAATTGGGATTGCTGCTCCTAGTAATGTGACAACTGCTTCTCCCTTTGCCTTATCAACTCTTGTTACTTTGGCTTTCTCCTTTTTAAATGGTTCGCTTAATATCTCTACTATATCTCCTTTTTCTATATTAATTTGTTCTACGCTTGGTTCAATCATATTTTTAACTTCAGCATAAGTTACTTCCTTTCCTAAAATTCCCTTAACATAAGGTAAGTTGAATGCTGCTTCTTTTGCAGTATCTTTATCTTCAGCTTCTAGAATTATATACCCTCTCAATCCGTGAGGCCGTGCAATTGAATACACTGCGAGTTCTTTTTTTGTAACTTTCTCACTAATCATTTCCATTGCTCGTTCTTCTTTATTTGTTGTAACCTTAATAATATATATCATATTCTATTTGATTTTTAGCTCTAACTAGCTCTTAATATTTAAGAACTAGATAGGATTATATAAAAATTTGAGTTTAAAAACTTTTCTAGAATATCCTCATTAGATTTGCTATAACAAATCCAATAAAGCCAATTATTAAAATTCCTAAAGCGGATACTTTTGCTATTGTTTTAAATTCCACGGAAGAAGGTTTTTTCAAAACTCTCCATACTCTTCCACATTTTGCTAAAAATTGTTTTAACATGTTTTTATTAGAATTAAAGGGTTTTTAAGATTTACTCAATGAATTCTATTCCCAGCTCGTCAGAGATATCTCCTGAATCCCTATGAGAGAAAGTCTCCTCATGCCCTAAAATTTGAGAAGATTTAACACCGGTAATTATCACCATCACTCTTAGTGATTTCTCCATATCTGCAGAAATTTGTGCTCCCCAAATCATTTTAGCATCATCACTTAATTTGTTCCCAATATATTCTATTATTGCTTTTGATTCGTCAAGTGATAGATCAGGGCCTCCGATAATATTAACTAATGCGCCTGTGGCATTTGAAATATCCACATCCAATAACGGATTGTTTATTGCTTTTTCGACTGCTTCAATTGCTCTTGATTGCGAATCTGCTTCTCCCATACCCATCAAGGAGACTCCTCCATTGGACATCACTGCTTTTACATCTGCAAAATCAAGATTAACCAATCCGGCCCTTGTTACTAATTCTGTTGTCCCTTTTACTGCATTTGTCAGGATTTCGTCTGCAATTTTAAATGCTGTATGCAATGGAAGTTCGGGAGCTAATTCTAATAATTTATCATTTGGTATCACAATCAATGTATCTACTACAGACTCTAATCTTTCCAATCCATACATAGCATTTTCTATTCTTTTTCTTCCTTCAATTGTGAAAGGTAAGGTTACAACTCCAATTGTTAGTGCACCTGCTTTTTTTGCAGCTTCTGCAACTACTGGCGCTGCTCCTGAACCAGTTCCACCGCCTAATCCACAAGTTACAAAAACCATATCACAACCTGAAAGTTTCTTTTTTAGTTCTGATTCTGACTCATGTGCTGCTTCCTCACCTATTTTAGGATTTGACCCTGCGCCTAATCCTCGAGTTAATTCTCGACCTAACAGTATCTTGAAGTCTGCATTAGAATACAACAAATCTTGAGCATCTGTGTTCATTGCAATTAGTTCTGCTCCTTTAATTCCTATTTCTCTCATTCTAGATAAAGTATTTCCTCCACCTCCACCAATACCAATTACCTTAACTTTAGCGTTTTGTTGTTTGAGAATTTCTTCTAATTCCCTATTTATTTCTGTTAAATGGGCCTGATTTGGATTAAAACTAGAATTTGAGCTAGAAGAAGAACTGAATGAGGGCCCTGATGCTTGAGAAGATTTTGAGCTTTCTTCTGAATGATTCATTCCCTCATTTATTTCCATAATTTAGTCTGGGGGTTTTAGTTTATAAGGATTTATGTGATACAAAGTAATTTTCTTTGTATATATTAATTTAGCCGGTAAGATTCTCTATCAAGAAGAATTTTCCGATTTATTAATTATGTTTGAATAATATAATAAAAATGATAATTCAGGATATAAATTTTTATAAATCCCAAAAATATCTTAGGTCATGAAATGGCAAGTTCTACTAGCTTCGGATGTTCGAGATGATGCTGAAGAAGTAACCGCAAGATTGGATGGCTTGGGTATATCTGCAAAGTATTCTGTTGAAAAAGTTGGAGAGTATAAATATAAAATTACGTTTGATAGGGTTTTAGCTCACACTGAGCTAAGGAGTGTGGGAAGAATCGATAAAGAAGAAAGAATTCCTGAGCAAGTTCCCTTAGATCCTGAGCAAGTAGATTATTTCACACGAAGAGTCGCTCAGAGCTTAGGAAGAAGTAGTAAGGCTATATTAATAACTGACATTGCGAGAGGGGAAGTTGTTAGGGATCCTGGAAGAGGAGATGGGGCATATATTAATCTTGAACATACTTTTGATGACGGGAAGACTCGTGAGGGGGAAAGAGTATTCTGTTATAACTGGTTTTTAGAACATCATGGGCTTAGAGAAGGAGATAACGTTGTAAGAGTTGCTTATGTCACAGATGCTGGAAAACCAAAACAAAATGCTGGAGATAGAGTTTATTCTCCTGCGGTTTTAGACGAAGTTGGAAAGACTTCGGAGGATAGTTAATCTGCCTTCTCTTCTTTTTTAGTCTCAGATTTTTGTTCTGATTTGGTCTCAACTTCTAAGTTCAATATTTCTTTGAACTTATTTTTAAACAATAAGATTATCTGCTCAAAAGACTTGTCTTCCTTTATAGGTGAGAAGACTAAATTCTTATCTTTAACTTCAAAAGGAATTTCTTTCTTGAAAAAAAAGAGTGCCAAAGATTTTATTTTTTCTTTTTCATCATTTACTTCTTCTTGCAAATCAAGATCATATTCTATTTCTTTTCCTGCTAATGGGTTGTTGAAGTCTACAATCACTCTTCCTCCAGAAACCGCAGATATCTTTGCGATCATATTGTCAAAATTCAGAACCATCCCTGGATGAGGATGCATGTTTTGTTTTGAAAATATTGACATTGGCATTGTTTTGATTAATTCTCTTTTCCTTTGGCCGAATGATTTTTCTGGGGACAGATCAAGATGATACTTTCCTGCCATCTTATCTTTCAAAAAATCGTCCAATGCTGGAAGAATCATTCCTTGACCTAAACAAATCACCAAAGGTCTATTCTTAATATCTAGATCTATTTTTTTTGCTTCTTCTGCTATGTTTGTGTCAAAAACTTCTCCGTTTTTTACTTTTCCTACAAATCTTAGTTTCACGAATCTGCTTGTCATAATGAAAGGATTGAAAAGGTGTTTTTAAGTCTTGTTGTTCACAATAATTTTATAAAGGCAATTTTGGTTAATTAATCATGTCTAATAAATTAATCAATGCTACTGATGCAAAACCGGGGACAGTTATTATAATTGATGGAGTTCCTTGCACAGTTAAAACTTTAGATAAATCTAAATCTGGGAAACATGGGGCAGCTAAATGTAGAATTGAGGCAGTTGGGGTTATTGATGGAAAGAAGAAAATTATTGCTGTTCCAGGACATGAAAGATTTGAAGTTCCATTAATAAACAAAAAGAGAGGGCAGGTATTAAGCATAGAAGGAGACAAAGCGAGTGTTATGGACCTTGAAAGTTATGAAACTTTTGATATGAATGTTCCTGAAGATTTAAAAGGAAGCTTAGGCTCTGAAGATCAGGTTGAATACTGGGAAGTAGAAGGAACAAAAATTATTAAAAGGAAATTTTAAAATATAAAAAATGGCAAAAGTACAAGCGGCACAGAATAGATTGTATAAGAATGTTTTTGTTTGCAAAAATTGTGCGACAAAAATAAAAGCAGATCCGAGAAAGATTATTGAAGGGAAGGTTAAATGCAGAACCTGTCAAAAGAAAGCCTTTCGAGCAATAAAAAAAGGGAAATAATATGGCTAGTTTTTATGTGTATGATATAACTTTTCTTGTATTGTTTACTCTATTTGTTATTCTCTTCTTATATCGAAAAAGAAAAAATTTGAAGAGGGAGGGAATACTATTCTTATATCGAACAAAAGTAGGGATTAAACTAATAAACTATATCGGAACCAAACATAAAAAACTTTTGAATTTTCTCCAATATCCTATAATTGTAATAGGGTATATATTAATGGTTGGAATGATTTATCTTTTAT
>Ga0066639_10001535_pt1 | contig 20560 bp, 19 predicted proteins | sample CryGeyCG2114_010_2_FD_59504 | JGI IMG/M metagenome (GOLD analysis project Ga0066639, IMG submission 59504) | Groundwater microbial communities from aquifer - Crystal Geyser CG10_big_fil_rev_8/21/14_0.10 | ecosystem: Environmental > Aquatic > Deep subsurface > Groundwater | place: USA: Utah...
CCCGCAGTCGTACTTTACCGCCGCTAAGTTTTATGCGGCGGCGGGGAACAAGGGCAAAACAGTGAGCAATCTTAAAGAAGCACTAAAACTGAAGCCGGACTACATAGAAGCACAAGACCTACTCAGGCAGCTAAACACAAAGTAATAAACGAGGTCTCTCCTCGTTCTAGGCAGTAAATCGACTGGGAACGAGGAGAGACCTCGATTGTGCCCTTGATACAAAGACCAAGCAACAGTTAAAATAAGCCTGCTGCCCCTTTAACTTAATGTCTTATCTTTCAAAGACTGATCCGCAAATTGCCAAACTTGTAGAGCTGGAGGAAAAACGCCAGCTTGAAGTTCTGGAGATGATCCCCTCCGAAAACTACACGTCCAAAGCCGTAATGGAAGCAATGGGCACGGTACTGATCAATAAATATTCCGAAGGCTACCCCAAAAAACGCTATTACCAAGGCAATGCGGTTGCCGACTCGGTCGAAATGCTCGCTCAGGACAGAGCCAAAAAATTGTTCGGTGTCCCGTATGTTAACGTTCAACCCCATTCCGGATCGCCGGCAAACTTAGCCATCTATGTCGCCCTTCTTGAACCTCTCAAAGACAAAATCATGGGCCTGTCGCTAGCCTTCGGCGGCCATCTGACACACGGCCAACCACAATCTGCCACCGGAAAATTTTTCAAACACACCCTTTATGAACTGGGCAACGATTGCCGCCTGGATTACGACGCAATCGAAAAACAGGCAATGCGCGAAAAACCTAAAATTATCGTCTGCGGCTTTACTGCCTACCCGCGAAAAATCGACTTTAAGCGCTTTGGCGAAATCGCCGACAAAGTCGGAGCCTATCTGCTTGCCGACGTTTCCCACATCACCGGCCTCATCGTCGCCGGTGCCCACCCGAGTCCCGTTCCCTATGCCCACCTGGTGATGACCACAACCCACAAAACGCTTCGCGGGCCGAGAGGTGCCATGATCATGGTCACCGCCAAAGGCTTGAAAAAGGACCCGGAACTTGCCGAAAAAATCGACAAGGCGATTATTCCCGGCATCCAGGGAGGTCCGCATGATAACCAAACCGCCGCCATCGCCGTTGCCCTCAAAGAAGCGGCCACACCGGCTTTTAAGAAATATGGAATCCAAATTGTTAAAAACGCCAAGGTTTTGGCAGACGAACTGACCAGAGCCGGTTTCGATTTGGTCAGCGGCGGAACCGACAACCATCTAATTCTCATCGATTTGCGCAGTAAGGAAGTAAACGGCACAACTGCCGCATACGCGCTAGAAGTTGCCAACATCGTCGTTAACAAAAACGGTGTGCCTTTTGATACTCAACCGCCCTTTTACCCTTCGGGAATTCGCCTAGGCACACCGGCTATTACCACCCGCGGCATGAAAGAAGCCGATATGAAAAAGGTTGCCGCCTGGATCACGCGCGCCGTGAAAGAAGTTAAAGATGAAAAACTGCCAACCGATAAAGAAGCCAGAACGGCTTTCTGGAAAGAGAGTAAAGCCAGAATTGGTAAAAACAAAAATCTGCTCAAAATCGCCGCCGAAGTCAAAGCCTTCACCAAGGATTTTCCTTTGCCTTAGAGACCCTCTGCCATCCTCGCGAAAGCAGTTCCAACAACGAGGTCTCTCCTCGTTCCCAGCTTGTTTTCGGCCTAGAACGAGGAGAGACCTCGTGCTTTCTCGTACCCTGGCTTCGAATCCGATATAATGGTCGTATGGCAACAATTCTCGATGGTAAAATAATCCGTGACCAAATCGCCGAAGATCTAAAATCTCGACTCTCGGCTCTAGACCCCAAACCCAAACTTGTCATCATTCAAGCCGGCGATAATCCCGAAAGCAATACTTACATTAATCAAAAAATAAAATTCGGAGAAAACATTGGAGCACTAGTAGACCACATTCGACTGCCGGAAGATGTAACACAAGAAGATGTCTTGGGTAAAATAGACGACCTGAACGCCGATGCCAACACCCACGGAATCATCGTCCAGCTGCCAATTCCGCCAAAACTAGGCAAAAACGAAATTCTGGAAAATATCGTGCCGATAAAAGATGTCGACGGACTACACAGCGTTAATGTTAAAAAATTAATAGACAACGACCCGTCTGGGTACATACCCGCTACAACCCGTGGAGTAATAACCTTGCTCGAACACTATAATATTCCAATATCCGGTAAAAATGCTGTTGTGATAGGCCGATCTTCCTTAGTAGGTAAGCCTACTACTCTATCTCTTTTAAATCATAACGCCACGGTTACTATTTGCCATTCCCAAACGAAAAATATTGAAGCAACAACCCAAGCGGCGGACATCATAATTTCCGCAGTTGGCTCCCCCGGCTTGATTACCAAAAAAAATGTTAAACCGGGACAAGTAATCGTCGACGTCGGCACTACTGTTGTTGACGGAAAATTAAAGGGCGATGTCAATTTTGAAGAAGTCGAACCGGTCGTTGAATACATTTCTCCAGTCCCCGGCGGCGCCGGCCCACTAACAGTTGCCTCTCTTTTCCAAAATCTCCTCCAGGCCTATCAAAACCAAAATGCTTAACGAAAATTTTGTATTAGATATATCGATCCTCTGATCCCGGAATCTTTAGAAGCGAGAAATGTTTCTGCTGAAAACAAAACAAGAGAATTAATAAAAGAAATAACCGCCCTAAAGAGCAAGCCCGGTGTCAGGCTTGTCGGCAGTGTGACAAGCACCCCATAGATTATCCATTTACAATTTACAATCGACCATTTACGATTAACCCGCCATGTACGCGCAGGTTGTAGTTCCAAGTTATAAAGGGCCGAATGAGGATGGGTTTACGTACGAAGTACCTGCAGGGTTAAAAGTTCAACCAGGGCAACTTGTGTTAGTACCATTTGGAAGAGTCAGGGAGATAGGGATAGTTCTATCATGTCATCCTGAACGAAATGAAGGATCTAAGACTGGATTCCCGATCAGGTCGGGAATGACAGAAAAGGAGATTCTTCGCTCCGCTCCCGCCGACGCTAAAGCTTTGGCGGGCAGGCAGAATGACGAAGCAGATTCTGGACAAGCCAGAATGACAGGAAAAATAGTTATTAGACCCATCGACTCCGTGGTTTTTGATAAGCCGTTTTTGCTCCCTTATCAGATAGAACTTTTGCACTGGATGGCGAAGTACTATCTGGCCGGGATTGGGAACTGCGCCAATGCGATATTGCCTCAGTTGCCAAACGCTGAAGGACTAAAGACTAACGCAAATAGCCTTAGTCGTTCGTCTTTAGTCCTTAATCAAACATTAGTTCTGGTCCCAACCATCAACAACATTCCGCAGACCATGGCGTTGTTCCCCAAAGCCACAAGACCGTTGGTTTTTCATAGTGAGCTCAAACCCCAAGAAAAGCTAGAAGCCTGGCTCAAGGTACTTGCCGGACAAGCAGACTATGTTTTTGGCACACGTCAAGCAGTTTTTCTGCCATACCCGAAACTACGAAAAATAGTCATCATCAACGAACATGACGACAGCTATAAAGATCAACGTTCCCCCTATTACGACACGCTCACAATCGCCGAAAAAGTCAGCCAGCTCACAAAAGCCAAAATTGAAGTGATTGATCCGGCACCAAAAATTACCACGTTTTTCCCGTCAGAAGATAAAAAGAGGTTCAACCTTGTCCTGCGGACAAGGAAGAACCTCAAGGAGCCGGGGATCAAAATTGTTTCGATGGCGGAAGAAAGAAAGGTTGGCAATAAAACGGCGATTTCCGACGAGCTGAAATACCAAATCGAAGAGAATTTAAAAAATAGTGGCAACACCCTGCTTTATCTCAACAAGAAAAAAGAGTCCGGCACTCTTTACTGCAACAACTGTAAATATCAAGAAGCTCTGCCTAAAGAACCAGAAAAATGCCCAAGTTGCGGCAGTGAGCAAATTTTCTTTGCCAGCCTGAACATTGGCTCACTGGCAAAACAAGTCCAAAAGATATTTCCAAAAACGAAGATCAACCTCATAACCGACTCTACCTACCATCCAACCATCCCACCTTCCCACTATCCTGTGATTGATATCGCTACTTCTGCTGTTTTTTATAAGTTGTTGCCAAGACACTACAGTTTGGTTGCCGCCATTTCCATGGACAGCGCACTCAATGTTCCCGAATATACCGCACCTGAAAAAGCATATGTCCTCGTAACCACACTTAAACGGCTTGCCGGTAAAATCCTCATCCTGCAAACTTACAGCCCGGAAAGCCCAATCCTGGAAGTCGCCGCAAATTCGAATTACGAACGGTTTTACCAGGAACAGCTTGAACAAAGAAAAACACTTTTATATCCCCCGTTTTCGATCCTGGTCAAGCTGGTTGTCAAAGGCAAAAATGAGGAGAAGACGCTAGCCAAAGCCGAAAAGTTAGTGGAAGACTTAACTCACTACCTACTACCTACTACATACTACATACTACCAACTGTTCTGGGACCGTTTGAGTCGTACTTCAGAAAGACAAGTAAAACATACAACATTGTCATCAAAATACCGCTGAAGTCCTACGCTTTGGAAAACCGGGGGAAAGCCGTAGAGTCGATCAAGCCTGCTTTACAAGAGGCCAATGCTACGAGGGTTGCGGACCAGATTGTGGTAGACCCGGCGAGCTTGAACTGAATCCAAAACGAGGTCTCTCCTCGTTCTGGGCTGTATATCAGCTGGGAACGAGGAGAGACCTCGTATCCAAGCATACCAAACTCAGTTTAGATTAGGCCCGCAGCGTAGCGAGGACCGCATGCTATAGCCTTGAGTCCTCGAGAGGGCACCGTATATAATTTACCTATGACAGATTTTGTAACATTACCCAACCACCGTATTCGGGAACACAGTGACGAAGTTCGTGATTTTGGCGCTCCTTTGCAAAAATTGATCGACGAATTAATCGCCGTTTCCCTAGCCCAAAAAGACCCTCCAGCCCTTGGGATGGCCGCCCCACAAATTGGCACCTTTAAACGCGTGTTTGTAGCCCTGATCCGTAACAAATTCAAACCTTTTGTAAACCCCCAGATCATGAAATACGGCAAGGACGAAACCGCGCTTCTGGAAGGCTGTTTCTCCGTCCACGGAATATACGGACACGTCATGCGCCCCAGCGAAGTCGAGATCGTCGCGGCAGACAGAAACGGCAAGAAGATGGAAATGCACCTCAAGGGCCTCGCCGCCAAAATCGTCCAACACGAATTTGACCACCTTAATGGCGGATTATTCATAGATAAAATTTTTGAACAAAACGGTAAACTGTTTAGAATCGAAAAGAGCAAAGACGGAAAAGAGACGCTGGTGGAAACTACAATATAAAAAAGCAAAACTCTAATATCTAATTTCTAAATACTAAACAATATTCAAATTATAAATTACAAAAAATAAACTGTTTGGAAAATTTGTATTTAATATTTATGATTTGTTTAGAGTTTAGATATTAGTATTTAGAATTTTAATTCATGATGAATCCTAAAGTTGCCTTTTTCGGCAATACCAAATACTCCGTAATCGACGCCCGTACACTGCATGAAAGGTTTGGGTTGGTGCTTGTCGTTACCAAACCGGATAAGCCTTCCGGGCGCAAAAGAGTTCTGACACCAAACCCGGTCAAAACTTTTGCCATTGCCAACAAAATACCGGTGATAGAAGCAGACAAATTAGATCGTACCGCAACAGAAGAGATTCTTCGCTACGCTCCCGCCGACGCTAAAGCTTTGGCGGGCAGGCAGAATGACATGGGTGGGTTGGATTTTATCGTCGTTGCCGACTACGGTGTCATTCTTCCTAAAACCGTTCTGGAAATACCCAAAATCGCCCCCTTAAACGTCCACCACTCGCTTTTGCCCAAATACCGCGGTACTTCCCCCGCCCCGGCCGCTATCCTTGCCGGCGACAAAAAAACCGGTGTAACTGTTATTAAAATGAACGAGGGTATAGACACAGGCGATATTTTAGCCCAGGAAGAATATGAAATGGACGGCACCGAAACCGCCGATTCTCTACTTACCAAACTTAACCAGCTGGGCAGTCAGCTCGTCTGCAAAGTAATCGAAACGTACGAAAAAATCACGCCAAAGCCCCAGGACGAATCTAAAGCCACGCTTACCGAGCGTATGTCCAAACAAGACGGACTCATCGACCTGGAAAATCCTCCAGATCCAAAAACTCTCGACCGCATGATAAGAGCGTACTTTCCCTGGCCGACCGTGTGGGGGAAAATGAAAGGCAAAAGGGAAAAGGATAGCATAATAAAGTTACTGCCTAATCAAATGATTCAGCCAGAAGGGAAAAAGCCAATGAGCGTTAAAGAATTGCTCAACGGGTATCCACAGGCAAAGCCGCTCATTGAAAAGCTAATCTACTAAACAAGGTTCCACCCTGCACTCAGTGAGCCTTGCAGGGAGGAACCTTGTGCCGCGAGGACAAGGTCGGTCCTTAACTTGGGAATGTCCTTGGTGAAGAACCAACCTTTACCAAGCTTGCAAGATCCGACCCTGTTTCTGTTTCGCTTAGGCTGGCAAGCCTTTCAAAATGTTTTGTTTTTGGGGATCGGTGGCGTATTTGGCAACATCTCCGGCGAGCTCGTCGGTAACTTCGGTTACCATCTTGTCCACCTTATCTTTGAATTCCGGCCGAGCATAAACTTCGGCTATTACATCCTGAATTTGAACATCGTTTACATCTTTACCGTTTAGATCTTCCATAAGCCTACTGTACATTTGGGGATCTGTCTGCTCAAGTTCTATCAACAGTTTCATAAAAAGGTACTCGTAAAAAGTGTTCACAAAACCCTCGCGTTTTACCTCAGGATAATCGGCGTCCACCAAAAGCTTTGTCAAAACATCCCTAATTGTCAGAACCATTTTGACCTCCCTTGGAATATGGCCCGCCGAGCCTTAAACGAATACTGGTAACAAGCTTGTCCGCAACTCCGAGCACATCACGAGCCATTTCAGCCCCCTGTCTTTTTGAATCTTCCACTTGTAAATCAGGATCCATAACCAACTGCCCAAACCTGGACAGGGATTCCCGCATAGACATAGGATCTGGGACACCCTGAACCTTGATTAACCAGTCACTAATTTGCGTATGCCAATCTTCCAATCGTCCTTCTAAGGCAACTCCTAAACGACCATCTTTGCCCGCTTCGGTAATCCTCTTCCCTAGCTCGGCTTTTCTGATCTCATCGGGCGTAAGTGGCCTCTCGAGTGCCGGTTCTACACGTTCAGCAGCTGCAACGGCAGGCGGAGAAACCGGTTCGGGGACTGCCGATTTTGCTGTGTCTGTCTTTTTCTTCCGGTGCAAAATGTTGTAAATAAAATTTTGCCTTTTTTCGGCAGCAGCACCAGGAGCTAGAACAGGGTTTACTTTTGAGACGGCTTGACCTTCGGAAGTAGTAGCCGAAGATTTTTCTGCTCCTGGAGAAACATCAGGCATACTAAGATATTAGCACATAGTATAGCAAGGTCTCACCCTGCACTCAGTAAGCCTTGCAGGGAGAGACCTTGCTCGGGAGGACTGGCTAATTGAACTTTATTTGGAGTTTTACGCAGTGACGGGAATTGGGGTTTCGGCTTTTAGAACTTCTGGAACTTTTGCGACCTTGGAAACTTTGCTCGCCATTTCCGCTTTAACCTTGCGCAGGCACTTGGTGCACAGCCTCATCGTTTTGCGTACACCCAGGTAGGTCACTCTTTGGGAATGCAGATTTGGCTCACCGACCCAACGGGTTTTGTGAGCGCGATATGCCCAGCCGCCGCCATAATTATGGGCGCCGGATTTTTGGACTTGGGATTTCTTACCGCAAAGATCACACTGTTTCATTGTTGTAAATTGCTAAACGCTTAACGCTGAAGGACAAACGCTCAATAATAAGCTTTAGCCTTTAGTCGTTTGGCGTTGAGCCAATTAGTGTTAAAATATACCACAAACCTATACATCCAATCAATGTAATTGCTTTTAATAATTTTCAATTTTAAATTTACAATTTTTAATCAATTTTCAATATTAAAATTTTAAAATTTAGAAAAGAAAAATTGCAAATAAACGCATGTTTAAACTTTCCATTTTTCAAATAATCCTTGTAATTATCATCGCTAACGTGATAATCACACGCCAACTGCCTTTTCTGGCCAGCGCGCTTATCTCAAACCCTGTACTGGGAATTTTTATGATTCTCGGCCTGGTGATCGGTATCACTATCCATGAATTTTCTCACGCATTTGTTGCCTACCGACTGGGCGACCCGACCGCCAAACTCGAAGGCCGCTTAACCCTTAACCCAATGGCCCACCTGGACCCGATTGGCACCCTCACCCTGGTCTTTCTGGGATTTGGTTGGGGCAAACCAACCCCTTTTGACCCTTTTAACCTACGTAACATCAAGAGAGATTCGGCTCTCATTTCCGTTGCCGGTGCTGTCACCAATCTAGTTTTGGCAATTGTTCTATCTATCCCTTATCTCATTGCATTTTACACACAGACATTAAACTCAACCGTGGGTTTAATCTATTACTATCTCACACCTATTATTTTCTTCAATGTACTATTGGGAATCTTTAACCTGATACCAATTGCACCTTTGGACGGGTTCAAAGTCCTCGGAGGGCTTTTGCCGCAACAATGGTACGAAGACTGGATGCACACTGAAAAATATGGACTGATAATTTTGCTGCTTTTAATCGTCACCGGAATCCTGGGCCAATTCCTTTATCCGATCACTTCTACTGTTTTCTCGACCCTTATCCCCGGCTTCCGCGCGCCGTTTTAGGGGTAAGACTGTATCTACCGTCACCCCAATTATGAATTAACAAAAACTGCGCGTTACGGCTAGCCTTGCCAATTCTTTTGTCACCTAAGATACTCCTCAGGTGACAAACTTGGACCTTAAAGGCGACATCAGTCATAGAACGCTCGTCTTCAAAATTCTCAGCGCCGACTGCTCCACGTGGATTTATCATCAAGCCGTAAAAGATCATGCCGGGCACGAAAGAGATAGGTATTCCCCCCTCCCCTTCAATCAAAGGACTTCTTCCTACTCTTCGGTATTGATCGTAAGACAATATTCCAAGCCCAGGCACCTCATATTTCAACACCCCGTCTGCGCCGCGAGCTTCTTCTTCCGCAGCTATTGCCCTTTCTCCCTTTTTTCCCTCGCGTCTGCGCGCAAGCGCTTCATGCAAGTCTTCCGCAACAACGTCTATCGGCTTAACACCCCGATTTTCGACTAATCTAATATAAGCCCCAAGAATCAAAACACCTGCTTCTCTTTTGGGATCTGTCTCAAGCATGGTGGGATTCTAGCAAAGATAGGCAGGAAAGGCCAATCATCAAGAAGAAAATAGTAGTTTATATGGAAACTTCTCGATTCTCACAGTCATGTAAACTGAACGTGACCACTCGAAGAATAATGCAGAGATTGCCACGTCGCCCCGCAGTGCGGGGCTCCTCGCAATGACGATAGGATCACTGTGCCCGACATTTTAAACCCGGTGTCAAGGTCTTGACCGGCTAATTTAGCAGTGCTAGGATTTAGTTAATCCTCCATAATCAAATATTTGGAGGAGAAGACCCTACAAAGGTTGCACTTTAAAAGTCTTAGCCTGTTTTTCTTCTCACGATATTGGATCTATGAGACACATGTCCGACAGCTCCTTGGAACCGAAGCGGTGTCGTAAAATAGTTAACCAGAAGAAAAAGCTGAGACAGCGCCTGCGTAGGGAGTCATTATTAACCAGCCATGTTATTGGCTGGTTTTTTATATCAGTTTGTCGGTTACCAGTTCTCAGTTTTCAGTTGTCGGATAAAAGTTTTGGTTCGCAAAACCAGTTCTCATGTTATTGTTCGAGCTTGCCTGCCTGTCGGCAGACAGGTCGAGAACTTCAATTTTATAAGGAACTTCTCGACTCGCTATGCTCCCTCGAAGAATACTTACCAGCTTCCAGACCATTCACCACTTATCAACTTTAATTTCTTAGATCGACTCCAGTCCTTTATTTGTTTTTCTCTGTTTCTAGCAATTTCCAAATCCTCATGCTCCTCGACATATACTAGCTTTTTGAAACCGTGTTCCGCTGTGTATTTACCGCCTAAACCAGATTGATGCTGTTCTGTTCTTATCGCTGGATTCCAAGTCATTCCAGTGTAAAACATTCCATCCCTACATTCGATAATATAAACATACCAATGCCACGCTTTCTTCACTAATATATTTTAAACGGAAACTTCTCGACTCGCTACGCTCGCTCGAAGAATATTATTTATTTCTTTGGGATAACTGATTAACTGGAGGGATTATTTGCTTCCTATCGTGACTTCTATATCCGCAGAGTCTGAAGCTTCGAGGTTGTCACTGCTGACCTTGGCGGAGTACTTTCCGGAAAGATCGGCCACAAGCGCGTCTGCAAAATCTTTAAAGCCTTTTTTAACGGTGATAATCGTATCGGTGAAATCAAAATTGTCGGCATTGCCTACAGCTGTGACTGTGTAGCCTTTGCTCTCCACATAAGCTTTGCCGCTACTAGCAACACCTGCTTGGCCATTACCATTTAAGACCCTGATCTTGGCTGAAGTTTTGTCGATGTTGGCACCCGGAGTCGATTCCGGAGTCGGAGTGGCAAAAAGGCTGGCCGGTGTCGGCGTCGGCGTCGGTTCGGGACTACCCTTAAGCAGGGCAAAAGGCCCGAGACCGCGGAAAAATGCAAACGCCAATGCGCCTACAATAATAAGAGCGATTAGAATCCAAAGCCATTTGGCGTTTTTGCCATCCTGGGAATTGTCCTGATAGATAGGAGATTGTGAAAATTGTTGCGGTGCAACTGGTTGTTGGTCGTCCATTTTATTTTGTCATTTCCGCGAAAGCGGGAATCTAGAAACTGGATTCCCGATCAAGTCGGGAATGACAGGGGTCAGCCGAAGGCAGATGTCCAGGTGGATTGTATCAAATCATGTCAAGAAAGCACAAATCGAAGTGTGCTGCGGGTAGGATTTGAACCTACGTAGCCCTTACGGACGACAGATTTACAGTCTGTTCCAATTGACCACTCTGGCACCGCAGCTTATCACCCCTTGTCATTCTGAGTGGAACGAAGAATCTGTTAATAGATCCTTCACTTCGTTCAGGATGACATAGGTCAAAATCCGGAGCCGCCTCACGGATTCGAACCGTGGACCTACTGTTTACAAAACAGTCGCTCTAACCAGCTGAGCTAAGGCGGCACAAATCAAAATTTTAAAGTTCGGCTAGCAATTTAAAAACGAGCTCTCTCTCAAAACAGTCGCTCTAACCAGCTGAGCTAAGGCGGCTTCTCACTTCGTTCGAAGTGAACTATCTATCCGTATTATAACTTTTCGATACAAAGAATTTACCCTGAACAAAGTGAAGGGAGCCGGCAGTGGGAATGTCAGCCCTCGCTTCGCTCGTCTGACATTTTTCGCTACGCTCAAAACCGAACCCTTGTGAGCTCTCGTCGAGAATCGAACTCGGGATTGTACCTTACCAAGGTACTGTTATACCACTTAACTACGAGAGCACCCACTGCTTGCCCGCCAAAGCTTTTAAGCGTCGGCGGGAGCCATGCCGGCAATGCCATTCATTTTATCTGAAATTCTAAAATTCTTCTATCTGCAAAGATTATCCCCTTGTCATTCTGACCCCGCTTTGCGGGAGAAGAATCTCCCTGTGCGAATACAGATCCTTCGCGGAGTTTATCCTGAACAATAATAAGATCCTTCGCTTCGCTCAGGATGACAGGAGTGAAGGGCTCAGGATGACAGGGAAAGAAAATGCTACAATCGTATTAATGCCCTCCTTTTACCGGAGATATTTTTTGCGTACAAGAAAAGGCTTTTCACTTGTAGAAGTGGTTCTCTCGCTATTTGTCGCCCTGGCGCTTATCACCATCCTTTTAACCGCCTCTGCAACGCTGCGCACTTCCCGCAATTCCAACCTGCATGTCATTGCCACCCAAATTGCCACTCGCCAAATAGAAAACCTAAGAAACACCGCTTATGGATCCTTGCCAGCTGGCACCACACCATTTAGCGATGCCAATTTGACCAAACTGCCAAACAGTACCGCTACCCAAACATTCAGCGATTACGGCACAAATATCAAACAAGTAACTCTTCAGGTCGGTTGGCAGGAAGGCGGCGTTTCTAAAAACATCAAGATAGATACGCTGATCTACAAGAACGGCATATGAAGATATATAAGCTTCGACAATATAATTTCAGCAAATCACAAAAAGTGATTCGAATTGAAATATTAAAAGGAGGTCGAAGCTTGCGGTCCTCGCCCCGCGATGCGGGACTACGGGCCTAGAAAATGGCATTTAACAAGAATTTCAAGTTACGTTTCCTTCCCGGTCTTTCGTTAATCGAATATGTGGTCGCTTTTGCGATTTTTGGGATTATTAGTATGATGGCGGCGGGCGTTTACTTTGCCCACTTCCGCTTATTTTCCAACCAAAACACGGCGATTGACATTAATACTCAACAAAAATTGGCGCTCACCGATATTACCAATCAGTTGCGCCAAAGCGAGAGTATTGTTTCGACCTGCCCGTCTTGCGGGGCAGACACCTCCGGTGCTACCAGTCTCATCCTGCGCCTCTGGCCAATTGATGCCGCCCAAGAGCCGATAGACCCGGCCGGAAGCAACTACGATTACATTGTTTATAAACGCAACCCGAGCGACACAACAGAGCTAATTCGCATTACATACCCCTATGCCACAAGCACCAGAAAATCAGGCAACCATGTTGTGGCAGTTAGTATTGGCGATTTACAATTTACCTATGACAACGGCACACCGTCTCTTGCCAGCCAAGTGACCGTCACGGTCACAATAACCGCTACAAACAACGGCAAGACACAAACCGTCAGCGACAGCGCCAAAGTTGATTTGAGGAACAAGTAGGGTGACGAATTTGTAATTTTAAATTTGAAATAAGAACACTTATTCCTCAATTTTAAAAAAATTGAACAATGAAAATTAAATATTATAATTTTAAAAATTTAATAAAAATTGTAAACTGTAAATTGAAAATTACCCCTAAGGGTTCCCCTGGTCAGATCCTGATCGTCGGCATCGTCTTCATGGCGGTTATTCTCATTCTCTCGGCGGCGCTTTTTTCACGAGTTACCAGTTTCATTCGTTTTAACAGCAACGATATTACGCGTGAACAAGCCACTAATCTTGCCGAAGCCGGAGTCGAAAAAGCCCTCTGGCAACTTAACCAAACTGCTGGTTCATACCCAGGAGAAACAGATACTTCCCTTGGAACGACAGGAACCTTCACTACTTCAATTCAGCCTAAAACCAGTACTCTAAAAACAATCACTGCAACCGGTTATGTACCCAACAGCACCAATCCACGCGCCCAACGGACGATCAAGGCAGATGTTGGAATCTCCGACACGATCATCGCTTTTAACTATGGAGTACAAGTAGGAACAAGTGGATTAAGCATGGGTCAAAGCTCACAGGTTGTCGGTAGTGTTTTTTCTAATGCCCAAGACGGAGTCAAAAAGAGTATCGACGGTAACCAATCTTCGAGCATCACCGGCGACGCCTATGCAGCAGGAACTATCTCAACACCTTATCCAACCGTCCCGCCAGGAAAAAAACACGAAAATCAGTCACCATCTACAATGCCAACTGTGGACTATCAGCACTGGAAAGAAACGGCAGCTGCGGGCGGCGTGATCGACTGCACGCAAACCCCCCCGCTGTGTAACCTCACCGGAGGTGGTACTGACATAATTGGCAACAAAAAATATATCGGCAACCTTACTCTGGGACAAAGTAAGTTCGTAACTATGAATGGTCCAGTTTATGTAACCGGCAACCTTGACATGGGCCAATCTTCCAGAATTAACCTTGACAATAGCTACGGATCCGATTCAGCTGTACTTATCCTCGACGGCACCATTGACATTGGACAAAGCGCCCAAATAAATCCTACAAATGCAACACCTAAAGGTTACATTATGTTGGTAACAACGACAACCGATACCATTGATATCAGCCAATCAGGTGTTAATGCAATTTTCTACGCTTTAAACGCCACCATATCACTGGGCCAATCTACCCATGCCACAGCAATTATTGCTAAAGGACTAACATTAGGTCAATCCGCAGTTCTTACATATGACCAGGGTCTGGCTTCAACAGGTTTTTCCTCCGGTCCTGGCGGTTCTTGGGCAGTCAAAAAAGGTACCTACAGATTTACCCAATAAATGAGTATCTTCGGTAAAATTACAACTTCAATATTAGTATCTGTGGTTATTACGATATTTTTAGCGCTGCCAAAAAATTCGCTTGCAACCTATAATTTAATTACGAATCCATCATTTGAAGAAGGCAGCGAGACCCCAACAAATTGGATACCTTTAAACAGCTCTAATGGCTGCAACAATACAAGCACTCCAGTTTCACAACTAGAATGGGATAGCAGTCTTGCTAGAACAGGAATCAAATCTCTCGCCATTAAGAACATTAATTGGAATCAGGAGTCCAACAATATCACTGGCGCGTGGCTCTCATCAAATTTTATAAACATTTTACCCACACCACAGTCGTATGAAATTAGAAGCTGGTACCTAGGAGCAACACAAAATAAAAACATAAGCCCAGGTATCCTTGTTTGTGGCTATGATGCAAGCGGAAACTATATAAATGCTGTTGCAGGAAATTTAGTACCACCGAACTCAAATTCCGAATCATGGATGTTAACAAAAAACACATTTGAATATTTCGATCGCAGAATTGTAAAAGCAAAGATTCTTCTTTCTACATACTGCCTTCTCTATATTCCTTCAAAGTTGCCTTGCCAGGGTTCACTATGGTTCGACGACGTTTCTTTAACACCAATCGGTCAAATTACTGCACATAAATTTGAGGACTTAAGCAAAGATGGCATACAAAATACTGATGAGCAAAATTTGAAAGGCTGGGAAATGGCATTATACATCGACGATAACTGTATTGACCCGACTAATGCAAGAATTATTGCAAGAACTGATCAAAATGGAAATCGCATATTCAATAAAATACCCTACGGCAATTATTCTGTTAAAGAGACTTTCTTCGTGTTTGATCTCGGACCCCCAGAGATACGTCTAGATGATGCAAGAACCGAAGGGTGGGTAAATACAACCTCTATCTGCCAAAATGTCACGCTTGATGAAAATAATCCTGCTCCGGTCGTCAACTTTGGTAATGTCAAAGAGCCTACCGTTCCCTACTTTTCCCAAAAAGACCCAGCTTGGGGCGGACAGGAATACGATAGTGCCAGTACTTATGGTCCATTTTTCTGCGGAACAACAATGGCGGGATGCGGCTGCGCCACAACTTCCTCTGCAATGCTTCTCAAATACTATGGCGTCGATACTGCACCAAACGGCAATCCAACAAACCCTTCTACACTAGACAATTGGCTCAAAACAAACAATGGGTACGCCTTTGGCGCCTTAAAGTGGAATTCTGTCGCCGCATATTCTGTCGCCGCCAATACCGCCTATGGAACCCAAAAGATAAAGTTTAGCGGGGTCGGAGCAGCAAACGATTTTAGCACTCTGAATTCAGACCTTAACGCAGAAAAGCCAGCTATTCTCGAAGAACCCGGCCACTTTATTCTAGGCACTTCGGTAAATGGTGCAACCTACGATATAAACGATCCTTTTTACGAAGACCGCAAAACGCTTTCTAGCTATTCAAACAATTTTCTGCACATGCTCCGCTATGAAAAAACCAACACGGACCTAAGCGTAATTTATATCCAGTCACCCGCACCAACAGACATTTTTCTTACCAACTCCCAAGGCCAAAGAGTAGGCAAAGATCCGACGACTGGCACTGTTTATACTGAGATCCCCAACTCCTACTATTACACGGAAACCAGTATCGCTAATCAGGACAACCCCAACCAAGCTAACGCCGGCCAAGGAGTTACAACTTTAATTATTCTGACCCCGCAGGCAGACACTTACAATGTTGCGGAAAACAACCCAGAATCTGCACCAAAAATCGAATTCACAGGCTATGACCAACACGGAGACAGCAGTATAAAAAATTTCACGATTGGCAACCCAAACACTCCCACAGACTTTAATCTGAACTATTCTCCGGAATTGGGAACAACTATAAAAGTCGAAAGGCAAGTTTATGTCGACTTTCTTCCAAACAGTCCCAAAAACCCACTTTCCCTAAATAATGGCGTGCGGCCAATAGCTATTCTCGGCTCCGAAACTTTTGACGTCAAAGATGTAAATATTGCCAGTGTCACCATTGCCAAACAGGGCAAACCTTTTAAAAACAAAGAAATATACTTGGACGCAAACCACGACAAAATACAAGACTTGACTCTGTTTTTTAATCCAGACGCCTCCGGCGTGCTTACCAACGATAGCAAAATCTGCTTACATGGCCAAACCCAAAACGGTGATTTATTTTATGGCTGTGACACCATCAGAGTAATCACCAAAGGAAATCCTTTTGACGAAATTCCGAGTTGGATAAGAACTGTTCTCAAGCCTTTGCTTCCGTAAAAAATTTTATATTGATAAATCGACGGATGTTCAACTAATTTAACATGGTACAATACCCACAGCATGAAATTACCGCTAACTGTAAAAGTTTTCTATGAAGGTGCCTCCAAAGACGCACCATGGGTTTCCCATAATCCGGAACTAAATGTGGCTTCATGTGGCCCAACGGAAAAAAAAGCTAGAAAAAACTTAATGGAGGCTATTGACATCGTGCTTAAAGGTGCCAAAGAAGATGGGAATTTAGAACAACTTCTGGAAGAATCAGGGTTTAATCTGAAACAAGGCAAAATAAAACCCCCAAAAGTTTCAATAGAAGAAATTGCTTTTCCTTCAATCTAAAGAAGAACGCCTCGAATTGTAGAAATACACTGGAGAAAACTCTTAAAAATTTTAGAGCTGGAAGGAGCAGTTGTAGTAGGGCAAACAGGAGATCATATCGAACTCAAAAAACAAGGGGCAAAAAGAAGATTAGTTATTCCTAAATATAAAAATATTCCGGTATTTATTATTAAGAATAACTTAGAAACAGCAGGGATTTCGAGACAACGTTATTTTCAACTTTTACAGAAAATATAGACACCACCCGATCGAGGTCATGACCCCGGCAAGTTCAGTATGACAATTTGTTTCAACACTGTGATTTAATGAAGTAGCTAGTCACCTTACATCCATGCCCAAAACTGACCCACCCCCACCTATTCGCGACAAATATGGCCATTTTGTTAAAAAAGAGCAAATAAATTTGAAAGTTGCGCCCCCGCTTCGGGATTCCGGCGGACACTTCATAAAAACCACAAAAATCAATGTCAAAACGACATTGACCGCACCGGACGGCACAATCATAAATCCGGAATTTGAAAAACCTTTAATTTCCGTCAACGTTAACAATCCCTTTAAAAAACTCCTCTATTGGCTGGACCAAATCCGCCGCCATCAAACAACTACGTTCGCCATCAAGCTGAGCATCCCGCTTATCGCCATTCCCATCATCATCGCCGCCCTTTTTACTTATAGCCGCTTCCGGGTTGCCAGCCTGAACAAAGTTCTACCAACTCCAACACCGATAATCAAAGCATCTCCAAAACCGACACCGTCTCCATCGGTCAGTCCGCAGATAACCGTAAACCGCTCCGGCACTCTACGCATCGCCGTCGGCAACCAAACAACATATTTACTGGCCCAACGAAACGGCTCACTTATTGTGTTGGACGTTCCCAGATCAATCGACCTGAATAAGTTTAGAGACAAACAAGTATTGGTCACGGGAACGATAAATAGCGCCACCGGAATCCTGACCGTCACCGACATCTCCGAAGTCCAAGTGTTCAACCCAACGCCGACCCCTAGCCCAGAAGCAACCCAATCAGCTAAATAAGAAACAAGGTCTCACCCTGCACTCAGTGAGCCTTGCAGGGAGAGACCTTGTACTGAGACACAGCTCTTGATCAAACAACCCATTATCTAGTAAACTTAGCACTTAATGTGTTCTGAGATTTAATACCTTATACTTTATACCTAATACTTAATACCAACCTATGGCCAAGACGAAACGCATCTTTATTCAACTGCAGTGCACGGTTTGCAAAAACTTCAACTACACCACGGTCAAAAACCCGGACAACGCCAAAATGAAGTCCAAGGGCGATACTTCCAAGGAAAAACTGCTTTTGAAGAAATACTGCAAGCGATGCCGTAAGGCAACAGAACACAAAGAAGTAAAGCTATAAAATCTTCCAAACCATTTTTCCCCACCAATAGTTAGCGCGCCCACCATAAATCGCTCCTTGTGCCGTGTATGAATAATACTGAAAAGGCACAAGGTAAGATTAGGTGGGCAAAAAGGAACGCAAAGTCACCGAGCATAAAGAGGTTAAATTATAACCTCTATCCTGAGCGAGCTTTGTGAGTCGAAGGACAAAGAGGTTAAGCTGTAAAAGAGAGTTAATTAAGTTAATTGAGTTAATTAAAGTAGTTGAGGTAGTTAAGGTAAATAGTCACCAAAAGGCCCTTAGATTGAAGAATTGGCATCCGTAGGCGCATAACCCTCACACTTTTTCGCCGTCGGGATGAAATACACAAACCTATCCGATCCGAGCGAAGTTACAATCCCATCAAACATTACCGGAGTCCCATCGTTGGGGCCAATTCTTTTGATGAAAATACTGTTGTAATCACGGCAGAGCGTGCTCTTTTTGATCTCACCGAGAAAATGGTATCTTTCAAATGAAGTCACCGTGTCGAAGTTGTAAGCACCAATCTCTCTCTTGGCCGTTTTTTGAAAGGTCGCCGGATCATATTTATTTCTAAACACAAACAAGATGTAAGAAAAATCCCATTTACCTTCCATGTAAACCTGTTTTTGGGGGTACTTATTGGTCATATCGATAATTTCAAAATACCCCTTTTGCCACCATCTTCCGGAGTAGGCGCTCATATGGCGAAAGTAGGTATCGTAGTAAAGCACATTGAGAAAAATGATCGGTGCCAAAATAACAAAAATGGCCAGAATCCTTAACACTTTGTTACCCAGTTGCGGAACCAGCTCCCAAATCAGATAACGAAGACCAGCCGCCTCTAAAAGTACAAACGGCACAATCATATGCATAAGCCTTGTCGAAGTCACATCTTTGGTAAAAGTCGAAGAAAGAGGACCAATCAATACCCAGCCTACTAAAAGCAAGCCAACTTTAGACCGTTTCCATATCAAAACCAGCACCCCGATAATGATTAGAATCGGCTCGTATAAAAGAACATTGCCAAAGCCATCAAGGTTTGATTCAAAGCCTCTGCCCTTCTCCAGCCAGAACACATTGGAATAACCCTGATAATAATTCAAGGCGGCCTTGTACACGTAGCCCAAGCGGGGGTCGTGCAGTCTTTTTTCCAGTAAATCATATGTTCCACCCAAAGCTAGTCTCTCGCCAACTGGCTTATCCCCCCACTGATATTCAATATTTCTGCGGTCGTTATAAAAAGCGGTCTGAGGTGCCCTGGTCATATTTACGTTCCAGAACAACAAAAACGCCGACACCATCGTCAAGAAGGCGGCGATAAATCCCAAGCGCAAGTCTTTATCCTTTTTAATTTCCGGAAAATAGATTAAAAACATAAGGGCTAAAAACAAAGGTAAAAAGAAAAAATAAGCCGCGTAGCAGTAGCAAGTCAAACCTAGCGATATTCCGCCAAGAATGTGTGTGCGCCGCCTCTTTCCAAAAAGCAGCCAATAGACGCCGAGAAGCAGAAAAACCATCCCGAGTATGGAAATGGTGTAGCGCGACATAAAAAAGTGCCAGCTTGAAATAGCCGCCAGAAAACCGGCAATCGCCGCCGTTTGAATGTCTGTAAAAAACTTACGAGCCAGCAGATAGATGAGAAACACCGACACAACCGCGTAGAAAACCAAGCTAAACCGCACCGAGAAAACACTCAAGCCTAAAACAGCAATAAAAGGCACCCTAGGGTAAATCGCCAGCGGATAATCTATAACTCCAAAGCCTTCAAACCACAGCGGCATGAATCGGCCGTGCTGGTCACGCCCCGTTTGGGCTATTGAATAGGCTTCGTATCCAAAAAGGGCTTCGTCCCGATGAAAGCCATTGGGAATTGAAGTTAAGCTCCAGAGGCGCAAAACCGCGGCAACCAACAAAATAGATACCCACGGCCTAAAGGTCGTGGTTCTCTTTCTTCGCTCAACAATTCGCTTCATCCACGCCTTGAAAGCCGTGGATTTTTCGCTATGAATAAATCCAACGACCAAAAATTCGATGCGCCTGTTACTCTTAGGTTTATTCCGCCCCAGCATAGCCCAAGCTTAATCCAGAAACCGCCGGCATGTCTACTCTTTAACCAAAACATGACAGCAAACTTGTATAATTACATAAACCTACGGATGTCGTTCAGTGGTAGGACCTGGGTCTCCAAAACCCATGACGAGGGTTCGATTCCTTCCACCCGTGCATATTTTTGTTCCATTTATGGAATGAAAATGTGCACGGGTAGGA
>Ga0066639_10001537_pt1 | contig 20557 bp, 21 predicted proteins | sample CryGeyCG2114_010_2_FD_59504 | JGI IMG/M metagenome (GOLD analysis project Ga0066639, IMG submission 59504) | Groundwater microbial communities from aquifer - Crystal Geyser CG10_big_fil_rev_8/21/14_0.10 | ecosystem: Environmental > Aquatic > Deep subsurface > Groundwater | place: USA: Utah...
TTTTTATTTTTTATTTCTGGTTTAATTTTTTTTATAAATAGTATAAATTCCATTTATACTATTGTTCCTTTGGTTACTCAACGTTTTGATGTTTCGACAAAAATTGGTGTAGCACAAACTACCTTATCTAGTTTTGGAATGTTAGTTGTTGTTCTGCTTGGTTATAAATTGGAAGCTATTTTCTTAAGTCAATTATTAATTTCAATAATTTTTACTTTAGTATATAGAAATTATTCGCAAAAAATATTACCAATTGCAAAACTTAAATTTCAATGGCACAAAAAAGAAATAATTAAATGTTATAAGTTCGGTTTAGTGGCGTATATAAGTAATATTTCTGGACAAACTTTGTCGTATTTTGATAAATTAATAATTCCAATTTTCATTAATCCTGCTTCTTTGAGTTACTATAGTTTATCTGGTAGTGTGGCTTCAAAATCCACAGGATTAATTAGTAGTTTAACAAATATTTTATTTCCACTTACTTCAAGTCTTAATGGTGGTGGGGACAAAGAAAAAATAGGTAAATTGTATATTAGGTCTTTTAGGCTAACATCTATACTCAGTGCATCTATAGCTTTTTCCATATGTTTTTTTTCATATAAAATAATGCAGTATTGGTTAAGTGAAGATATAGCTTTAAATACTTATAAAATATTAATTATTTTAGCATTAACTTATTTTATAATTTCAATTTATAATCCTTTATCAAGTTTTCTTTTAGGTTTAGGTAAGACAAAGATATTAGCATTCTTCTCTGTTTTGATGGCTATGGTAAACATAGTTTTTCTTTTTATTTTACTTCCAAAATTTGGTATCATGGGGGCAGCAATTGCATATTTAATATCAATGCTTCCAACAGTATATATGGTTTTTTATACAGAAAGAACAATCTTAAATTTAAATAATAGATTTTCTTTTTATGTTATTTTTTACTTAAAATTATTTTTTACTGGGGCTATTTTTTATGTCTTTTCTAAAATTTTTATATACCCATTTATAGTAAGTTTATCCACTCTTCTTGTTTTGGGACCTTTTTCTGTGTTAGTTTATTTATTACTTTATAAAATATTTGGTTTTTTTGAAGAAGACGATTTAGTTTTATTTAAAAATTTTGGTTTTATGTTTTTTTGTAGAGTTAAAAGAATAATAAGATAAAAATATGGCTATAGAAAAAGGCGTTGTTAAAAAGAAAATAAAGAATTTAATTTTAGATGTTGATGGTGTTCTTACTGATGGAAAATTCCACTATACTGCAGAAGGTAAGGTGATGAAGGTTTTTGGTCCTGATGACAGTGATGGGTTGCATTTATTGAAGGATAAACTCAATATTCATATGATTAGTGGGGATAAGCGAGGGTTTCCTATAACAAAAAAACGAATTGATGATATGGGATTTCCTATAGATCTAGTTAGTACATTTGAGCGTGTTCAGTGGATGAAAAGTCGGTTTAATCCAGAAGAAACTATTTATATTGGAGATGGAATCTTTGATGTTTTGGTTTTTCAAAGTGTAGCTTATAGTATCGCACCTGCCAATGCTATGGAAATAACAAAACAAAAAGCTGATTTTGTTACAACTGTTAATGGTGGTGGAATTTTATAAGGATATAATACTGATTTTGAAGGTGTTAAACAGATTATTAAAGAAAAATTTATGTCTCAAAATTGTAATTAGAGTTTATTATTAATAATAAAATTATGCAACGCATCGAAAAACCATGGGGATATGAGGAAATAATAGAAACTAATCCTCAGTACACAGTTAAGAAATTATTGATGAAAAAAGGTCATCAGTGTTCATACCAGTATCATGAGAAAAAAAGAGAAACAATCTATTGCCTTAAAGGCAAATTACATATTGTGGGAGAGGATATGGACAAAATATTGGCTACAGGCGAATCGATTACCATACCTCCGTTTGAAAAACACAGAATGCGAGCAGTTGAAGAAGATACATGGTATCTAGAAAGCTCCACTTCGGAGTTAGACGATGTTGTGCGGATATCGGATGATTATGGAAGAAGCTAATTATTGAATAAATTATGAAACCAATTAGTAAATTAGGGATCGGGCCTATGAGCCAGGAGATAATTGAGGCGGTTTATAGATATTCGGAAAATAATTCCGAGCCTTTAATGTTGATTGCTTCAAAGAATCAAATTGATTGGAGCGGTGGTTATGTTAACGATTGGACAACGCGTCAATTCGCGGAATATTGTAATGTGCTAAAGAAAAAATATCCGAAAGCAAAAGTTTATCTTTGCCGCGACCATTGCGGACCGGGGTTTAAGAATGATGATATAAATGATGTTTACAAAACCATCAATGATGATTTGGACAATGGTTTTGAGGTGATACATATAGACTTCTGCCATTACAAGGGTGTATATGAAGAAAGGCTTGCGGAATCCAAAAAAGCCATCGAACATATTTTAAAAAAGAAACCAGGAACGATAATTGAAATCGGCACGGATGAAAATAAGGGTGATTTTTTGACCAACATCAAGCATGTGGATTCAGAGATGGAATTTTTCAAAAAAGTGGCTCCGATCCATTTTTTTGTCTGCCAGACTGGGAGTCTTATAAAGGAGGTGAACCAAGCTGGCGCATTCAACACTGAATTCTTAAAAAAGATAAAGGATTTATCTGTAAAATATGATTTTTGCCTCAAGGAGCATAATGCCGATTACTTGGATAGTAGGAGTGTCGCTATGAGAAAGGGGATTATCGATGCGGTGAATGTTGCTCCGCAATATGGTATTATCCAGACCACGCTTACCTTAAGCAAATGTTATGCGTACGGAATTAACGTAGACGATTATCTTGAAGATGCTTATATGAGTGGAAAATGGAAGAAATGGCTTAAAAAGAACGATCAAAACAATAAATATCTTTGCTCCGTCATTGCCGGCCATTACAATTTTGCCAAGGACAGTTACAAGAAAATTTACAAAGAGATAAATAAATATGAAGATTTTAGAGAAACAATAATTAAAGAAATAATGAATAATATTGATATTTATATAAAAAATTTCTAATTAAAAATATGAACTACAAAGTCTTACTAACAACATCCGGAATTGGCAGTCGTTTGGGAGAGCTGACTAAATATACAAACAAGTCCCTGGTCAGAATCGGTAAGAAGCCGGCCATATCTTATATCATAGAAGCTTATTCTAAGGAAGCTGTGTTTGTAGTGACTTTGGGTTATTTCGGAGATCAGGTGAAAGATTTTTTGGAACTCGCTTATCCAGATAGGAAATTTGAATTTGTAACCGTGGATAAATATGACGGTCCGGGGACGAGCCTTGGTTATTCAATGCTTCAGGCAAAAAATAATTTGCAGTGCCCGTTTGTATATCACGCTTGCGATACACTTACAACCGATGTTATCCCGACCCCTGATCATAATTGGATAGCCGGTTTCAAGGGCGGCGGGGACAGTACTTCTTATGCTTCATGGAGAATAATAAATGAAGAAACTTTTATGTTCAGCGAAAAAGGCGCTATCGATTTTGATTTTCTCCACATCGGCCTGGTCGGCATATTTGAATATGAAAAATTTTGGAATGAATTGTCCAGTCTCTATAAGAAGAACAATCCGATGAATGTAAGCTTGAACGATTGTCAGACAATAGAGAAGATGATGATTAATAAATGCAAATTCAAGTTGATAGAATTTTCTACTTGGTTTGATATCGGTAATACAACATCATTAAATCATGCTCGTGCGACAGTAAAGGATCACTTTGAAAACCTTGATAAAGTAGATGAGTCAATTTTTTTGTTTGATGATTTTGTTATTAAATTTTTCTACGATAAAGAAATTATTAGGAAGAGGGTGGAAAGAGCGAAAGTCTTGAAAGGCTTAGTGCCCGAGATTGAAGGAGTCAAGGATAATTTTTACAGATATAAGTTTGTAAAAGGCGACCTTTATGCCAGAGTTGTAAACCCGACGAATTTCAAGGCATTTCTGTCTTGGACGAAAGAAAATCTTTGGGTGCAGAATAATGCTATTTCACTGGAAAAATTCAAAGAAGTTTGCTTTGATTTTTATTATAATAAATCGATTAAAAGAATCGAGAAGTTTTTGAAAGAAAATAATATAGAAGATGGTGAGGATGTTATTAATGGCGAAAAAGTTCCAGCCATTAAAGACTTGCTTTCAAAAATAGATTTTAAATGGTTGTCAGATTCCGAACAATCAAAGATGCATGGCGATTTTATTTTGGACAATATATTAAAAACTAAAGATTCATATTGTCTTGTTGATTGGCGGCAGGATTTCGGCGGACTCACAGAGGTCGGTGATGTGTATTATGACTTGGCTAAATTAAATCACAATTTGACTATTAATCATGATATAATTAATGCAAATCAGTTTACGATAAAAACTTATGATCATACGATTGATTGTGATATTTTTAGGCGTGAATTATTGGTTAATTGTCAGGCAGAATTGCATAAGTTTATCAAAGATTCAGGTCTTGATTTAAAAAAAGTAAAAATACTTACCGGTATCATCTGGCTTAATATGTCTCCGCTCCACCATTATTCATTTAATCTATTTTTATATTACTTCGGTAAATTAAATCTATGGAGAGCAATACAAGAAAAATAAAGAATTTCATTTTTGACGTTGACGGTGTTTTTACAACTGGCCAATTTTTATACACGACCGATGGAAAATTCGCTAAGGTTTTCGGCGCGCATGACAACGATGGTATAAAATTAATAAAGCCATATTTGGAAGTTCATGTCATAACAGCAGACAAGAGGGGTTTTGAAATTACCCAGAAGAGGATTGCGGAAGATATGAGGTTGATTTTGCATTTGGTGGGCGAAGATGACAGACTAAAATGGATGCAAAAGAATTTCAACCTGGAAGAGTGCGTTTTCATGGGAGACAGTATGCATGACGCTAAGATATTCGGCCACGTGGCTTATAGCATCTCTCCGTCAAATGCATTTTTTATAGCTAAGAAGGAAGCGGATTTCGTAACGGAAGCTAGAAGTGGTGAGGGTGCGGTGGCAGAGGCTTGCTGGCATGTTATAGAAAAATTTTTCGGTCCGTTAAATATTAAAAAATTATAATAATCAAATGAAAAAAATCATAAAGATGATAGAAAGAAACAAGAGCGTCATCACCGGCAAAGAAGGCCTTGAGCCGCTTTTTTCTTTGATGAATTTTCCAGTATTTTTTGGATGTGTAGATAGTGGCGCAGACGATGATTTGCATGCTGATATGGAGTGGTCTATCGACAAGGAGTCTGGCGTCATACAACTTATAAAATTGATTCCGTTAGATGTACTATACCAAGAGCAGCACGTTGATGGCATCGGAAAGACATGGCATAATTACTATAATGATTTCGCAGATTATGTTATAAGCCGTAACCCGGTAAATGTTTTAGAAATAGGCGGAGGTGCTGGGGTGTTAGCTGAAACCGTAACAAAAAAAATTGAAAATATCCATTGGACTATCATTGAACCAAACCCATTACATAAGGGGGATGAGAAAATTGACGTAATAAGTGGATTTTTTAATGAAGGCTTTTCTAGTGACAAGAAAATAGACGCAGTCGTATTTTCGCAAGTCCTTGAACATGCTTATGAGCCAGATAAATTCATTAAACACATTTCAAGTTTTTTGAACATCGGTGGAAAATTAATTTTTGCTTATCCGAATTTGGAATTATGGCTAAAAAATAAGTTTACCAATGCGCTGAATTTCGAACATACAATGTTTGTGACTGAGCATTTAGTTGCATACTTGCTTGAAAAAAATAATTTTTTCATTTCCGATAAGACTTACTATAAAGATCACAGTATATTTTATACAGCAGAAAGAATAGATAAGCCACGTCAAAATATCAGTTTGGATAATAAATATGATGATTACAAAAAAATTTTTTTAGATTTTGTTAATTATCATAAGGATTTGATCGCTGATTTGAATGAAAAAATAGAATATGTTAAATCGCCTGTTTATCTCTTTGGAGCCCATATTTTTGCCACCTTTTTATTTGAATTCGGTTTAAATAAGAGTAAAATAGTAGCCTTGATTGATAATAGTGAATTGAAGCAAGGGCGTCGATTATATGGCACAAAGTTTATAATCGAAACTCCAGAAATATTGAGAGATATTAAGTCGCCCAATGTGATATTGAAAGCGGGCATATATAATGATGAAATTTCGAAGCAATTAAAGGACATTAATCCAACTGTAAATATTTGGTGATTATTATGCCTAGTCTATCAATTTTTGCCAATTTTTATATTAATGATGTTGAACGTTTTATCCGCCTGAAAGATTCTTTTAAGTCTATAGAGGATATGGATGCGGATAGATGGGTAATAAATATTCGTGGAAAATATAAGTTTGACGTGCTATTTTTTCTTCATGAAAGACTTGGCGAGAAACTAATACCTTTTATTCTTGAAAATAAAAAAGGTTGGTTTAATGACACGAAGAAGATGTTGGACAGTATTAATACTGATTATGTATTTTTCTGGCTGGAGGATCATGTTAATTTAATTGATGCTTCAAAATACGCGCACATTATTACTGAAATGCATGAAAGTAAATCAGAATATCTTTGTTATTCTTGGTGGTCATTCGGCAAACCAAAAAAGCTATATGAGGCAATTAAAAAAGAAAATTTTGATAATATAGAATCTTTTATTCTGGATGAGAGGGTTGATAACATTGTTGAGATTTTGCAACAGACTTATATTATTAGCATGGCGGGTATTTTTGCGAATAGCTTATTTAAAGAAATAATAGAAAAAGGGCCTCCGTTATTAAGGACGTATCCAAAACAAACTCCTTTTAACTTTGAAAAAGGAGGTGAGGAAAAGAGCTGGCTTCCCTTGAAGATGTCTATTCCAAAATACGAATTATTCGCTTCCATTGATGATGATTTCGGGTTGCCGGGAGTTTATTCACTTCAATCAAGAGGGCTTTATCCAGTAAGACAAAAAAGAGCATTGGTTGTGGAGCGGAAAATCAACGTATTGAACAGAGCATGGAGAGTTATTAAGAAATATCTTCCAGAATGGGTTATAAGTTTTATTATTAAGACATTGAATTTTTTTGGACGATTACGACGATTTATTTATTTAGTATTGCATAACCAATAAATATTATGTTAAAAAAAATTTACGAATCCGCATATCGTTTATTCCGCATCGCAGGCAGGACGTTAATAAAATATTCTTCCGACTCTCGTCCTGCAAGCTATCCCTATGTGACGGGGGATGGCTTTCGAAAGTTGGCCAAATTTATCTATGATGATACGGTTAAGAATGTTGATCCGGCTAATGTTACGGAAGGGGATATCATTTTTGTCGGAAATAGCAACATTAAGAATTTTTTGCGCGACATCCACCCAAACGTCATGAATAAATATGTTCTCATTAGTCATAATGGGGATGAAGCCATAGACGATGAGGCGGTTAAGATGGCAGAGGAAAAGGTTATTAAATGGTATGGAATAAATGTGACCACCACGGCAAGCAAGGTGGTGCCGTTGCCTTTGGGAATCGAGAATAAACATTACTATGTTAATGGTATCCCATGGATATTTGATCAGGCAAGGGGAAAAAAAGTCGAAAAAAAAACGAAGATTTTTTATGCCTTTAGCGTTATTAATAATGTTGCAGAAAGGCAACCGGTTCTTGATATAATGAAAAAAAATGCTAATGGTGAGACAATAGTAAAATGGTTGAATTTTAAGAAATATATAAACTTGCTTAATTCATATAAATTTATCGTGTCACCACCTGGGTCAAGTGTTGAGGGTATCAGAAATTGGGATGCTTTTTATCTAGGAGTTGTGCCCATAGTCAAAAGATCTATTACAACTACTTATTTTGAGAAAATAGGAATGCCTCTTTGGGTGGTTGATGAATGGTCTGAATTAAATGATATTGATTCGTATACGCTAGCAGAAAAGTATGATCATATTATTAGGAATGGTGATAATAATAAGATTTTTATGGAATATTGGATAAATAAAATAAAAAATCTAGATAACTAGCTCAATATCAATTTTAGAAGTTTTGCAGAAAGAGTCTTTCTGTTAATAAGTGTAATATCAAAATGAATCCATATTTGTGAGTTATAATAAATATTTTTAATCTTAATAAAATAAACTAGAAAAGTATGATAAACAAAGGTGGCTTGTATAATTTAATTTATAAAATTACTCCTCCAGTTATTTTTTCCTTAGTAAAGGATAGCAAAATTTATCCTGGGATTAAAAAATTGGCCGATAAATTTTTAAAAAAAGACAATCTTATTCCTACCTGGAATGTGGTTTCTGACGGAATTATAAAGGGTAGAAAATTATTCATTGACCCCAACGGCGTATGGGCGGAAATGGTTAGTGGTGATTATGATAATTTTTTTATAGAATTTTTAAAGAGGTTTGATTTGAAAGAAGAGATAATATATGACATAGGTGCACATATTGGATTTAGCTCAATGTGTTTTGCCGAACTCGTTGGCCCATCTGGAAAAGTTATTGCCTTTGAGCCAAATATTTTTAATACTGAGAGATTTGAGTATATTTTGAAGGAAAATAAAGATTTTGATAGTATTATAAAAATTCATAATATTGCAATTTCTGATAAGGTCGGCGAGGAAGATTTTGTGTTTAGTGATAATATTGATAATGGCACGTCTAGCGGTAGTTTTATTAATAGCTCGCATACTTTTTTTGAAAAAAACACTTATGAAAGTAACATAGGTTTTAAACGAATGAAAACAAAAACTGTGCCAATTGATTTGTTAAAAAATATTGGCATTGATGAGATTCCTTATTTAATAAAAATTGATATTGAGGGAGCAGAATATTTAGCCCTCCAAGGAGCAAGAGAGATGCTAGCTACGCATAAGCCGATACTTCTCATGGAAATTCATTCAATATTTAATATGTTAAAAGTTGGCGAAATATTACATGAATTTAATTATAAAGTTGAGTTATTAAAAGAGGAAAAAGATGGTAGATGTTTTATTTCCGCAGTTTAAATAGATGAAAAAAGCAATAATAACCGGCATAACCGGTCAAGACGGAGCATATCTTGCACAGCTTCTTTTGGAGAAGGAATATGTGGTGATAGGATTTTCAAGAAGTGAAAAGCCTGATTTGTCTAAATTGGAATATCTGGGGCTGGCTGATAAGGTGCTAGTTGAAAAAATTGATCTTTTAGATTTGAATGCAGTTAAAGAGATGATAATAAAGCATCGTCCGACAGAGATATATAATTTAGCTGGACAGAGTTCAGTCAATGTATCATTTCAGGAGCCGTTAGAAACTGTTACATATAATATGCTTTCAGTTCAGAATCAGCTAGAAGCAATTCGTCTTATAGACACAAGCATTAAATTTTATCAAGCGACAACATGTGAGATTTATAGTGATAAAAATGAATTACCTATAACCGAAGAAACGCAATTTTATCCATCCAGCCCCTATGGCGTATCAAAGGTGGCGGCTCACATGCTGGTTGAAAGTTATCGTGATTCTTATGGCTTATTTGCCGTTAGCGGTGTATTATTTAACCACGAATCTTTTCTGCGCAAAAATTACTTTATTATGAGCCTGATTAAAACCGCAAAAGCTATCTCGGAGGGAGCGGATGAATACGTCTATTTGGGCAATGCTGATAATAAGAGAGATTTTGGCTTTGCGCCGGAATATGTCAAGGCGATGTGGTTGATGATGCAGAATAATAAACCAAAAGATTATCTCATTTGCTCTGGAAAATCTGTTTCGATTAGAGAAATAACCGAATATGTTTTAAAAAAATTTAAAGTCTCGCTGGATAGAATAAAAATTGACAAAAAGTTATTTCGTAAACCGAATGTACCCGATCTTTATGGCGATAATTCACGTGCTAAAGAGGAATTAGGCTGGAAATACGATATGGATTTTTTTCAGGTTTTGGATGATATGATAGACGAACAGCTTAAATCAGATAAATAATATGAATCATAAATTATCAATAATTATTCCATGTTATAACTGTTCCAAAACGCTTGAAGAGGCGGTTGCTTCTGTCTTTGTTCAAAGTATAGAGATACCATTTGAAATTGTAATGGTTGATGATGGCTCCGTAGATGATACTAGGGATGTGATGACACGATTGTCTAAAAAATATTCAGTTGTTAAATGTTTGTATCATGAAAAAAATAAAGGTGGAGGAGCTGCCAGAAATACGGGCATAAAAAATTGCTCGGGTGATTTAATTTTTTGTTTAGACAGTGATAATATTTTAGCGCCTCATTCGATGCAAAAAATGATAAATTATCTGGATGAAAAAAAATGTGATGGAGTGGTTATATATGAAAGACGATTTTTTCTAGGAAATGATATTACAAAATATAAAGCGCATTTTAATAAAATACTTGATAGAAGTTTAGAATTTGCTGACTTATTCAATGATAGTGACACTATTTTAGATAATTTTTTGTTTACTAAAGAATCATATCTTTTGACAGGTGGCTATCCAGAGCATCATGATTTTGACACACAGTGTTTCGAAGTGAGGTATTTGGCAAGGGGGTACAATGTTTTTGTTCATCCAGAGGTGACTTTTTATCACCGTCAAGCGGGTGAGAAAAAATCGTATTTTGAAAGAGTGTATGAATCTGGTGAATTTTCTTTAAATTTTTATTATATATTAGAGGATGCACTATATCTCTTTAGCAAAGAGGCAAGAATGGCTATTTTGAAATATGATGTTTTTAAAAATTCCAAATTAGGTAATGAAAATATTAAATCAATGCTTGCCGTGAAATACGCTAAAAATATAAATAATTTATTTTTATTAAATTATAAAAAATATTTGAGAGATGACGGATTGGAATCTTATATCGAGGATGTCGGAGATAATAACAGTAATGATGAAAAATTTGTCAGAGCGGTTTATTTTTATCAAAAACAAGAATATAAAAAAGGTTCTGATATTTTTATTGAATTATTAAATAATGGTTTTGCAAGTAAGCTGGTTTATTTTAATATTATGCGATGTACAGTAGCATTGTCTGGTGTTGAAAAAGTGAACATTGAAAAGGAAACAATAAAAATTCTTGGATCGTTTGAATTAAATAGACAAAAGATTAATTTAAATCCAGGGCTGATTAAAAAAATGATGATTTATTTTTACAAATTACTTAAAGTATATGACAAAAATTAGAAAAATAATATTACAAATTCCTTTTTCTGTAATTATTTATTTATCGTTAAGAAAATTAAAAAATATTCCATGGTTTATTTTTGATTATTTTAAGTTTAAAAAATTATCAAGAGGAATATTTAGTATTAAGGTGCACGATTTTTTCCCTGCACTTCTGGACAAAACAAGTAAAACATCTTTTGAACCTCATTATATTTATCATCCAGCTTGGGCAGCAAGAATTGTGAAAGAAATAAATCCAAAATATCATACAGACATTTCTTCAACCTTGACTTTTGTATCAATAATTTCTGCATTCATACCTGTGAAGTTTTATGATTACAGGCCGGCAATGCTCAATTTAAGTAATTTAGAAAGTAGGTCTGCCGATTTAACAAATTTACCATTTGCAGACGGTAGCATTGATTCACTATCATGTATGCATGTTGTTGAACATATTGGATTGGGACGGTATGGTGATCCGATTGATCCAGAAGGTGATTTGAAAGCGATTATGGAATTAAAAAGAGTTGTTGCACCGGGTGGTTCATTACTTTTTGTGGTTCCTGTTGGTAGGCCGAAAATAGCGTTTAATGCTCATAGGATATACTCCTATGAGCAGATAATTCAAAATTTTTCAGAATTTGATCTTAAGGATTTTTCATTGATTGGCGATGATTTTAAAGAGACGGGTATAATAAATAACTCAAACCCTGACTTGGTTAAGGACCAGGACTGGGGTTGTGGGTGTTTTTGGTTTATTAAGAAATAATAATGGAAAACTTGATATTCATATGAAAAATTTTAATCTTAACAAAGAAAACTCATTGAAAGAGAAGGCTGTATCATTATTATTTAAAATTATTCAAAAAATGGATAGTAATATCATTATGAATATTTTAAGAAATGGCGAAAAGATTTTGCTCGTAATTTGATGGATGAATTGAAATATAAAAAGAATATATTAAAAAAGAATTATAGAGATATTTTAGGAAAAAGAAAAAAATTTGAATTTATAAAAATACAATAATATAAGCCAGTAAAAAAATAGTTTAAAAGATATATTTATGCGTCTAAAATATAAATTAATAAAAAGTAAAAATTTTTTAAAAAAATTCCCTAAATTAATTAGTTTAATGAGGTGTATACGGAGAAAAATTTTTAAATCAAGAATTATTTATTTTTTGCAATCTTCCACCAAACCACTTAGTGATTATTATGGATTTGATCGTGGTAAACCTATTGATCGTTTTTATATTGATAATTTTTTAGAAGATAATAAAGATGATATAAAAGGAGTATGTCTTGAATTACTTAATAACAATTATACTATTCAGTATGGTGGGGCAAAAGTTACAAAAAGTGATATTTTGGATTTAGATGAGGCTAATAGCAAAGCAACTATTATTGATGATTTACGTAAGTTGGAAAAAATTTCCGACAATATCTATGATTGCATTATATTAACCCAAGTATTACAATTTATTGATAAGATTGATGAAGCTATTTCTGAATGTTATCGTATTTTGAATAAGAATGGGGTATTATTGGTCACTCTGCCAGCAATTAGTAGGATTGATTGTGTGGCTGGTGTTGAAGGTGATTTTTGGCGTTTTACCGAAGCATCAACTAAATATCTTTTTAAGAAAAAATTTGATTCACAAAATATCAGTATTATTACTAAAGGCAATGTACGTGCCGGTATTTATTTTTATGCTGGGTTGGCCCAAGAAGATATTTTAAGAGATTCTCTTAAAAAAGATGATCAAAATTTTCCAGTTATTATTACTATTAAAGCAATAAAAAAATGAAGAATTTATTAAAAAAAATTTTTAAACCTGTTTTTTTAAAATTGGGTGTGTATCAATATATATATAAGTTTTATTTTTTTATTTTTAGATTACGTATAATAGTTATAAATTTATTTTTTAAGATTTTTTATAAAACAGCCCCTATTTTGTTGTATCATCGTGTTGATGACATAACGAATGATCCATTGATGCTCACTGTATCAAAAAAATGTTTTGAGGAGCATCTTTTATTTCTGAAAAAAAATTACAACCTTATCTCGCTAAAAGAATTAAGTCAACATATAGTATCTAATACTTTGAAAGGAAATGAGGCGGCTATTACTTTTGATGATGGTTATAAAGATAATTTAAAAAATGCTTTACCTATTTTAGAAAAATATAGTATTCCAGTCACAATATTTGTATCTACAAGTTTACTCGGAAAACAAGCTGCATTTGAATGGGATATGAAGTATATGGAAAAGAATAGAGCAGTTTTTTTGAATGAAGAAGAAATAAAATTTTTATCTAATCATCAACTCGTTGATATAGGTGCTCATACTCATACACATGTTAGATTGGATGATTTATTAAAGGAAGATCAGAAAGTAGAAATAGAAAAGAGTAAAATAATTCTTGAAAATATTATTGGTAAAAAGATTGAATTTTTTGCCTATCCTTTTGGTGGTGTTTGTGATTTTAATAAAGATTCTATGAAATTGGTTCAAGAGATAGGTTTTAAATTTGCTTATTCTAATACTCAATTTTTATCAAAAATAAATGATTATTCTTTTTCTATACCAAGAATAAATATAAGACAAATATCTAGTGTAGGTTTGGCTTTTAAATTATTCAATTTTTCTCTTTTATTGTGGAAAATAAAAGATATCATTTTAAAATTATTGAAAATCCCTAATATTGTTTTTTGGAAGATAAAATGTTTTGGTAAGAAAAAGAAATTTAATTTAAAATTTTTTAAACCTTGTTATACTTTGAAAAACAGTCTTTCATTTATAAGTATAGTAGTAGATATCGGAACTGGTGAGAAAGCAGATTTTTCAATTGCACTTATTGATACTTATGGTTTGGTAAGTTATGGTTTTGATCCTACACAAAAACACCGTCAAAAACTTATTGATGTTTCACATAAATATAAAAATTTTTTATATTATCAAATGGCACTTTCCAAAGAAGATGGAGATATTACTTTTTATGAAAGTGAAAATAGAGAAAGTGGTTCTATTTTTTTAAATCATTTTAATATACAAAATGATAAATCACATAGTTATTTTGTTCGTGGAATTTCATTAGATAGTTTATTTTCTTTATTAAAAATAGAAAATATAGATGTGTTAAAAATGGATATTGAAGGGGAAGAATATGATATTTTATATAACATATCACCCGAAATACTAAAAAAAATAAAACAAATTGTAATAGAATTTCATCATGAAGTTGTGAAGACTTATACGAAAACAGATACAAAAAAAATACGTAAATTTTTGAGAAATCAGGGATTTAGAGAATTTAGTGAGGATGGTATTAATTTTCTTTTTTTTAAATAATATGAAATTGGCTCCAATTGTATTATTTGTTTATAGACGTGTTGAACATACAAAGAAGACTGTAAAAGCTCTTCTATCTAATGAACTTGCCAATAAAAGTAAATTGATTATTTTTTCAGATGGTTGGCGTGGGGAAGAAGATTATGATGATGTAAAAGATGTACGTAATTATCTATATACTATATCTGGTTTTGATACAGTAGAGATAATAGAAAGCCCAATAAATAAAGGTTTGGCGAAATCTGTTATAGAAGGAGTAACCAAGGTAGTAAATGAGTATGGTAACATAATTGTTTTGGAAGATGATATCGTTGTTTCTCAATATTTTCTCAATTATATGAATGAGGCTCTGAATTTATATTATGGAAATAAAATTAATATTATGCATATAAATGGGTATTTTTTCCAACATTATAAAAATTTACCGAATTATTTTTTATGTGGTTATATGCTCTGTTGGGGTTGGGCAACATGGAAAGATTCTTGGAAAAATTTTTCTTATGATGTAGATAAACATTTGGAAGTATTAGATGGTTGGTATTTTAAAAAAAATATGTATATTAAAACCGCACTTAGTACACTTAAAGCAAATAAATTGGGGAAGATTTCTACTTGGGCAGCATTTTGGCAAGCATCTATTACAGAAAATAAAGGTCTTTGTTTGACTCCAGATATATCTTATACTATTAATATTGGACATGATGGGACTGGTGAAAATTCTTTAGAAAATAATTTATTTGATGTTAATTTAAATAATCAATACATTCCAATTAAGGTGGAATCGATTAAAGAGTCTAAGAAAGCAATTGGTATAATTGGTTGTTTATTAAAAAAATCAAGAGGTAGTTTTTTACAGAGGATAATACGTAGGATAAAAAATTTATGAATATATTAATGATTGGTACAACAGATGGACGTGGTGGAGCAGCCAAAGTTTCGCAACAAATAAGAAAACAATTAGAAGATTGGGGGCATAGTGTCTCTATGTTTGTAGCTGACAAATTACTTGATGATCCTAAAATAAAAATTATTCCAAGGCAAAAATGGAGAAAAATATTAGGATTTTTATTAGGAACAGAGGACTTGATAAGTACAGATTGGATTTTGGATACTCCAGAGTTTAAAAATGCTGATGTTATTCATTGTCATAATTTGCATGGTAGGTTTTTCAATTTAGATACTTTAAGAAAAATGTCACAAATTAAACCTGTAGTATGGACATTACACGATGAATGGGCTATTACTCCACACTGTGCTTTGACTATGCAGACTGGAAAAATGAGTAATGGACTTTATGTTTGTGAAAGTATAGATATACCACCACGTTTATTTTGGGATAATAATAAAAGATTGGCAATATATAAAAATAATATATATAGAAATTGTCATTTTGATATAGTAACACCTTCTATATGGTTGCGTGATAGAGTATTAAACACTATTTTATCTAAACAAAATATTCATTATATTCCCAATGGAATTGATACATCGATTTTTGTACCTCTAAATAAAAAAACAGTTCGTCAAAAATTAGGTTTACCTCTAAATAAAAAAATAATTCTTTTTTTAGCAGATGGAGTAAAAGAAAATATTTGGAAAGGTTGGGAATACGTAGAAGATATTATAAAATTGAATAAAGATAGAGATGATATAGTTTTTTTGAGTGTGGGCAATAATAATGAAGAAAAATCAACTAATAATATATTTTATTATAAATATACAAAAAATGAAAGTGAAGTTTCTATGTATTATAGTGCGGCCGATGTATTACTTTTTACTTCGATTGCTGAAAATTTCCCTTTAGTTGTGTTAGAAGCGATGAGTTGTGGTTTGCCAATAGTTAGTTTTGATACAGGTGGTATAAAAGAAGCTGTAATTCATAAAAAAAATGGTTACATTGCTAAATATAAGGATGTCCAAGATGTGAATGATGGTTTAAATTTTATTTTAAAAAACAGTGAAGAAAAAAGAAGTAGAATGTCAAATATAAATAGAGAGAGAATTTTGCATAATTTTACTGTTGAAGATATGGTTAAAAAATATTTATCTCTTTATCAAAAAATTGTAAAATAAAAAAAGTATGAATAAAATAGAAAAAATAGTAAAATTTGTTTTACGTAAATTAGGTATTATTGTAATTAAACCAAAAGATGCTGAATTTATTACTCAATTAAAGAATCAATTTGTACACAATGAAAGGAGTTTTGTCTATGGTTTAAGTAAAAAAATGGTAGATTCCATATATTGTCATGCTTCTCCAGGGGTCATTGAATCAATTATAATTTATTTATCCGAATATTTAAAAAATAATAGAGAGGGCAATAAATTGCTGAATCTTGGTGGGGGAACTGGACAGGTGTCGAATATTTTTCGTGAGATTGGTTTTGATGTTTACAATGTAGATATTGAAGAAAATAATGAAAATGAAAAAAATATAAGATTTGATTTAAATAGCATGGAGAAATTACCCGTAAAGGAGAATTGTTTTGATATTGTTGTATGTTCAGAAATAATAGAACATATTGAAAATCCTTGGAAATTATTTATGGATTCAAAAAAAGTTTTAAAAAAGGATGGAATTTTAATAGTAACAACTCCAAATGTACAATCTTTGTTTAGTAGAATAAAGTTTTTTTTCAAGGGATATTTTCACTGGTTTACTCCAGAGTGCTTCTCTTATCATTTGAATCCAGTTTTTATTTGGGAAATAAATTTAATTGCTAAGAAGTATAATTTTGAGATTTCAAAAATTATTGGTAGTGGTGATTATTTTTTATCTAGAGAAAATAAAAATTATAATAAAATTCTAAGAAATAATGAAAGTTTGGTTATTTTTTTAAAAAATAACGTATGATAATAATCAAACTAAAAGGCGGTTTAGGTAATCAGCTATTCCAATACTCTTTTGGAAGACTTCTTGCTTTTAAAAGAAATGAGGAATTATTTTTGGATAAAGATATTTTGGGAGCAAAGAAAGATAGCTATCGCCAGTTTGGTTTAAAACATTTTAACATTACTGGCAATGTGGCTACTCCAGAGGAAATAAAAAAAACTAAATATCCTTTTGGTATATTTTCAAAGGTGTGGCGTGGTTTTAAAGGAAAAATTTTAAAAATACATAATATTGGTTGGAATCCAAGAGTGCTAGATTCTAAAAAAAGTTATTTTGATGGTTATTGGCAGAGTTATAAGTATCCAGACACAATAAGAAAAATATTGTTAAAAGAATTGACTCTTAAAATCCCTATTGAAAATAAATATTCTAAAATTTTAGAAAAAATCAATAATCCAAATTCAATATCTTTGCATATTAGAAGGGGAGATTATATAAATGATCCTAAAACAAGTAAGGTCCATAATATCTGCGATTTAGATTACTATACAAGGGCTGTTAAAGATTTAGCTGATAAGTTGGATAATCCAATATTTTTTATTTTTTCTGATGATATAGAATGGGTAAAAGAAAATTTAAAAATAGATTTTCCCATGATTTTTGTATCTGGTTCGGGAATAGAAGATTACGAAGAATTAATACTAATGAGCAAATGTAAACATAACATTATTGCGAATAGCAGTTTTAGTTGGTGGGGAGCTTGGTTTAACAGTAATGAAGATAAAATAGTTATTGCACCTAAAAAATGGAATAACGACCACCCAGAAAAATTTAAGGATTTAATTCCGGAAAGTTGGATTAAAATTTAATATGAACCAACCACAAGTAAGTATAATGATGGTGAATTACAATCGCGCGGAGTTTATAGGTTTGGCTATACAAAGCGTTTTGGACCAATCTTTAAAGGATTGGGAACTTTTGGTTGTTGATGATGGTTCTGTAGATTTAAGTGAAGAAATTATAAAATCGTTTAGTGAAAAAGATGATAGGATTGTTTATCTTAAAAATGAAGAAAATTTAGGTATTGTATATTCTAGAAATAAAGCGATTAAAAATTCAAAAGCTGATTTAATTGCAGTTTTAGATAGTGATGACATTTGGGTGGATAGTTTTAAGTTAGAAAAACAGTTTAATAAATTTAAAGAGGACAAAGATTTGGTTTTGGTTGGGGGTGGAGTTATTGAAATAAATAAAGAGGGTGTAGAGAAAAAAAGATACTTAAATCCTTTAAATGATAAAAATATACGAAAAGAAATTTTATCCAGAAATCCTTTTGCGCATTCTAGTGTAATGTTTAAGAAAAGTGTGGTTGAGAGAATTAGTGGCTATAGTGATTTACAAATAGGCGAGGATTATGATTTGTGGTTACGATTGGGAAAAGAAGGGAAACTTTTAAATTTGGGTGATTATCTTGTAAAATATAGAGTACATGATAAAAATACTTGTAATACAAAAACTATCCAAGCATTAAAGAATAATATAAGTTTTGTGTTTAAGTATAGAAAATCTTATGGAGGATTTTATTTTGCTTTATTAAGACGCTTACCTCGTTATGTTGTTGGGTTAATATTATTTAAAATAAAAAGATGAAAATACTTTATTTAATTACAAAATCCGAACAAGGCGGGGCACAAACACATGTGGCTCAATTAATGAAGCATTTTAATGAAAAGGGCTGGGATATAAGTTTAATGACTTCGTCGCAAGATGGTTGGCTTGGAAAAAAGGCGTTAGATTTGGGGATTGAATTTATACCAAGTGAATATTTATCAAACACAATAAATCCATTTAAAGTTTTGAAGAGTTTTACAGAAATTCGCAAGGTTGTGGATAAGTTTAATCCAGACATTGTTCATTGTCATAGTTTTTTTGCCGGATTTTTAGGAAGGTTAGCCGTAAGAGGAAAGTATCCTACAATTTTTACTCCTCATGGGTGGGGTTTTAATGTTGGAGTTTCTTTTTTTCGTAAACATTTTGCAATTCAAGTTGAAAGGTATGTTAGTCGTTTTACAAATAAGATACTTTGCGTTTCAGAATCTGGAAAAAAGTTGGCAATTCAATATAAAATAGATAAACCTGCAAAGTTTACTGTAGTTTACAATGGAATTGAAGATATTTTATCAACTACAAAATGTACAAAAATAAAAGATGACAAAATTAATTTTGTTTTTGTGGGTAGACTAACAGAACCAAAAGACCCATTATCTTTATTAAAAGCAATTACAGTTCTGCCAGAAGAAATAAAAAAGCAGGTTGTAGTTACTATTGTGGGCAAAGGTGAAAAAGCAAAAGAATTGGAAGATTTTATTTTAAAAAATAGTTTAGAGAAACAGGCTTTCTTGTTAGGACTTTTGTCTAGGGAAGATGTTTTTGATAATTTGTGTAATGAGGCTGATGTTTTTGTATTACTTTCTAGGTGGGAAGGCTTACCAATCACCATTCTAGAGGCCATGAGCGCAGGTCTGCCAGTTGTAGCTTCTAAAGTTGGTGGAATACCAGAGTTGGTATCAAAAGACAACGGATTTTTGATTGAGCGCGGTGATTTGGATTCTTTAGCTAAAGCTATAACCACACTTGTAAAAGATCGCGAGATGAGACTATTAATGGGTAAAAATGCAAGAAAGAAAATTAAGGATAATTTTACCTTGTCTAAAATGTTTGATAAGGTGGAGAGAGAATATAATAATTTGTTGAATATAAAAACGAAATAAATTAGTAATAGAGGTTAATTTATTCCAAAAATTAGTTTAATATGAATTTACTGTATATAGGAGCTGGATTTGTTGGTAGTGCTTCTGCGACAATATCCGCCAGCAGTGGACATAATGTTTTGGTTTATGACATAGAGGAAACAAAAGTAAACATGCTGAATTCTTGTGATAGAGATATTATTGAAGAATGCCTATTTGAAGAAGGTTTAGGAGACCTATTAGTTAGAAACCAAAAGAATATAAAATTTACAAATGATTACTCAAAAGTAGTTAGTTTTTTGGATAATTGTGATGCTGTTTTTATGTGTCTTCCGACACCAGAAATAGGGGAAACGGGTGAAAGCGATTTAAGTTTTTATAATGATGCTGCGAATAGATTAGCCGAAACTTTGGTTAATAGAAATGGTGGAT
>Ga0066639_10001540_pt1 | contig 20542 bp, 23 predicted proteins | sample CryGeyCG2114_010_2_FD_59504 | JGI IMG/M metagenome (GOLD analysis project Ga0066639, IMG submission 59504) | Groundwater microbial communities from aquifer - Crystal Geyser CG10_big_fil_rev_8/21/14_0.10 | ecosystem: Environmental > Aquatic > Deep subsurface > Groundwater | place: USA: Utah...
TATTCTAGATCTGACAGCAGCAATCTGATTTGCTAATTCTTGTTTTCGATTACGAGCCGTTGCGAGTTCATTTCTTATAGCGTCACTTTGTGATTTGGCTAGATTAGCTTCCGAACGAGCAGAAGTTGCATTAGATCTGGCTGTAGCGGCAGCAGCTAACGCAGACTCAGCGTTTGATTTTGTCTGCTGAAGTTCTACTTGGGCTGTTCTTACGGATTGTCTTAAACCACCGATGCTCTGCTGAATTTGCGCAATTTGGTTCTTTATTTGAGGAATTTCAGCACGGGTCGATTGAAGTGAGTTTTCGACGTTGGTTAGAGATGATTTTGCGTCCGCTAGATCAGAATTCACGGTTTTGAGCTGATTTTTTAAATTTTGACCCTCCCGTATGACTTCACGTTCGGTCTGTCTCAAATTTTGAAGTTTGGCTTGCAATTCTTTTACCTTGGGATCGTTTGGAGATGCACCTGAAGCTATAAGGGCTTTGAGTTCAGTGCTAACAGATTCTTTCTCGCGTTGAATCGATGAAAGTTTGGATTGATTGATTTTTAGATTTTCGGTCAACTTAGCTATTTGAGAATTGAGGCGAGCAATTTTTTGATTCAAGTTTTGAATTTTGGTTTCTAGATCTACCACCTTTGACTCAAGTTTTGCTAAGCTTGATTGTTTTGAGCTCAGGTTACTTTCGGCTGAGCTCAATGAATTTTGCGCTGATTCTAATGCGCGTTGTTTTACGTTAATCAATTGAACGAAAGGCTTCGCATCTCGTTCTTTTTGGTTTGCGTCTCGTTCGAATTGCTCTGCTCGACGATTGGCGGATTGAAAAGTTCGTTCTTTTTGCTCCAATCGAGGGACTAAATTTTCGATTTGCCTTTGCGCTTCATTAAGTCGTGGCTCCAATTCACGAATTTTATCCTCTGAAGTTTGCAGCCGTTGTCTGATGACGAGGATATCATTTTCATATTCTCGAATAGTCCTTTGATTTTCTTTGATCTTGTCACGAGTATTTTCGAGGGTTCGTTGCGCTTCGTTCAAATTTCGCGTCGTTTCGTTCGCTTGCGAAACCGATTCACGGTACCGTAGTTCAGAATTTTCAAGTGCTTCTCGTTTTTCGTCATAGAGCGCTTGATACTTAATGACATCGAAATCGTCATAGTCACCAACTACGCCACCATGGTCTGCTGACGCAGTGAATGAAAAGATTGTTTGTGAAGCAAATATTAGTAGTCCGGCATTTAATAAAATTACATTTGCCTGGCGGCGAATTAAATTGAGCATCATTGATATTGTCCCCTTTTCAACTTGTCCCTGTTTCGTCGAATGTGTTTTCGAAAATGCAATCGGGGTGCCAAAGTTCAGTTTTTCAAAAGTATAATAAAATCAACGATGCAGGAGTTTGTATTCGGATTGACGTTAAGGCTGGTGCGATAGATGTCCCAAAGTGACACCAAGGTGCCGGGGTCAAAAGTGGCAGGACAATTTAGATCTTAGCGAATGACGCGCACTTGATATCCCTTTTTTTCTAGATTTCGAGCCAATCGTACCGTGTCCGGATAGAAGCTACCCCAAAATATAAGTGTAGCGTCATCGGGGATATTGTTAAATTTGAACGACGCCTGCCATGTTTCATTAAACTCAGATTCTGGTAGGAATAGGATTTTCCCCAAAAACGACGCTCCTTTTTCGCCGGTTGGCGTTAAATCAATGAGCACTGCTAGGCCAAGGCCCACTCGCACTCGCGCCGCCAATATGCTGGACTCCGTATACGAGCCCGAATCATAGTAGTTGGCACTGAATATCGAGAATGTGAAGAACAGTGCAACCACCAATACCAGATTAGCGGTTCGCATAATTTTTTTAATTTTATCCTGTCGCTCTTTTACTAGCCGGACTGTTTCTGCTTTGTTCTTTGCGACTCTGACCATTTGAAAAATTCTAACAGTTTTTTTCGATGAACGTTTTCATTAATCCAAAAAGTATTAATGTGCTGACCATTGTCAACTTTCCAAAATTGCTTTGGGTCGCGTGCACTTTTGTAGATTTCTTCTCCATGTTCGAATTCAACGATTGAGTCAGCAGTTCCATGAATAACAAGAATTGGTACCGGGCTGATCTCAGAAACGCGTTCTCCTGGAGCCCATCGATCGCTAAGTACTAAATAAGGCAGCCATTGGAACGGCCAAGTGATGAAACTACGAGAAAGTACGGATTGCGCCATCTCTTGATAGGACAAGAAGGAGCTCTCTAATACCAGCCCTGCGATATCACTTCGATGGTCTGACATTTCAATCACTGACCTCATCGCAACAGTGCCGCCTAAGCTTTGAGCAAAGACAAATAAAGGAGCCGCGGAATTTTCTGTTTTTCTTCTTTTATTCATCCATTCAATGGCTTTTACTCCGTCATGAACGGTATTTTCTGGACTAGGGGAGCCCTCTGAGCGCCAGTATCCCTGGTAATCGAAAATAAAATAGGCGTAACCATGTTCGGGTAGCCAATCGAGTGCTGCAAAATGCGTTGAAATATTTTCTCCATTCCCGTGAAAAAACACCACATAACCCTTTGGCTTCGTATTTTGAAGATACGGCTTTGGAGGGAAGTACCAACCCATTAATTTGCTTCCATCAAGTCCTTCAATTTCAACTTCTTCATAGCTGAGTTCCTTTTGCGCAGGATCATAGGCCTGCAGACTTAGGGGCTGGTACAGTAGGCTACTACAGCCGGCGAATAGGCTTAGATGCAGTAAAAGCAAAGTATACGATAACGCCCGGATCGGCGCTTTGGGGATCATTCTCATCATTATGGGAACGAAAGGGTACAAATTCAATTAAATCTGATGATGACGCAGCGTATTTATGCTTGCTCTTCAGTTGTAGGGCCTGATAAAGCAATTGAACAAATTTATGTTTAATAGAAAATCAATTTTGGTTACAGGCGGAACGGGTTCATTTGGTAAAGCTTTTGCAGCAAAAGTGCTCGAAAAATACGATGTCGATCGACTAATCGTTTACTCGCGAGATGAGCTTAAGCAATATGAAATGTCTCAAGTTTTTGATCAAACGTGCATGCGATATTTTATTGGTGATGTACGTGATGAAAAGCGTTTGATCCAAGCGATGAAGGGAGTCGACTACGTAGTTCACGCGGCGGCTCTCAAACAAGTTCCTACCGCGGAATACAATCCGATGGAATGTATTCGCACCAATATTCACGGGGCAGAGGCAGTAATCAATGCCTCGATTGCCTCAGGTGTTCAGCGAGTGATTGCCCTATCTACCGATAAAGCTGCTAGTCCCATAAATTTGTATGGAGCGACTAAACTGGTATCGGACAAGCTTTTTGTTGCTGGAAATAATGTGGCCGGTCGGGATGTAACACGATTTTCTGTTGTGAGGTATGGAAACGTGATTGGGTCTCGTGGATCGGTTATTCCATTTTTTAAGAAACTTGTCTCATCGGGAGCGGAAGAAATTCCAGTGACGGATAAGCGAATGACGCGTTTTTGGATTACTCTCGATCATGGAGTAGAATTCGTTTTAAAGAGTTTTCAGCGAATGAATGGCGGTGAGATATTTGTTCCGAAAATTCCGTCAATGAGAATCACAGATCTTGCTACAGCGATGGCTCCGGGAAAACCGATAAATGAAATAGGAATTCGACCTGGAGAAAAGCTGCATGAAGTAATGTGCCCAATGGATGAATATCATTTAACTCTTGAATTCGATGATCATTACTTGATTAAGCCTACGATAAAATTTGTCGACGGTGATTACTCATTTTTGACCAATAAGCTTGGTGAAAAAGGAAAGCCTGTGGCCGATTTTTTTGAATACAGTTCTAGCAAGAACGATCAGTGGCTAAGCGTTGAACAGCTGCAAGATTTAGTTCAGTAGGAAGTATGTCAAGTTGCTGGCGTTTGTTCCCTAGAGTTCAAATTTGATATAGATTTACTGCAGAAACGAATAAACTTTAGCCTATGAGGCGACGGTTCCATCATTTAATCCTGTTTGCACTTTTAATTGCTTCAGCGTTTTCATTGCCGATTCGAACACAGGCGGCCTCGGAATCAAGTCGGACTAAACACCGAATAGGAGTATTTGCTGGATTTAATCCGGATATAGCTCCCGCGACAATTGCTGGTGGATTAGGGGTCAACGTCACAGATTATTTCCGAATTTACGGCGCTTACGGTGCCATGAATAAAACCACTCAGGAATTGCCTGTGCGTTTATACAATAATTCGTTTGGATTGGCATTTACGACTATTTTTGCTGCCGTGGCGTATGTTGCAACGCTAGGGCTAATTAAGTATCGATCACTTTGGGATGCGCTTGATATGAGGGCGGACCTACCAGAGCCGGTTCGAGTCAGCACTTATGGCGGAGGGTTCAAGCTAATGATTCCCGGACTAGATGCTTCGCCTGCTATTGGATTGGGTTATGCGAAATACACTTCAGATGGCTCATATGGGCTGGGTACAACTGGCGAGCATCTTTTCTTCACAGGGGGCCTAGATGCAACCACCGACGGTGGTTTTCATTTTAACCTGGGTGGGGTTTACAGTCCTCAGCTCCCTAAAAATCTTCGCTGGAGATTAGCGTTTTCTTTAGGGTTTTATTTCTAGAACTCACACAGCCTGAGGCATAAAAGACACATTTTCAACGCACTGCATTTGTATCATTATTAAGATAGAACTGATGATTTCAAGGAGGTACGTTGTGCAGAAAATCAAGGTTACTCGTAAAAATCCACGTTACGCCTTTTGGCCGCTAATCGGACTGATGTCGCTCACTTCTATTTTTGGATCGTTTTTTGGATCGTTTGCAGAAGCCGCCGGATCGCAGGGCGAGGCTATGCTAAAAGACCCCCGATTTTATAAAAGGACTCCGGCCGCCTCCGTTCCAGAAAATGAGCATTATTTGCTAATGGGGAGTTTTTGCAGGACTACATCTGGCGGAGTAGTATATGCTTCCGAAGGCGACCGGTACTATGAGTGCCTAGATAAGACTTCCGATGTCTCACGCGCTAGCGCAGACAAAGCAGCCGACACCCGAGGCGCTTTTTTGTTCATGCCCATGAAAATTAGGTAAATTAAGAGCGTCTGCTCGCTTGTTTGAAAAACGACCGCGCGCTATAGTCACGCTCAATGCGATATACTCGAATAGAAAGTCTCGAACACGCTAGCTTGGATCCTTATAGGCGATTACGTCAAAGTGTAACGACCTCTCAAATGGGACCTGGGTATTTTGTAGCAGAAACGTATAAAGTTATTAAGTTAATGCTCGAATCAAAAATCGAAGTACATTCGATATTGGGTACTGAGGAATGGATTGAAAAAATTACGCCGGAAATCGATCGGTACGGATTATCATCCGATCAGATATACGTCGCTCCAAAAAAGGAACTAGAATCGATTGTCGGATTTGCGCTTCATCAAGGGTTAATGGCGTTGGGGCGGCGCCCGCAGGATGTTTTGCTTTCGGAGCTTGAGGATCGAGTACTCGTGTTTGACGGAGTGGTAAATCCAGAAAACGTTGGTTCTATTATTCGATCGGCTGCGGCTTTTGGCAAATTTTCAATTTTAAGCGATTCAAGTTCAGCAGATCCATACATCCGACGAGCGGTGAGGGTATCGATGGGGAATGTGTTTGGCATTAAGACCCATATTTCTGAAAATTTAGTAGGTTCATTGGGAGAGCTTCAAAAAAACCACGGATATCGAATTATCGGATCCGATCTTCATAAGCCCACTGGAAGTTTGGCGAATTTTCGCTTTCCTAAAAAATACACGCTGATTATTGGTAGCGAAGTAAATGGAATGCGACGGGAAGTCGTTGACGCCTGCGATGATGCGCTGATTATTCCCACGGTGAAAATGGGATACGCACTTAACGCGTCTCACGCGGCGACCGTGCTATTGTACCATGCTAGTACATTCAGTGAGTAGAATCTATTTTTTGCGAACGAGAGAGCATTCGATATCGTGAATTACTTTGTTGTCTTGAATTACTTTTTGGCTATAAATAAACGAATTACGGGATTCACGTTTAAGTGTATTTTGGTATTCTGTTTCAATACCTTTATTTTTTTCTTTAACAATTGAAGTTGCTCTGTTTTTTTCAACCATTGAAGTTATAGTCCATTTGGTGCCTCGTTCTTCAGACGAATATTCTTTCACACCAAGACCACGTAATATAGAGTGGGCTCCCAGCATCAGGGTAGCACCTGTTTTTTTAATATTTCCCCGTTCGCTTAGTCTTAAATATCCATCTTGGCAACCAGCAGTTTCTTTTTTTAGTTCATATTCGCCGGCAGCAAGGTCAATCTGCTTCAAAAAATTACCCTTCTTCGACTTTGGTGATGAAGTTTTCGTCTCTCCTAGAGCACTTGTTGATATTGAAACAAAAATAATGGCTATAAAAAACGATTTCATCATTAGACACACCCCGGAAAAGTTTTGGTTTTCTGAATCACCCAGCGGTTTCCACGAAGTTTATGCCAATACCCTTTTGTGGTGTTTATATCGCTATATCCGCCGGTGCAATTTACCATGTGAAGCGTCGCAGCTGTGCAATTAAATTGAAATGTGAGATCCTGACTGTCTACACTAGAGTTTGTTTTACAATAATCTCTTGGTCGTCCAGAGCCGTCTCGCAGCGCACGCGAATATTCAAGTTGGAAAAGACCATCTGCTAATCCATTCACACCTTGGCCCTGCTCTTTGGGATTGCAAGAAGACTCCTTTTGGGCGAGCGCTGCGAACATGAACAAATAGACCTGTTTTTTTCGTTCCATCGAAAACGTATTAAATTTAGGACAAGCTGGGGTCATATCAATTTGATCATAGAAACAACTACGACCGGGTAGATCAAAGTCAGCGCCTCTCATGAATTCACCTTTATCTTCAGTCGTATTGAGTTTATCCATTCCTCGATCCACGGTGTCCATTGCCTCTAAAAGGCGCGCGCCCCAGGGACCGACTACGCCTTTGTCATCGATTAAGTTTTTGCACTTGTCATTCATAACCTTCGAATCATTCATGGCAGGAAGGCTCGTAATTGGTGGCACATTGGCGTATTGAGTAGAAAGCAATTTTTTTTCTTGCTCTGCAATTTGTTTATCAATATTGGCATTAAATCCGGGTGGTGGGGGTAGGCAATGAGCGGAATCTGTATTAGTAGAGGGCACGAGCGGCGCTGTTTGGGCGCCTGGCTCTGTATTCATTTTGTAGAAATTCTTCTTTGAGGTAAAAAAGTTCTTTCCCGTTAACGCTTCTGCGGTTGAATCGACAACTCTTACCTCATATGCCCAATTCGCCGGTCCGCTTGCTCCTCTGCCTTCGGGAGGTCCAACGATTTGAATTGCGTCCCCACCGACTAGTGTGTATGGCGCTCCATTTTTGTCGAGGATACTGACGGTTTTACCAGCTGGGACGAAAAGTGTTACGCCATTGTGGTACGAATCAAGAGGGTCATCATCGGCGATTAGTAAATCAGTATTTAAAAACGTTCCGATTACGACCAAGAAGAAACCGTGCTTTAAATTTTTTGGTGAAAAACAAATATTTCGCATGCTTATGGTCGTATCGGCGATAAAACAAGATAAATGAGAGTTCCCGGGAGTTTTTTTTGTCAAAAAAATGTCAAATTTTTGGCCTAATTGGGTATTCGATCTTTACTAATAATAGAGCAAGTTTCGCTTTCCGAGTTGAATACGATTACAATTTTTTCAGATTGAAGTTGTCGGCGAATCCGCTCCGTCTTTGCGCTAAGGGAGCTCTCAACTTGTCCATAATCGGTGCCATCGCGGGTGACATAATCTTCGATTAGTTTTGTAAGCGCGTCCTCTGAGAGCTGTTGATGGGGAATGATAATTGGTTTCATTTAATCCTGAGACTGTGTCTTATCAGTCGCACTGCAGTAAGTCAAAATCCGGGATTGTATAATCTAATCGTATCTGTCATTAACAAAAATATAATAATATCAAATAATTACACTTGGTCTGGAATCTGCATTCTAACAGGTAGGCTTAAATAGGAGCTGAGAAAATGAGGTTGGTATGCGAAAAGACGAGCGCAGATTGTATCGTCTGGCCCTAGGGTTGGTCGCCGGAGGAATTTTTACCATGAGCTTAACGGGGGTGCCCAGCCAACCCAGTTACTGACGCAGCTGGTGGAATCAATGGCTCTTCGAGTCGTGGTGGATCGAGCGGAGGAAATTCTTCAAGTGATTCTGGCAGTTCTTGTTCTCGCTGGAAAGGGACCCAATCGAGCAGCATTCGGTATTCTGGGTTTGGTTTAACCGAAGCGGCTCTCGATTTTGAATGTAATTCAGTGGTCCCGAGCGGCGATTTAAGCCCGCAGAAATTCCAATCGACGCGCCCGCGATTGTAACGTTTTCAATTGAACCCGGATATGACCTTTCGATGAGATTGAAAGTCTGTCATTAGGAAAATATTTAAATGGAATTGGCTATTACATCAACCAAAAATGTATTTTAGATTTTCGCCAGTCATTGAGAGCAATTGATTGATGAGGTGAATGGCCGGGAACTTCAAATGTATTGCTAATCAGTACAGCATCTTTTTTCATCTCGTTCATTGCTTTTTTCCATATTTTTGGCATCGGTGCAGGAGACAAAAAACAATACACGTAATCGAATTCAATTAGATTTAGGTTCCAAATATTACGATATTCGATTTTTAGGTTTGGACGAAAAATGGATCTTAGTTTTGATATCAAATAATTTATTGGTGCGGTTTCAACACCGTGAAAATTAGCATCTGGAAAGCGCCTAGACAAATAAACCAGAGCACCACTCAGTCCACAGCCCAAGTCCACAAACTTAAAATGCTTCCTCCGGTCGGTGTCCAGTCGTTCTTCGAGCACGTCATAGGATGTTTTACTCGACAGATAAAGAGGTACTCTGTCGCCAAAACTATTCCAATTCAGGAGTGCGAGTAAAAGAAAAGCGAATAAATACACTAACGGAGAAGCAGATGCACCTTGCGAAATTGCAATCAGCGGAATAAAAACAAAATTAATACAAGTCCAACGCGCTGAGTGCCTGAGAAGTAGCATGCTCAGCAATCCAGCGATGAGTCCACAGCCCATTGCAAAGGGTAGTAGTCCCAGTTTTCTTCCGCTGGCCTCGTTACCTAAGAATATTAAAACTACCGAGACGGCTTGAACAAATATTGACTGAAGAGACGGCTTTTCGATCCAGCGCAATTTTATTTCCTTGAGGCGAGCCAATTACGAACGTTGCTCATTAGTTGCTTGTCAGTGTCGTCAAATTCGCCATCGATAATATATCCTTCTTCAGATGAAACGCTAGACCCTATGACGCTAACAATGGCTTCCTTTTTTTCTGGGTTTATTTCGTCCCAGGCGGGACCACGTAACGTGACTCGCGTACCTTTTTTTACCAAGTTTCCCGATAAAAATTTTACCGAGTACTCGCTGAGTTCGGTTATTTCGCAAGAAAATTCCATATGACATGGTCGTTGATCTGCGGGAACCGCAGTGGTGTCGCTAACGATGTTAGAAATCCAGTCGGTTTCTTTTTTTAAGTATTTGTTAATTACCGCTTCAAAAGTCTCGCGGAGCGGTGGTTTGACAATGTAGTCATCTGCACCGATTTCAAGAGCGTGCGCCACAATCGCCTGCCTTGACTCGCCTGACATTACAATTATTGGACAACCATATTTAAGCTTGTCCCGAATTGCAGTGATAATCGAAAATCCCATGCCCTCCTTTTCGATGTTGAGGTCAATAAGACAGAGATCCGGAACTTTGAGTTTAATTTTTTCGGCAAATTCGTCAGTCGAGGTTGTGGTCACTATGTCACAGCCGAGTCGGGTGAATCGATGTTGCATTAGCTTATTGAATTCTGGATCATCATCAACGGTCAATACGTATTTTCGGCGATTCACTTTCGCCTCCATTGTCGTAGCGTGGTTCGAATCGAGTCCTTAGTCTCTTTCTTTAGGCCCTTTAGTTTACCGAGTTGCCGATACCTACCGTCGTCCGTGTTTTCAATAATGTGATTTAACAGCTGGACGGCAAGACAATTTAAATCGAATTGTGTTAAAACTGATGAGTGAAGCTCAAACACCGAATCAGCCTTAAAGCGAACTCCCGATTCAATTTGAAGTGCGTCTACTCCAAGGCGAAGAAATTCTCCCGACACACGCGCCGTAACCTTAGGTCGAGATTTCTCTCCAAACCTGAAGGTAAGTGATTCAAGATCGAGGAAAATTTTTCTTATTTTTTGAAGGATTGTTTTTGCAACGAACGGTTTGACCATGTAGTTTTTTGCGCCAAGTGCGAGGGCTTCTCTGACGACTGCGGGTTTGGAATGTCCGCTCAACACTAGAACTGGGATGCTTTTAAGTTTTGGGTTGGTAGCGGCCATTTTCAAATAATCGAGGCCCGACATTCCTGGCATATTCAAGTCAAGTACGATCAGGTGGGGGCTGTTGGTTTGAAGAACCTTAAGCAAATTGTCAACTGTATCGGCTTCGAGAAACTTCATACCAGCGCCTTCAATTACGCGCTTCTCTAGTATTCTCAGCTCAGGGTCGTCATCGACTATTACTATGGTTTTACCTTCAATTCCCAAATCGTTCTGCTCCCGCGTACCTCGTCGTCAGTAGAAGTTTACCAAACACACTATGGAATGCGATAGCGTAATATAAGCTGAATTTAGATGACGCATACAAATCATTAATGCGATGCTTTAATTTTATCTCCGAAGCGGCTATGATTTGGGCAATGGGAAGCGATTCGAAGTTGGTCTATTCGACTGACCCTAAACTTAACAAAAAGTGCGTTAAATGCAAAAATCTGGTGTCTGAGTGTGAGTGCACGGTAGCTCCTAATCCTAAAGGATATCGATTTTTTGCAATAATTAGATTGGAAAAATCAGGGCGGGGCGGGAAGCAGGTTACCGTAATCGACGGATTTCCGAAGAACGAATTGTTTTTGAAGGAAATTACTAAGAAACTCAAAAAAAAGTGTGGTTCAGGCGGTACCTACTTGATTGACGGCCGCGAAGGTGTCATTGAAATTCAGGGCGATAAGCGACTACAGGTTCGGGAAATCCTCAGCAAAGAGGGGATAAAAACGAAGGGCTAATACCTTTTTTTGTTCGCCTAAATATTAGACAGGTGAAAATAAAACCATCGTAAAGTCGGGCCGCTCCTTATAAATAACAATAATTTCAGTCACTTAATAAGGCATTATTGGCCTGGCCATTGCAGTTCAATATGACGACGTTGAGTATAGTCATTTTGGAGAATTGAGATGGATAATTCGGGCATTAGATCAGTAGGAATTTTATTTCTTTTAGCCAATATCATTTCCGTAAATATGGTGTGGGCAACAGACAACTCCAGCGCTGAGCAGACTGACGACGAAGTGATTCGAGTTCTTGATTTAGTTGGTACCGATCCGGGTCAGTTACTCAGTCAAATTCTTACGGCCCCAGAAGCCTGCCCTGGCGTATTGATGACAGAGGAAGCCAGATTAGCTCTTGACGTCCTTGTGACTCGGATTTCAGATTCTCAAATTCGTTCAAGGGTTGAACCTGATTTAGAGGACCTCATGTTTATTGAGGCAATTGATTTTGGTACCCCTTTCAAAGCGGGTGAAAATGAGGTTTGTAGCGCACGTCAATATTTCCAAAATGGTAAGGGTAAAAACCATTATGGTCTCGATCTTCATGTGAATTGTGCAGATAAAATGCTTCTAGCTATCGCAGACGGTGAGGTGATTGAAAATCGCTGGAGTACCTCATATGGACACATGATGGTGATTAAACTTAAAGGAAACCCCAATCTTAAACTTAGGGAGCCCGCTGCAGATGAGACCGCAGATTCGTATTATATTTTATTAGCCCATATGGCGAGCAAACCCAAATATTCCGTTGGCGACGAATTAACAAAGGGCGACGAACTTGCAAAGCAAGGAAATACGGGAGTATCAAATGGGAAGCGCGTTGGGCACCATTTACATTTAGAGTTATTAAAGAATTACGATGGAAAAGGATATACCAGCGCAGAATCAATGAACCCTGAGGCATTTCCGCATTTTTATGAAGCCGTGATGGGGCGAGCAATTTCGAGCGACCGAAACTACGCCGATCCAGGCGAAAACTACAATGGCCTTACTGCTCATGAAATTGAAGTAATGCTCACGAGCGAAGATGTTTCGGTTGGCAATTAGCAAAATTCAGTAATGAAATTCATAAAGAACACCATCCGAGTAATTGAAAAAGGCATCTTCGAAAGTCATTATGATGCTAGCTTTTCCAGTTGCGACCAAATCGTTGAGGTATTTTTGTGCATCGGAATCGCATCCTTCCGTAAAGAAGTATCGCGGACTAAATTTTTCTAGGGAATAAATAAGTCTGGCCCGGTTTCCACAGCTGGCTGGAAGCGATAGGGTTTTTAGCTCTGGTAGGTATGAAAGAAACTGGTAATTTGTGATAATTTTCCCCTGTTTTGCTGGGTTAGCAAAATATTCGTACAAAGCCTTGTTAACATCAACTAAACCAATACGTCTCTGCAGGAAGTCCTGCCGTCGGTAAAGTACACGGTCATTGAAAATCAAACAGAGCAAAACGACAATGGGCAATGAGAGTAGGGCTGGATGGCGTCGCAAAACAGTCTTTAGGTGAGTTCCAGGTAATTTAACTTTAATATTTTCTATCCAGGAAAATACCACGTTTGCACCCACGGCGGTAGTTAAGGCGTACGCAGGTACAACCGGCCCAAGATTACGAAAGTCATACGAAAACGCATAAGCCCATACAAATGAATAAGGAATAGTGAATAAAAGCGTCACCCACCGAAATGAACTGGAAAAGAGCAAACCGATTGTGCCAAACACAATTAAAAGAGAGTGTCTGGGGATGCGCAATAGTGAATCTTTTATGTGTCTAAATACGTCAGATCCAACGAAAGCGTCAATCAGTAGGCCTGTGTTTGGCTTATCCGTACCAGCCGCAAACATAGAAAATTGATGAAAATACCAAGGGAGAATTAAAATAAATCCTATACCCAATCCGTAAGCCAATTTCCAAATATGAGGAGAGCTAGGCCGGAGTAAATAATCCTCATCCTCCGCTGACTTCGCCAGGCTGAATGAAATGAGAAATGGAAATAATAGCAATAGGTACCAACCGCCCTGTTTAGCGGCGATTCCCCCTGCTAATATTAGCCCAAGTAGGAGGACATGGGTTTCTCGATTTTCTTTTGATTTCTGGATCATGAAAATCAATAAAATAAGTGCGGTTAAAAAATAAGAGATAATGCTGTCGGCGTAGGCCTCATACATTAAGCCCTCGAGTGTCCGGTCTAGATAATAGAAGTAAAAAAAAGCGGAGAAAAAGAATAGGCGCATATATTTTGGAAACATAAACGCAAGTACGATAAAATTTATTACTCCGAATACTGAAAACAATCCTGGTACAGCCTTTGAAAAAAACTGTATGTCGCTAGTGCCAATATACTTGTATGTAATAGACAGGAGTGTTGGTAACAGTTGCGGGTAAAACATGTTTCCAATTGGCGGTTGATTGTTGACCCAGTTCAAGGCCCATCGATTCCAAGACACGACGGCGTCTAGCTCAGAAATAATGGTGCCCCAGCGATCAACCCACCCGACGACAACAGAAAAAAACGCCAATCCGCCTATGATCAAAGCGCCGATGTTTAGCGTCGTTATTACTTTAGAGGGATTAGGGCTTGCCCGGTCTACCGCGAAATCATAAAAGCGCACAAATTGCTGCTTTTCGCTACCCCAGTCGTAGAATACGGCATCGCTCCTTTGATAGATTCTCCAAATAGCAATGAGTTCAGCAGCGGTGATTAGCCACAATGTCCAAACTGAATAAATTCCGAGACTGGCGAAAAGAACTACAATAAAGTGATTTATTATCACGCTAATTGGAAACGCAAGTGCGAGGACTGTTACCGGACGCCGATAGCCGAGAGTTAAAAGAACCAGCAGTCCAGGAAGCAGTGCAATTTGAAGCAATGAAAGGACTCCAAAAGCGAAGATCATTGCTAACTTCAATAAGTCTTTTGGTCAGGAAATGCAACAGATGTTCGACGCGTCACAAATAAATCTGATTTCTAGCGATTCAATAAATCAATCTCGGTCGCAACTTGAATTTCCTGCACCCGGTGTTCCGAAGTTAGTTCGATTGATATTACTATCGCCTTGGGGTATTTTTCCAAGATCATGGAAATTTGCAGAAGTGAGTAATGCGTCAGTAATTTCGGTATCCGGTCTTGAAAAAAAGTACGCAACCGGATTCGAGGCACTTAAAGACATTAATTTAGAAATAAATCGAGGTGAAATATTCGCGCTTCTTGGACCCAACGGCGCTGGTAAAACTACATTAATCAATATCATTTGCGGAATAGTCAATCCTACCGCTGGCGTGGTCGAAGTGAATGGACACAATATCATATCAGATTTCCGTGCTGCGCGAGCTATGATCGGACTTGTTCCGCAAGAATTAACTACCGATGCGTTTGAAACCGTTTGGAATACCGTTTCGTTTAGCCGAGGACTTTTCGGAATACCAAGCAATCCGGATTATATTGGAAAAATTCTAAAAGATCTTTCACTTTGGGACAAGAAAGATTCTAAAATCATGACGTTGTCGGGTGGAATGAAGCGACGGGTAATGATTGCAAAAGCGTTGTCTCATGAACCCGCCATTCTTTTCCTCGACGAACCGACCGCTGGCGTGGATGTTGAATTGAGAAAAAGCATGTGGACGCAGGTCCACAATTTAAGAAAATTAGGTGTTACTATAATTCTGACAACTCATTACATAGAAGAAGCCGAAGAAATGGCCGATCGAATTGGCGTCATTAGTGATGGCGAATTGATTTTAATTGAAGAAAAATCGAGCCTAATTAAAAAAATGGGAAAAAAAGAAATCAGTTTTGATTTGCAGACAGCACTACAATCAGTGCCGGAAAGTTTATCGGCACATGATTTTCATCTTAGTAATGAAGGTCAGACACTCACGCTTACTTATGATGCAAAAAAAGAGGGGACCGATATTTTGGAAATCCTTGAGCATCTAAAAGACAGCAAGATTACGTTTAAAGATTTGAACACTAAGCAGTCTTCTTTGGAGGACATTTTTGTAGATCTAGTTAGGAAGTCATGAATTATCGAGCGATATTTGCAATCTATAAATTTGAAATGAGTAGAACCAGGCGTACCCTCGCACAGAGCATCGCTTCACCAGTTATATCAACAATTTTGTATTTTGTAGTATTTGGATCGGCGATTGGATCTAGGATTTCTGATATCGAAGGCGTTCGTTATGGAGCATTTATAGTTCCTGGATTGATAATGTTGACGGTTCTCACGCAGAGTGTATCCAACGCATCGTTTGGAATCTATTTCCCTCGATTCAGTGGAACGATATATGAAATACTTTCGGCACCCATATCTTTTGTCGAAATTTTGATCGGATATGTTGGTGCGGCTTCTACCAAGTCAATGACGATTGGTTTGATTATACTGGCGACGTCGGGATTATTCGTGCCTATCGAAATTCGCCATCCATTATGGATGCTTACATTCTTAGTTCTTACTTCGGTTACGTTTAGCCTATTAGGATTTATTGTCGGAGTGTGGGCCGACGGATTTGAAAAAATACAGATTGTGCCACTATTGATAATTGCCCCGCTTTCATTTTTAGGCGGCAGTTTTTATTCGATAAAAATGCTCCCGCCCCTTTGGCAAAAAATTTCATTACTAAATCCAGTTGTTTATTTAATCAGTGGGTTTCGCTGGAGTTTTTACGAAACCGCTGATGTGAGTTTGCCGACAAGTCTCGGAATGATATTTATATTTCTAACAATCTGTATCAGCGTCGTCGCTTGGATTTTTAAAACTGGATATCGACTTAAAAATTAAATTACTAACCTGACTTAATTAGCGCCGTCGTCCGCCCATTAGCCGTAGTATCATTAAAAATAGGTTAATGAAGTCAAGGTAGAGGGTCAGTGCGCCAATAATTGTTTCTTTGTGGTCTTCGCTGGTGCCTTCATTTCCAATAACATTAGTTTGTTTTATCTTCTGAGTATCGTATGCAGTTAAGCCGGCGAATACAACCACTCCACAGAGACTATAGACCATGCTTGTAGTCGACGTCATCATTCCAGGAAAAAAAAGTGACAGCAAGCCAAATCCAATCAAACCCCAAAGGCCCATATGGCAAAACGTACCAATCGGGCCTAAATCTCTTTTGGTTACATATCCAAAAAAACTGAGTCCACCGAAGCTGAAGGCCGTAACCATAAAGGCGCTAGCAATGCTGTCTTGTGTGTAAACTAGAAAAATAACGGAAAAAGTTAATCCAGTTAAAGACGAATAAAGTAAGTAAATGAGCGTTGCCCAAAGAGCCGATATTTTGTGAATCATAGCCGACAAAAATATTACCGAACCTAATTGGGCGATAAGGAGTCCCCAAAAAACAAATTTATTGTAGATGACAACATCTATAATGTCTGGGGTCCCACTAACGTAATAAGAAATTCCAGCTGTAAGCAAAATTCCTATAGTCATCCATTTGTATACTCCGCTCATAAACCTGGCGTTTTCTTCAGCGATGCTTTGTGAGGATCTCAATATTGCAGTTTGATTAATCATACCCGTCTCCTAATGTTTAGACCTCATCTCTTCGATCATTTGTCGAAGCCAGTTGTCTAGTCCTATGACCTTCGCATAGTAGGCTTTATTTCTAGTGGTACTAAAAGACTTTGCCGTTCCCAATAACTCAAACTTTTCCCCAACGGCAATCACCGCAGGTCCGCCGGAATCTCCGCGATTAATTTCATTTCTTCTAGAGGTTTCGAAAACAATTTCAGTGTCACTCCGACTGTCCGGGGTCCTCACTTTCACTCTCGAGCGCCTTAGAGTGAGAGGGGAGGAGACAGTGGGCGCCCCGTACCCCAAGAGGATGGCTTTGGTCCCAAATCGAAGGGAGCTTTCATCGTCGAATATCGAAATAGGATAAAATCCAGATGGGATGGGGTTTCTTAACATGACTACTGCGAGATCTATACCATGCATTATTCGTGCATCATCAAGTCTCAACTTAGTGATCCATTCCATTTTTTGGTTTTTTATTGAGTCAAGCGGTCTTCCAAACCAAGCTTCATGCAGTTTGTAAGATGGATTGCTTGGCCGAATGCAGTGGGCTGCGGTTAGTATCGCATCTTGGGCAATGATTACTCCCGTACAACTAGATAAATCTCCATGTAAGTACACGGTGTACTTCCAATGCTCTTCGCTTTCTTTTACCTTACCGCCAGTGGCAGCGAAAATTTCAGGCGGAAACATCGAGGCAACCGCAATCGAAAAGATAAAGGCCTTAAATATTGATTTCATGACTCAAATTATAGCTATAGTTTTTAGATTGCGCTAAAATTTATTCAATTGGAGTAACGCGTCACGTGATTAAAGATGAAAAATATATCCCGTCACTTTGGTTTTCGATATTTTGTGTCGTCGGCTTTGGGCTATTCCTTTCGTCGGAATCACGATCTTGCGCTGTTGAGGGTACCGGGGTTTCGAGATTTTTCTGTTACTTGAGTTTCTTGTCGCCCGCTAGCGCTGGAATTGTTTTACTGCTTCTTAGTTTTTATTTTTGGAGATCCCAGGATAAGCCAAAGGCAAAAATCGTATTGGTTTTGGTGCCATTTACCTTTGCATTTTTCTACGCAATATCAACAGTTGTCAGGGTGCTCGGTAGCTAATTTGGCAGCTAATTTGATAGTTAATCGGGTGGGTTAATTTTATATTTTTTGCCATTGTAGTTAATCGATATCGGGCTTGTAAAACCCTTCTCAGGCCTAACGATTCTCGCGTAGTTCTTGTCGAGATTTTTGCCCCTAGCTACGATTGGGTATTTTCCAGGTCTGATTGTGGTGGACAGTTTGATTTTTGATTTAGAATCGCAATCTAACTCCACAGATTCTTTTCTTATTTCGATTGTTTTCGGATTTTTACATATCGAAGTAGTCGAAAGGGCCCAGGTTTTCTTTTTTCGATCATAAATGCCAATTCGAATTGAGCCCTGATCTTCAAACATTTCCTGAACGATGACCAAAACCTGCAAGCTATCCGCCAGAATATTTCTCGGTGTTAGGCCTTGCAGGCCGGTAGGCAAATTAATTGCCGTGTGTTCTAAGTCGTTTCCAGTTTTTGGAATTTTATACAGATGAAGTTTTGAGTCATTTAGTTGATTTTTGGTCACGATACTGGATGTTGCAATTACGGTTGCATCGATAAATTCAATTGCGTTGAACTCGCGTGACGCTTGTGCGATAGAAAGTGAAGCCAGTAAAAGCATTATTAAGCTATTTGTCATCATTTGAATCCTTCTTAGCTTTATTTCGTCTAAAAAATCGTCTCTTCTTTTTAGGTTTTTCCTCTTTATTGTCTGGTTCAGTCTCTGATTTAGTCGGGTGTGCCGGAACCAAAATTGGACTAACTGAATCTACTGGGCCAGGGGCGCTGTCTGATGATGTCGTTTCATTTAGGAGTGGTTCTAGAGGTGGTTTATCACCAAAGAATTGTTTTAGGAGATCGTCCCAGTTTGATACTTCCTCGCTCGGAACTAAGTAATTAGTTTCGGCAACGCATTGATCAAGACCACGAAATTCGTCCATGGCGCGATTTCCCTCGAACTCTTCAATTGGGGCAAATCGGTGACCAGTGGCAAGTATCGCTTTTATCCAAATATCTAGATATTTTGCTGTATTGGGATTTATATCGTGAAGTAGGATCACACCACCCTTATACCGACATATCTGAGAAAGAATATTGAACAAAATACCTGGGTCTTTTTGTTGGGCCGAATCAAAATCTTGAGGGTCAATATCCCAACCAGCGTGCTGATATCCATTTCGTTTTAATTCACTCATGATAGTGAAGCGTTTCATCGTATAAGACATTTCAGACGCTTCTGGATTATCACTTTGATACTTCATTAATACAGACTCAATATGATCAATGGGAAGCCAGCCCTGTCCGTAGGGAAGTCGAAAGTAGTTTGAGAATTTTTTAATACCGGTTTTTTCAATAAGGTCTCTCTCAATTCGACGTGATTCACGAATATTTCTAGAAACTTGTTCTTGAGTTAAAAGGGTATGGTTGTCATGGCTTAGGCTGTGCGAGGCAATATTGTGGCCTTCTTCGGAAGCACGTTTTAGCACGGCAATGCGTGAATTATTTTTAGGTTCACTGGGGTCGATCTTCTCCGCTTGCGTAAAAAATGTTCCCTTGATGCCGTATTTTTTTAGCGTATCGAGCACCTGTGGCGTAGTCGTCGCTGATGGCCCGTCGTCAAATGTTAGGTGAATCGGGTAAGTGTCAGGTTTATTGTCTCCGTTTTCGTCGTCGCATGAGAATCGCTCCGCAATTTCTGCAGGCGATAAATGTAAGAATGGATCTTCAGCGTCAGTCGCATCGATTATTTCCGCCCGGTAGAAAAACAGGACTGATCCGATGAACACAAAAACGGTGCTCAAGTTTGTGAATTTATTGCTCTCCATACTTCCCTAACTCATCGGTAGAATTGATTTAGAGGTATAATTAGGAGCAGCAAAAACTCTAAACATGCGATGAAATCTCGAAATTGACACGTCGCAAACCTTGAATTCCGTCAAAAATATACCGATTTGGTGGGTTGTTCGCTGGCATCGGGAAAAAAAACCGGTTAGAAATATCGAGTGAAATTCAATAGTCCTCAAATCAATTTTGTACTTCCGAAGTGGATTACCGACTTCGATTACACCAAAGAGTTGATTTACCCAACTCTCGAAGATCGAATGAATCTAGTTATTCAATTGGCCCGAATAAATGCTCAGCCCGGACGGGGCGGTCCCTTTGCCGCTGCTGTGTTTGAACTGGAAACAGGCAAATTAATTTCTCCGGGTGTGAACTTGGTCGTGCAGGAAAATAATTCAGCGCTTCACGCCGAAGTAGTCGCATTAATGATGGCTCAAAAATCATTGAAATCATATTCGTTTTCACTCAATGGAAGCGGAAATTTTCAGATTGCCACCAGCACTGAGCCGTGCGCAATGTGTATGGGAGCGATACCTTGGTCCGGGGTTCGGGAGCTCGTCTGTGGTTCAAGAGATGAGGATGCGCGAGCGATTGGATTTGAGGAGGGCCTAAAGCCAGCCGCCTGGATCAAATGGTACGAAGAAAACGGAATTAAAGTAATTCGAGATATCTTAAGGGCTGAGGCTACAGAAGTATTAAAGGGATACCTTGTTTCGGGTGGGGTTATTTACAACGGAGCTGATGGCAACGATTAGAAAGAAGAAGTCACTATCTAGAGCAAAACCGGCATATAGGGATTCGGTGCTATTTTTCTTAAATGGAAATAAGGAAATTGTAAGTGGCGAAAATGCCTTTATGACGGTTTCTGAATATTTGCGTTATAAAAAAAATCTTACTGGAACCAAGATCGTGTGCGCAGAGGGCGACTGC
>Ga0066639_10001544_pt1 | contig 20517 bp, 23 predicted proteins | sample CryGeyCG2114_010_2_FD_59504 | JGI IMG/M metagenome (GOLD analysis project Ga0066639, IMG submission 59504) | Groundwater microbial communities from aquifer - Crystal Geyser CG10_big_fil_rev_8/21/14_0.10 | ecosystem: Environmental > Aquatic > Deep subsurface > Groundwater | place: USA: Utah...
TGATCAATATTAACCCCTAATCTTTTATTCAAACTAACTTTGGACAATCGGTCCCTCCTCTTTTAGAAGCAAGCCTCTTGCTAAGAGCTTCCGGTAGGGGTCAAGTGAGTTTGTATTTATTAAATTTAGACGATTTAAAACCTCTGCTTCAGAGACTCCCTCTTTCAACCATTTGAGAGCAGCCGAATGGCGAAAACTTCTGGGTTTTAAGTCAGGAAGATCCAATTCTTCCGAAACTCGAGCGACAATAAGCTCCACCCCTCTCACACTTAATTTTTGAGTTCTGAGCCCATAACGATTCGAACCCCAAAAAAGATAGGGAGTAAAGGAAGAGAACTTTTTCTCTAATTTTTCTAATTCTAAAACTAAAAAATCAGACAGAGGAAACCTCACCCCATATTTCGTCTTTAGCGTCTTTCCCTCTATTTGCTCCCAATGAAGAGCGACCACCTCACTGACTTTAAGGCCCGTTTCAATTAGGATCCCAAAAAGAGCTCGGTCCCTTAATAAAATATCTTCCCTCAGTTCACTCAGTGGAGTATCCAGAAGTGATTTTGATTTCTTTTTAAGGTACTCTCCTATTTGATGGATCTCTTCCTGGGAGGGAACATACGGGGTGTAGTCATTTCTCGGTGGCGGAGAAAAAAACTTGGCTGGGCTCTTCCTCAACTTTTTTCTGACTAAAAGGTAATCATAAAAAGACTTTGCTGTTAAAAGCTTTCGCCGCCTCGTATTGGATTCCGGGTAAAATTTTGCCAAGTGTTCTGAATAAGTGCGGAAGTCCGTCTCTGTGAAATTTTTAAAATGGATCCTTTGTTTTCGAAGAAACTGATCGAGAGAACTCAAATCCGAACGATAGTTTCGAATCGTATTTCCCGATTTTCCTGTCCCCTCTAAAAAGCCGAGATAACTTTGTACCCCTTCGGCCCAAGTTTCTATTCGTCCAGTTTTTGGCATTCTTTTCTTCCCTTCGCGTATGAAATAGGTATATTGAGTGTCAAATGCCGTCAATTAAGTTTTGCGTCAAACGCGGGGAGAAGCCAGGGCTATGAAATTCTTTATCGACACAGCGCTCATAGAAGAAATCAAAGAAGCCAACGATCTGGGAATGGTCGATGGAGTCACTACGAATCCAAGCCTCATTGCCAAAACGGGAAAACCTTTTGAAACCATCTTAAAAGAGATCACTCAAATTATAGACGGGCCCATTAGTGCCGAGGTCCACACAGACCAATTGAGTGAGATGATTGAGCAAGGCCATCACTACGCAAAATTGCACAAAAATATTGTCATTAAACTCCCCCTCACTCAAACGGGCTTAAGAGCCTGTAAAGCCCTCACAAGCGATGGGATCAAAACAAACGTCACCCTTTGCTTTTCAGCCAATCAAGCGCTCCTTGCAGCAAAAGCTGGGGCCACCTATGTCAGCCCCTTTATTGGTCGGCTCGATGACATTGGATTAAATGGCATGGACCTCATTCAAGACATTCGGACAATTTATGACAACTACGGTTATCAAACGGAGATTCTGGCAGCGAGTATTCGCCACTCCACTCATCTCTATCAAGCCGCACTGATCGGCGCGGACGTCGCAACCATTCCTTTAAAGGTGATCAAGCAGCTCTTCCACCATCCCTTAACCGATAAAGGACAAGAGCAATTTTTGGCCGATTGGAAATCCGTTCCTCAAGGTTAAAGGATTGGATTAAGGGGGAGTTAATTGAAAACTTTTTTTTTCATTTTAGCTCCCGTCTTTCTCATCCTCTTTGCTTTTGAATTTTTCATTCGAACCACTGCCCCCCAAATCTTAATGCCCCCTTTAATTTATCGAAATCAAGGGCTCACTCGCGTGAACCCTCGGCTCAGTGCCAGAATGCAAGCCATGGGGAGCTACGACTATTCCCTTCAAACAAACTCTGAGGGGTTTCGAGGAGTGACAGAATACAGTCAAAAAGCCTCATCTAAATACCGCGTTCTCGTCATGGGGGATAGTATCGCCTTTGGGGTTGGAGCGGGAGATTCTGAAACCCTCCCCTCTTCTTTACAAAAATTGTTAGGTGAAGATTTTGAAGTGATCAATGCAGGAGTGCCTGGAACAGGCACTGGAGAACAACTCGTTTTTTATAAAGAGACGTTAAAAGCTTACCACCCCGACCTCGTTTTACTCGTTTCATATAGTAACGATCTAGGCGATGACTCCTTTAGACCCTTTTTTAAAATAGACTCAAATGGAAAACTCCTCGAACTCCCCCGTTCTAAAAAGGAGGCTTTGCTCGATCGAGTTCAATCTATCGTCTTTCATCTCCCGCTTTATCAATGGATTTCTGAACACTCTCATGCGGCTCGCTGGTTCTTAAGAAACTTTTACTTTCTCTTACTCAGTAAAGAGAGTAGAGATCTCTCTAACCCCCCCCTCACACAAACTTCGGGCACCAAGGAATCCTCTCTCACGCCTCCTGCAAAATCAAAGATCAACCCAAAAGAGCGCACTTTGTTTGAACTTGAGATTTCAAAATTTTATGAAGAGGTGAAAAACTCACATGCCCTCTTCTGGGTTCTTCTTTTTCCAAACGAAGAAAGTTTTTCGTCCTCTCCCGAAGTAAGAAAGACCGAGTTCTCTAACACGCTAAAAGAAATGGAGAACTCTCTTCTCTCCCTCCAAAACACACTCTCTAAAGACTCTTTTCTATTCTTAATTGGAGAAAAACTCTTAAAGAAAGCCCTGACTCCAGAAATTGCCCCTTCCAAAGCCCAGTTCTTTCACGGAGGGATCGACCACCATCCGACTCCAACGGCATATCGCAGTCTGTCAATTTCGATCGCTGAGCAAATGAGGCACTTGAGTAGGCGCGCTAAAACTCAATAGACAGATCCTCTAAAAATTTGTAAGCTCAGCCATTATTCTCAAAGAGAATTCTAGTTTTTGTTAAATGCTCGGGTGGTGGAATGGTAGACACGTACGCTTGAGGGGCGTATGGGAGAAATCCCGTGCTGGTTCAAGTCCAGTTCCGAGCACCATTTTTCATTACTGGTCGATCTGGGATTCATAGGGAGATTTCGCCCATTTTATTCAGCCCACAGGCAATGACATTACTAGATAGTGAAAAATTTTTTTCACCAGTATTAATACAAATAAGGAGGTCAAGTTTTAGATTTTTTAGAGAAAAATCCATGGATTTTGTATATTCTGGTGAACTTGTGAATTTAAATTCAACTCCAATTTTTTTTCCATCTTTTTGAAAAAAAAGATCAAGTTCACCCTGTTCATGAACGGCCCAAAAGTAAACATCTTCACTTTCAATATTGAAGTGCTTTAAAACTTGCTCTAATGCAAATCCCTCCCAAGAGGCGCCTAACTTAGGATGTGAGAGTAGGGCCCTTTTCGTTTCAATAGTAAGCATCGAATGAAAAATACCTGAATCCCGAAAATAAATTTTTGGTCTCTTTACTTGTCGCTTTTTTATATTTTCATGCCAAGGTTGTAGTTGCCGAATCATAAATGTTTCAGTCAGAATATCGAGGTAATTTCTGATAGTCTTATCATTGGCCCCAAATGAACGACCAATTTCTGAGTAATTAACAATTTGGCCTTGATAGTGCGCAACCATTTGCCAGAATCTTCGCATCGTTGTCGCCGGAATTTTTACTCCTAGACTTGGAATATCTCGCTCCAGAAAGGTTGAGATATACGACTTTCTCCAGCCGTAACTTTCTTCCTCGGTATCGGACAAAAATGAGAGAGGAAAGCCTCCTCTGTGCCAGAGTTTACTTTGATCTTTTTTACTTATTTCATTGTATGTAAATGGAGTTATTTCAATATAGCTGATTCTTCCTGCCAGAGACTCTGAACTTTGCTGAATAAGCTCTTTAGAAGCACTGCCAAGGATTAAAATTTTTCTCTTTCTTTTTTCTTTATCGACAAGAGTTCTTAAAAATGGAAAAATTTCTGGCATCCTTTGGATCTCATCAAGTACTATGGTGCCTGTTAATTCACTAAAAAGCAGTTTAGGATTCTTAAGAGCTGCAAGATCCTCTGGGTCTTCAAGATCAAATTGATGAAATTCTTCATTCAATGTTTTTGTATATTGCTGCGCTAATGTAGTTTTTCCACATTGCCTCGGCCCAAGTAGGGCCACAACTGGATTGATTTTAAAGGCATGATTAATTTCAGCTAGATATTTTTTTCTTATCATAGGGTTATGGTATCATGAAATTTCGGAGTACCGATACGAAATTTCATTTTCATGAAATTATTTTAACTAAATAAAGAATGGGTCTGTAACTTATTGATATTAGGTTCTCCGTAAGTTAGTCCTTGCTGACCCTTTCTGGGGCCAGCACTGATAGAATTGCATATTATTACGCTAACTGACCCCACCCTACAAATAGGCAAATAGGTACGTGGTTACTTTTGGGACTCACTGCAGCCCATTGGTCACCACGTACTTTTTTTCAAATTTTGAAAGGCAATTTCGATTCTTCGATTCTTCTCCCTTAATGGTGGAGCGCACTGCATTCATCCCCTCACTGACAGACATACAGAACCCTCAAGCGAAAGTTAGAAAAGCTCTTATACCCGTAAGCCCGCTTCTGGAGCTCCTTACAGACATCAGCCATTAAGGACTCGCGATTCTTCTTCTTTTTTGCTATTGAAGCAGTGCTTCTTTGTGAACACGTTGCTGTGCACACACCATCATGCGTGAATTTGGAGATTTTTGGAATAAATAGATCGCTCTGCGTTGTCATTACTGAGCCAATGAGGGGCAATTCTATTAAAACCACATTCTAAGAATTCAGAGGTGAGCCCCGGCCACAAAACAGCATCTCCATGCTTCTTTAAAGCAGAGTCATCAAAGGGATAGCCTTCAATCGCAAGCCAATTTTGTTTCCTTCCATACTCCATTAAAGCTTCCATAATGGGGATAAATTTGTTTTTACCACGAAAAATTGGGGCCGTATTAAAGCACATAATGGCCGCTGTTTTCTCTGCTTTTTCTTGTAAATCGAGGGTTCTTTTCCACGCCCAGAAAAATTGGTTGACGGGACCGATAGAAATCCAGGCCATAGGGGTCTCATCTTCAAAGGCAATCACCCCGACGTGAAAACCACTTTGTACTTTGGAGTAGATACAATTTCTAAATTTTTCAGGATTATCTCTTTTCTCCTGGTCATAATTTTCCATCGACTCTGGATTGATATGCCACCAAGAACAATAGCAAGGCTTTTCTTTGTCTAATGTTGTTAGGAATTCGTAGTGATGAAAATTATCTTCTGATAGTTTTTCTATTCGGATCATTTTTTACTCAAGAATCGTTCTGGGTCTTTCGCAAATCTTTCTTTGCATTTTTTTGTGCAGAAATACCGCTTCTTTCGTTTATAGGTCAGGGTGTTGGAACACCCCTCAGGCCTTTTGATTTCCCACTTCGGACAAACCGTACAAAATATTTTTGTGTTGCTCATATAACCCTTCGGTAAGTAATTCATCTTAGCTATCATAGCTTCGCTAAAATGGGCAGAGACACGATATGGTTTTGGTTTTTTATATTTGCCCATCGGGTCAAACAAAAATAAGGGGATAATGTCATCTAATCCCAAAATAATCACATAAATGGTCAAAAATTTTGTTTTCACTTGCCCTAGAGTGTTATTCAAAGAGGCGTACATGAAACTTTTGATTGATATTGTTAACCACATTGAAGACAACCTCCATAGCGATTTTTGCGTTAAGAGCGTGTCTGAACTTCTTTTTTGATGGCCTCCATAAAAATCCTCCTTTGACCTTTTTCCAAAACCTTTCCATTAAAAAAATTTTTTGTGGCCAACAAGAGGTTTTGAATTTCAGCTTTACTTTTTTGAAGTCGAGAAATTTCTTCATCCAGACTCTTTGATTTGCTAGTGAGCTTTGTAAGCAAGGAAGACTGCAAGAGGTTCTCATCACAACAGAGAAAAGATTTAATTTCCTCTAAAGAAAATTCCATCTTTTTAAATTTCTTAATTTCCTCAATCTTTGCAAGCTCTTCCTTTGAATAGTAACGATAACCATTTTTCCTACCTCGACTAGAGCTAATCAAACCTTTATCTTCGTAGTGACGAAGGGCCCTTGAGCTTAGACCTGTTAACTTTGAAACTTCACTAATAGAGTACACTTGCTATGAAATCCTTATCTATATTGACCGTGATTTCATCATAAGGCCTTCCGTAGAGTCGAGGTCAAGCTTGTATTTAGATTTTCAAATAAATCATAAGTATCTAAAATTAAAGGATACTATAATGATCCAGAGCGTCTCAAGTTGACGTTATGAAGAAATAACGGCCGATCGCAAATGTGATTTCAAGTAGTTATTGATATTTTTTAAATGATCGGATACGATAAAATTTATGGAATCCAATCATCTAGAAATTTTATTGAATAGGATAGACGAAGCAAAAAGACTGATCGATCAAAATCGACCGCTACCAAATAGTATTCTCAAAAGACTTCATGAACAAATGATCATCGAATGGACCTACAATTCAAATGCAATTGAAGGTAACACTTTAACCCTCAAAGAAACCAAGCTAGTTTTAGAAGAAGGAATCACTGTACGAAACAAGCCATTGAAAGAATATCTTGAGGCCATTAATCACAAAAATGCAATTGAGTTTATTGAAGAATTAGCCAAACATGAAAATAGAATCACAGAGAGAAATATTAGAGAAATTCATTCTTTGATTTTAAAAGAAATCGACCCTGAGTATGCTGGTATTTATAGAGATATAAATGTTCGTATTACAGGCTCAAAACACACACCACCTGATTTTCTTAAGGTTAAGGAATTAATGCAAAAGTTTTGTAGAAAAAAACTTAATACAAAAGAACACCCTATCATTGAAGCTGCTCTCGCTCATTTTGAACTAGTTTCCATTCATCCCTTTGTCGATGGGAATGGACGAACAGCAAGATTACTTATGAACTTAATTCTTATCAAAAGAGGTTATTTCCCGGCCATTATTTTAAAAAATGATCGCTTAAAATATTACGACGTTCTAGAAAAGGCCCATCAGGGTAAAATTGAAGACTTTATCTTTTTTGTGGGTAGAAGCTTAGAAAGAACTATCTACCTTTACTTTGAAGCAATGCCTAAAATAAAAACAAACTTTATAACTCTAAAAGAAGCTTCAGAATTATCAAATTACTCACCAGACTATTTAAATGTCATGGCCAGAAGGGGGAATATACCCGCATTTAAGATTAAAAGAAATTGGTTAGTGGCAAAAGACTCTTTCTTAAAACATCTAAACTCGAAGAAAAGGAAGTCTTAAAAATTTATGAATAAGTCTATTAAAATTACGAAACCTTCCAAAAAACAAATGTGTGAGCTTGGTTATCATGTCGTTCGAGGGCACTATAGAATTTGTCAAAGTGGTACAAAAACTTGGGTTGACGCCCATAGAAGAAAAAATAAGGGGCGTATGAACTTGATGGGCCAATCCAGTTTTGGCTTGATTATTGGAAATCACAGGGAGTAAAGTTTCCAAATGGATTAACTCCTCTTCATATAAAAGTACTTATTGCGGTTGAATCAAGCTTTCGTCCTAGGGCCCGTCCAAAAACAAGTTCTGCTGTTGGTTTGATGCAGCTTCTAAAAGGGGTCCGGAGTGCTCTCGAGGGAACTAAAAAAATGTGAGAAACAATGAGGTTCGAAACAACTATATTTTTGTTACTGAAGAACAACTCGAAAACCCCATTATAAATATTGCGACAGGGATTAGATGGTTTGCTCACAAATACTATCTAATGAGAAACCATAAAGATAAATCTCTAAGGACTGTGATTAGAAGTTATCATTCAAAAGATAAAGCGGGAGATGAATATGCTGAAAAAATACTTAAGCTCTATAAGCTTTCAAAATAAAAAATTACTCGCGATTCTCACAGTATTTATAATTTCCTTTCCTACGTGGTCTTATACTGAAAAAGTTTATTCTGGAATAAAAGAACTTTCCATTTCTGATAATTTATCTTTAAAAATCATATCATATTTCAATAAAGACTGTGACCTGGAAGAAGAACTTTGTCTTCCATCAAACAAGCTGTTTTTGATAAAAGGCAGTGCTGAATATGACTATTCTAAATTAATTGAATTTTGGAATGAAGATACTTTTGTCTATTTTGTTAAGACCTCGAAAGAGGGGTATCTCAATGATTTAGATGGAGATGGGACCCAAGAAGTGGCTATCTACCCGATGATTGCGGGTAATAATCCTATAACAGATGTCTATATTTACTCTATTGTTAGCAATAGCTTAAAGTTTTATGGAATGGGGCGATTTCATTATGAAAGAGGGCCATATGTTTTTGAAATGGTAAAAGGAAAATGGGTTGAGCCAAACCCTTAAGAGCTTTGCTGTTCTTCTAAAGCAGCTCTTTGGAGCATTCTTGGAGCGTATTTTGGAGGATAAAGAAGCTAAAAGTGAATGGACAACAGAATGTGAGAACAAAAAAAGGGGTGAGAACATAAGCGAGAACAGAGTTATAGGTATAGTTCAAAATTATGCGACTAATAACTTATTAATTTTATTGACGTCAAAGTCAGGGTTGCTGATAAAAAATATCCGATATGACGGTACTAGGGCCCACCATTAGTCAAGCTCTGCAAACTCCTCGAATGTTTCAATCGCGACCAGCCTCTCAGAAAGATTTATGTCCTTCGCCTTCTTGACCCCTTCAAGCTTCTCCATTTGCTTGAAGAGGGGCGCAGGCGATACGGTCACAGGGAGAACGGCAATTCGTTCTGCGAGAGCATCTAATTGCGAGTTGATCCCGTATAGTTTTGCCTTCAGCTTTTCTTTCTCGGAACTCTCGTCATTTTCAGAATACAATTCTCTCACTCGACTTTGAAGCTCTAGGATGAATAAATCATTTTCTAGCAGGCGACAAAATTCCGTCCAGACCAACGCTTCCGCTTTCTTCGCCTGCACTCTGGCAGAATCGCTGACTTGCCGGGCATGTGGTCACCACAGGTCATGCAAAAGGCTACTTCTCAGGGGGATAATTTTTGGAAGCTTGGACTAAAAGTGCTCGAAATCGTGTTTCATGTCTCAGCTGTGAAACACTTGTTCCAGCAGATACGGGAAGAAGGGGCTAAGTTTCGCGAAGGCTAAGGATTGATGAACAGGAGGGAAGCCAAAACCATTACTTTGATGACTTACACAAGATTTTCATTTAATTTTGTTTTATGAATGTGATCAAACATGAGTTCCATTTTATGGCTGAAACTAAAAAAACATACTCTTCACTGATCTCGGGTGAACACATAAAAAATTGGTGGACTACCTCTGCCGAGTTAGAAGCGAAAACTGGGGCCACTGGAATCTTTAAGTGGCAATCACACAAGTGGATCGTAAAAATTAAGCTCGAGAAGATTATTGAAAACGTTTACATTCAATGGAGATGCATCGAGTCCAATATGCAAAACACTGATGCATGGGTTGGAACTACGATGAATTTCAATCTTGAGCCCCTAGGTGCCAATACAAAACTTTTGTTCTCCCATGAAGGCTATCGTAATTCACCATGCCGTGAGATCTGTACAGATGGATGGCAATTTGTTTTGGGAACTAGCCTTAAAAAATATTTGGAGACCGGGATAGGACAGCCTTACAGCTCATAAGACCCTAGCTTTTAACCCGCATCTCGCTCTAATTTACGAATGAAAATAGGCCGGATGGAGACCAAAAATCTCCATCCGGCTTTTTCTTTTATGAGGCGAAGTCCAGCTCAAGTTTGATCTCACCATAGGACATTTCGATTTCATGGAGTGCGGCGGAGTCGGTATCCACAACTTCAATAAGTGCTACTTTATCGGCAGATGCTTCTATAACCTGTGCCATTACGAACTCTCTCCGCGATCAGGTCACGTTCCAGCTGTGCGACAGCACCGAGAATCGTAAAGACCGCCGCACCCAACGGTGTATTGGTATCGATGGATTCTGTGATGGAGACAAAGCCCACGTTCATTTTCTGGAACTCCTCTAGGGCCCGTTGATTGGTTGCCAGTGCTCACGCGGCAATAGAGAGCGACTTTCTTCGAGATGATTTCTCCGTGTTACTTGTTAGGGGAAAATCAACTGGTCGCACAATTATTCTATGAAGCTTCTTGAGGGTCTTTGAGTGACTCCATCAGGCCCCATCGTCATACTTTTTTGTTCGTTTAGGCATTGTAGTCCTCCCAGTATTCTTTGGCGTTTTGAATGTTTACGTCTCGTAGACCGTTCAGCCATTCATCAAACGGACATTTTCCATCTTCAGTTTCATAGGTCAAATAAGGTCAATTTTGATAGACCCATCGTATTTTCTCCGATCCTCTGCCTCCAAGCCCGGAAGGTTAAAGTCCCTCCGCCTGATGGTCTGGCAGTAGTTGGTAATGGCGTAAAGTGTTCGTCCGTAGTGAGAGGCCAGTCGTTGCTTTGACCAACCATCCAAGTAGCGTAGTTTTGCCAGCTCCGCCAAATTCACTCTCGACTCGACCCATTGAATTGGATAACTTAGACCCAAGACAAGACGCTTTGTCTGGTCTTAGTTCCCATGTTGAAAAATTGGACTTCGAGAAGAGCCCGTCGGTCTCACACGAGTTGCATCTGGCAAAATTTCACGCCTTTGTTTTAGAAGATCTTCACTAAATCCAAGCTCTAATGCCGCGAGTTCCGGATTCTCTTCATCTAAAAGCTCTCGCAGCTTAACTCCATTAGTTACCTTAAACGAGAGTTCTTCGTTTTCACTAAAACACAAACAAGCTCTTTCAACATTGACTTCACCCTCAGGCGTTTTCAAACGCAAAAGCTCCTCTGGATGTTCAGTGTAGTAATCACAAACGTCACTTGCTGCGAGTGGCTCTGCACTCAATGCTGAATCGACGGCCAAACCCACCCCAAGACTCAAGCCCGCAATTGCAAATTTTTCTGCCCCAGTGGATGCCGCTCTTGGTAGCCAACGCGTTGCCAAGCGAGCGATCGCTCCTCTTTCTCCCACTCTTGCTCCAGTTTCTGCAACTTCGACCATGGTTTCTCGAACCAAGCGCTGAGAAGACCCCAAGAATGCCACGGACATTCGACTCCTAAAGGCCTGAGTAGAACGCTCTCCTAAATTCCGCCCAAGTTGCATCACCCCTTCTGTAAATTCCTCAACTAATTCTCGAGTAGGTTTTCTTAAATTTTGAATCACATCTTCTTGTACGGCAGGTGGGATATCCATTTCTATCAATGCTTCTCTCACTACTTCTGGGTTTTGGGCCATTCTTTGAAGTAATTTCTCCGCTGAATCTGAAGCTCTAGCTCGATTGTTTCGCATCTCAATTCCATTCAATAAGCCTCGGTCTTGCAATTTATCGACAGCACTTCCAAGTGCTGTTCCTATTCTTTGTCCTGCCTGATAGTTTGCCTCCGTCAAATGAAGAGCTTTTTTAAATTGAAGAGGGCTCACATTGCTCATCCCCGCTAACCCGGCAAACGTCGCTCCTGCCCCTTGAAAGGATGCTGAAAATTTGGCCCTCTCTTCTGGATCATTTTCGGCTAAATGTGCAACTTGAGTAAAGGCCTCGCAAGTCTCACGACTCATTGAAGAAATAGATGAGGAAGAAAAGGACTGTGCCCTCGCACTCAGGCAGGAAGTAAAACTAAACACCAAACCAAATATTAAAATCAGGGTGCTACTCATTTTTAACGTTACTTCCCTCTTCTGTCAGAAGTCCCCGTCGATGAGCCCATCGATTGAACTGAGGGGGTTTGAACGCTCCCATTTGAATCTCTTTGGTTTCTTGTCTCGTTCCCTGCAACTCCTCGGCAATTTGCGCCTTGGCAAGTGAGACGCTCTCCACTTTTCTCTTCGCAGTGAGAAGAAATAAAGCTTTCGTTCACTTGAGAGTAGCTGTAATGCGCAATCTCAGAGGAGCCTCCCTCATTGATCTGAATCCCATAGCCCTCGCTCCCCTTGGGAGCCCCTCTTTGAAGGGTTCTCTTGAGTGCATCTAAGGCTTCAAAGCTCTCTACCCAATTACAAAAATGGCTCCGACTCTCAAAAGTAAAAATGGTTTCTTCTACTTCTGGCGGCGACGTAGCACTCACTGCCTCCCCGGCTCCTTCAGAGTTCAGAAGAGAGAATTCACAAGCCACTCCTGCAGGCTGACTCCCCCTACAAAGACTTTCATGGTGGCGACAGTCATTCGTTGAAATAAAAGAATTACTCGAGTCACAAAACCCAACACAGGTTTTTTCACGGTAGGGAGTTCCCGTTGAATTCACATATTGCACTTCGTAGGGAACTAGCCCTAAAAGATAGGCGATCGGACCTCGCCTTGAGCGCCTCACCGTCTCTCCGTCTTGAAAACAATTTTCAGCCCTCACTGAAAGACTCAACAGAGAGAGTAAAAAAAAGAAAACCAAAACCCTTTTTTGATACAAACCTGTTTGAAGCCTTGAAGAGGATTCCATCAAATAGACTCTCTTTTTGTTAAGTAACCCTCAATCGGGGATTTCCTGTTTTTTGGCAGATCACTCTATTATCGGCAAACACACTATTTTACTCAAGTAAAACCGCCCTCTCTTTAAAAGAAAGCCCTTAACATACTGTAATTTATATATTTTTATGGGATTTGGAACAAAAAAAGGGACGCTGAAAGCGCCCCTTTAAGGTCTTGATTTTAAAATCTCTTAGCGAGCCTGGATCTTACTTGAAGTCCCCTCACGGCTCAAAACGCCACCGTTAAAAAAGTTCGTTCCAGCACGTCTCACTTTGTAATCTACAAAGACCATGTGTTTTTTACTGCTAAACCAGCCCTTACCCACGCTGCTCATAGAAAAGCCTGTATTCACGGTTGTGCGTCCCGTTCTTGAATTCAATTCAACTTGGACATTTTTCACATGGGCTTTATCAATCAACTTATCTTCCATCACGGAATACACCATATAGGTCGTTCCAAGCTCTTGGATCGTGCTTGGGTCGTATTGCGTGTCTTGAATGTCAAGGACCAGCTTTCCTGCAACTGACCGTGGAGTGACAACTAAGGTATTTAGTGGTTGAGCTGGTTTTCTTTGGCCCCTCAATACGTAAACCACTCGGTCCCCTGCGTTTTGTCTGATCTGTTGAAACGAGTTAAATGCAGAATCCACATTTAAAGAATCACTAAATCCATCATAAGCAATCGTGAATTTTTCTGATTCGAGCTTCAACAGAGGTGCATTTTCAACTTCAATCGTGAAACGCTCTTGAGCATCTCTCACGTAACGACGAACTTCTTCGTAAACGTCATAAAACTCAGGCTCTTGTGCGTAGTGACAAGAAGCTGCATCTCCTCGGTAACCGAGGGTATCCATGTTGTCGCTTCCATATTTTTGAATCACGTTCTCATAGAGATTCTCACCACAGTTGCGATCCGCTCTTCGAATCACACCTTTAAATTCGCTCCAGCTTCGAGGCTTTGATGAGAAATAATTACGATCTACCAAACACTCCGCTGTTGAAGGGCCAATCCCTCTCACGGCATCTGCCAATGCCCTTGGTTTTTGACTTTTTGGAGCGCTGTAAAAGCGATTCCAAGCCTCGCTTTTCCCTGTTCCACCGTGCCCATCTGGACAATGCTCGACCCAAATAGGACGACTCACGGTTACCCAGTGCCCAGTCACTCGGAAGATTCGAGCAGTCACTGTCGCCTCGAGAGTGACGTCTCCTTTTAAGTCAATTCCTCTACGCTCCAGAGAAACCCTTGCTGTTTCTCCTTCATAGCGATCTGCAAAAGAGGCATTTGAAAAGAAAAGCCCCCCAATCATGGCAATTGAAGCCAAGCCGAGTAATTTTTTCACGTTCATTTTAATTCTCCTTTAAATAATTAAAGACCAACGCCTGTCGATCCAAGCCCAAGACTGGGAACTCTTCCCAATCCTAGGCAGGAATCGAAACTCAAATCCCCACTAAACTGAGGGTTATGCGCGTTCCTATCTCAATTAATGCTATGGGTCAATATCTAATCCTTTCTTCTTTTTTATTTTCTCCTCTTGGCCTCTTGGCGCTTTTTCCCTACACTCCCCTAAATAAGATGACTAAAAATGAAAGAGCCCAGTGGATTGAAAAAAAGCTCAATGAGCTGTATCCCAATCCCCCCATTCCGCTCAAACACAAGGATTCCTATACGCTCCTCATCGCCGTTCTTCTTTCGGCCCAATGCACGGACAAGCGCGTGAATGAGGTCACGCCCGCTCTATTTACACTCGCTGACACCCCAAAAAAAATGGCAAAGCTCCCAGTTGAACGCATTCGAGAAATCATCAAACCCTGCGGCCTCTCCCCTCGTAAGTCCAAGGCCATTTCTGAGCTCTCACAAATCCTCCTCGATCAACACGGAGGACGCGTTCCTGAAAGCTTCCCAGAATTGGAAGCACTCCCCGGAGTGGGCCACAAAACGGCTTCTGTCGTTATGAGCCAAGCCTTCCACGTCCCGAGCTTTCCGGTAGACACCCACATCCACCGCCTCGCCCAACGCTGGAAACTCACTTCTGGCAAAAACGTCGTCCAAACTGAAAAAGATTTAAAAGCCCTCTTCCCCCAGAGCTCCTGGAATAAACTCCACTTGCAAATCATCTACTATGGAAGAGAACACTGCACCGCCAGAGGCTGTGACGGAACCCAGTGCCTGATCTGTAAAACTCTTTTCCCAAGAAGAAAGGCAGTTAAGACTAAAAAATGAAATTTGGCCAAAAAGAATCCACTTCACTGCCAATCGATCCAAAACTTCCCAATCCCTCAGGGCTTTCGATCGAGTGTGTTTTAAGATTAAAAGAGAAAGCTCTAGAAACAGAGCTCCTTCATGGACTTCCCATCTGGGGAAATCCGTCCTGGATCGGTAAAATTTATCCTCACAACCTCAAAGTTAAAAACTTCCTCTATTCTTATTCTCGCCAGTTCCCCTCGATTGAGCTCAATTCAACTTTCTATGGCTGCCCAAAAGAAGAGACACTCAAGGCATGGAGAGACCTCGTTCCCAGTGACTTTATCTTTTGTCCTAAACTTCCAAAGAGCATCAGTCATGGCAAAGACATTTATAAAACAAAAGAAGAAACCCAGCTTTTTTTTAATCGAATTCAAACACTTCGAGAAACCCTCGGCCCTTGTTTTTTACAATTCCCGAAGTATTTCGAAGCTTCACAGTTTTCTTGGCTACAATCGTTAGCAAAACTTTTACCAAAGGAATTTAAACTCTCAATCGAACTTCGTCACTCCAGTTGGTTTCGTGAAGGTCAAGCGATCCCCGAGCTCCTTCAGTTTTTACTTGATCAAAATTTGGGACTCGTGATCACAGACGCCCCTTCAAAACGTGAAGTCCTACATTCCGAAGTGACATCTGACCACCTTCTCATTCGTTTCTTAGGTCAAAACCTTGAATGCTCTGACAATCCTCGCCTTAAAGAGTGGGCGACTAAACTGCAAAAGCTTAAAAGCTTAAATTTCCCAAGCCTTTATTTTTTTCTCCACCAACCCAATGACGATTTCGCGCCTGAACTGGCCCATGACTTTGTCACGCTTCTCAATACAGAGACCGAGTTTAAGTTAAAAAATTGGGAGATTCCAAAAGAGAGTGAGGAAGAAATCAATCATTCCCTTCACCTATTTTAAAAATAAGGACTAAAGATCCGAAAAAACCCGTCTCGAAGTTTTTCAAGAGAGTTTCGCCCCCAGTATTTTTCTAACGTATAGGGAATCGATTCTTTTTTCTTCTTTTCAAAGTATTCAATGATTTCTGGAACTCCTTTCTCGCTAAAAATCTCTACATTTAATTCGAAGTTGAGCCTGAGACTTCTCTGATCCCAATTAGAAGAGCCAAAACTCATCCAGACCTCATCCATAATAAAGATTTTTGTGTGTTCAAATGGTCTAGGGATTAAATACAAGTGACACCCATATTGTAAGAGATCCGAAAGAGATCCCATCGTGGCCCAACTTAAATAGGGATGGTCTGAACGCTCAGGAATTAAAATCTCGACTCGGATACCCCGAAGAGAAGCCGCACAAAGAGCTGCGACAATACCAGATTCCGGCAAAAAATATGGGGTTTGAATTCGGATAGACTTTTTCGCGGACTGAATTGCAGAAATAAAACTCCATTTGATTCTCTCGATTAACTCCCCAGGACCATCTGGAATGACCCTAGCGACTCCGTCTATCTCCTCTCTCTTTTCTAAATTCCACTCGATAGCTGTTTCACTTTTTGAAGTAGCCAAAAGTTCATCCGTTGAAAACTCCCAGTCCGAGATAAACACCCGTTCTAGATCTTGCACCAGTGGACCTTGAATCTTAAAGTGTAGATCTGGAATAAATTCCCCTTGTGAACGGCTTGGCCAATAGACTTGAGCAATATTGAGCCCCCCCGTAAAGGCGACTCTCCCATCTACAATTAAAAGCTTCCTGTGATTTCTTAAATTACTAAATCGGGAGCGATTGATTTGAAAGATGGGTAAAAAAGAAGCAATGGGAATCCCCCTTTTTCTGAATTCTCTAAAAACCCCTAGAAAGGAAGGACCAGATCCCACATCATCCAATAAAACTTTAACTTCCACTCCTCGATTCTTTGCCCTTTCTAATTCATCAATGAATTCTAAACCAACGGGGTCTTTTAAAAAAATATAGCTTTGCAAATAGATTTGAGTTTTTGCATTGTGAATGGCCTTTAACATTTCTGGATAGGCTTCATCTCCGGTAAACAGTGGCCTCATTTGAATAGGAAGGTAGCCCTTTGCCAGTTCAAGTTTTTCGCCAATTTCCCAAAACCCGGAGTAGTCTTTCTTAATCACTTCTAGCCACTGCAATTCCCCAAATGGAAGTTCAGTTGGATCTAGGAGTTCTTTTTCTCCAATTTTTGTTCGTTGTAGATTTAAGCGCACTCCCTTTCGTTCTATTCGATTGATTCCAAAAAAGAGATAGAAAAGAGCCCCGATCACTGGGGATAACAAAATCACACCAAACCAGCCGAGCGCTGCTCGTGAGTCCCTTTTATAGACAAGTGCGTGGTATGAAGTCCCAACGGTCAAAAGAAGAGCCAGCCCTGCCAGAAGAATCAAGCTCCAGTCCCTGGCAATTGACAAGACTCCATCGATCGTTGTGAAATTAAAGTCCATTTGGTTCACTATAGCATTTTAGATCGGAGATTTAATAGCGATGGAAACCCTCATTTCATTTAAACGCCCTGATGGAAAAGAAACAAAAGGCTACTTCGTAAAAGCCATTAAAAAAGATGCCCCCGGAGTGATCCTCATTCAAGAGTGGTGGGGCCTAAATGCCCAGATGAAATCTGTCGCGAAGAGACTAGCCGAGTCAGGTTATCACACCCTGGTTCCAGATCTCTACCACGGGAAACTCGCCACCGATGCCAATGAAGCCAACCATTTAATGACAACTCTCAACTGGGAAGAGGCTTTAAAAGAAGACCTCACTGGGGCGTGCTCTTTTTTAAAGTCCCATTCTAAGGAAACCGCCGTGATGGGGTTTTGTATGGGGGGAGCCCTCACCCTCGCCGCCGCTGTTCACCTCCAATCAATCCATGCAGCAGTTTGTTTTTATGGGATTCCTCCAAAAGAATTCGCAAATCCGACTGATGTTCAAGTCCCTATCCTCTTTCACTTTGCCACCAAAGATGACTGGTGCACCCCTGCGGCTGTCAATCTCCTTGAAAAAGACCTGCAATCAGCAAAAATCCCCTATGAGCTCTACCGCTATGATGCTCAGCATGCTTTTTTTAATGAACTCCGCCCAGAGGTTTATGATGCAGCGTCCTCTAAACTTGCTTGGGAGAGAACCCTCTCTTTTTTAAAGCTAAAGCTCCATCAGCCTCCTCATGAGTGAAAAAGAGATAGGCAGCACTGATTTTTTTTCAGATCATTTTCTCTCTAAGCCCTGTTATTCTAATGAGTTAGCATGGCATAGTCCATGCTTTTCACACCCTTGCCCTCTTTTTGAAAGCCCTGGACTTGTGGGTAAGAAAGAGGCGCATTTTGAAAGATTCATTGCCAAAAGGGCTCCCTTCATTTAGGGAAGAAGCTTCACTTTTAGGCGTTGAGTCTAGAGTTAAAATTTCCTGAGGGGAAAATCAAACATGAACAGAGACCTCTTTGAAAAGTGTGGGAAGTTTACAGCGGCAAAAGACCTGATGAGCCTGGGGCTTTACCCTTACTTTCGGGCGATTGAAGACTCTAATGGAAATTTTGTCTCTAGCCATGGCAAAAAAAGGGTCATGATTGGCTCCAATAACTATCTCGGTCTCACCCACCATCCCAGAGTGATGGAAGCTGCTAAAAAAGCCATCGATCATTTTGGAACAGGCTGCACAGGCTCTCGCTTTTTGAACGGAAACCTCACCCTTCACGAAGAACTCGAAGCCAACCTAGAGGCTTTTTTAGAAAAAGAAAAAGTCTTAGTTTACAGCACAGGATTTCAAGCAAATCTTGGTTCAATTAGCTGTCTCTGCGGAAAAAACGACGTTATTTTTAGCGACTCTGAAAACCACGCGAGCATTATCGAATCCATGAGAAGCAGCTTTGCCAAAGTGATCAAATACCCTCACAACGACGTCAATCGCCTAGAAGAACTTTTGGAGAGAAATGCCCATAAATTTCACGGCATCCTCATTGTGTTTGATGGTGTTTTCAGTATGACGGGAGACATTGTCGATCTTCCAAAAATTATTCGAGTTGCAAAAAAATACAACGCCCGTCTTTACTGTGACGATGCTCACTCTATTGGAGTTTTGGGTCCAAAAGGAGAGGGAACCGGTCACCACTTTGGGCTTCAAAAAGACGTCGATCTCGTCATGGGAACTTTTAGTAAATCTTTCGCTTCTATTGGTGGTTTTGTCGCTGGATCTGAAGAAGTCATTCACTATATCAAACACAATTCTCGAAGTTTTATCTTTAGTGCAAGTATGCCCCCCGCAGCTGTTGCAACTGTCTTAAAATGCCTAAAAATTATCCAAGAAGAGCCTGAACATCTTCAAAACCTATGGAAAAATGTCAAAAAAATGAGGGAAGGGTTCAAAGAACTTGGCTTTCAAATTGGCAACACTCAGACTCCCGTGATTCCAATTCTCATTGGAGATGACATGAAAGTATTCATGATGACGAAAGCCCTCTATGAAAAAGGGATTTTTGCGACTCCTGTCGTGAGCCCTGGAGTTCCCCCTGGAGAAGCATTGATTCGAACAAGCTACATGGCAACTCACACGGAAAGTGAGCTTAACTTTGTACTCGACGTGTTCGCTGATCTAAAAAAAGAATTTAATATAGAAGATGCAGATTCATCTAGTGCAGAAGTGAATAGCTTTGCACATGAAGCCACACTTGAGGCTGGACAGCCCTCTCTCTCTTAGTCCCTCCTGAGGAGGGTCTTTTGCTGTTTTGCCTATTAAGGAGGATAGTCCATGCAATTAGACACGCCCCAAACTGAAAAGCAATCGAAGCCGTTGACCCAAGATGAGAACCCATCCTCAACTGGAGATTATCTAGAAATCACACGCACTCGTCGGGAAACTCCGTCCGATATCACCATTATCCCTGTTCAGAGCAAACGAGAAAAAAAAGAATTTGTGGACTTTCCTTGGAATATTTACTCAAAACTAAATGATTCTAATTGGGTCCCCCCGCTCAAACTCTCTGTCTATGAAATGTTAGACACTAAAAAGAACCCATTCTATAAAAGAGCCGAGATCCAACTTTTTCTAGCAAAGCAAAACGGAAAAACTGTTGGGCGAATTGCCGCAATTGAAAATCAAGCTCACAATGAACACCATAACGAAAAAGCCGGACACTATGGCTTCTTTGAATGCATTGATGACCAAGATGTGGCCAATGCTCTTTTCAACAGCGCTGAAAATTGGCTGAGAGCCCGTGGCCTCACTAAGATGCTTGGCCCCATGAGTCCAAGCACGAATCATGAGTGTGGACTTCTTGTGAGAGGACAACGTCAACACCAAACGATTCAAACCACCTGGAATCCAAAATATTACCAAACCCTTCACGAAAAAGCAGGCCTTCAAAAAGCGAAGGATTTAGTTGCTTACTGGCTTCCTACGGGCATGATTGACCAACTCCCTGAAAGAGTGACTAAAGTGGCTGATCGATGTAGAAAGAGCGAACGGATCACTTTTCGGAGCTTAGATCTTAAGAATTTTGACAGAGAAATCGACCTTTGTTTTGAAATTTACAATTCAGCTTGGGAAAAAAACTGGGGATTCTTCCCCATGACGCAGGAAGAATTTAAATTCGCAGCAAAAGAAATGAAAATGATCATTGATACCCGTTTCGCATTCATTGCAGAGCAAGATGGAAAAGCGGCAGGTTTCATGCTCGCGGTTCCAGACATCAACCACATTTTAAAAAGAATCCCAAATGGCAAGCTCCTACCCACTGGAATTTTTAAACTACTACTCGGAAAGCGCCTTCTAAAAACAGTCCGCATTATCGCCCTTGGGGTAAAGCCAGAATTTAGAAATAAGGGAATTTT
>Ga0066639_10001546_pt1 | contig 20506 bp, 14 predicted proteins | sample CryGeyCG2114_010_2_FD_59504 | JGI IMG/M metagenome (GOLD analysis project Ga0066639, IMG submission 59504) | Groundwater microbial communities from aquifer - Crystal Geyser CG10_big_fil_rev_8/21/14_0.10 | ecosystem: Environmental > Aquatic > Deep subsurface > Groundwater | place: USA: Utah...
AGCATTTGCTCTGATGAAATGGTTTTTTGTTCAGTTTGGGGCCGTGCTAGTGATGTCAAGCGTTCGGGCTTTGCGGCGATTTGCGAATGGAATCAAGTTTGCGTTTATTACGGTGGGGGAAAAATTATTTTCTCTCTCTGCCACAGTTCGAAATCACAAAATGATTCGAGTTAAAGTAGCCGCTCGGGAGCCAAGTATTAGTTCTCTTGCTGGAAATCATGTTCCACACATCGGTTCGACCGAAACAGACGTCGATGAAAGCGACGATCTCGAGTCCAACGGAAATAATTCCGAATTCGAATCTGATCGATCACCGATTGGATTGGCCCAGCTTGAAATTCTTCCTCGCGAACAAGAAAACTCAAAATCACTGTTTAGTAAACGAGAACTAAAGAAAGTACTGAAGCCAAAGGGTTCATCAGACTGGGAAATACCTTCGATCAGCTTTCTCCATAAGCCGCCTAAAATCGAAACATCAATTAACAAGCAACGGCTTATTGAGAACTCTCGAATTTTGCAGCAAAAATTTGCAGATTTTGGAATCGAAGGTGAAGTAAAGGCAGTTCGGCCGGGACCGGTAATCACACTTTATGAATTCAAGCCGGGACCTGGAATTAAAGTGTCGAAAATAGCCGCGTTGTCTGATGACTTATCAATGGCGCTCTCGGCTGAAAGCGTTCGTATTTTAGCGCCGCTCCCAGGTAAGTCTGTAGTTGGTATTGAGATTCCGAGTGATGAGCGAGAAGTGGTTTACCTTCGAGAGTTTCTTGAAAATGAAGAATTTTATGACGAGAAAAGATTGCTCCCAGTGGTAATGGGAAAAGAAATTGGAGGAACGACGGTTTTTTCAGATCTATCGAAAATGCCACATTTGCTTTGCGCCGGACAAACCGGCGCCGGGAAATCAGTTTTCATGAACGGTTTGATTTGCTCGTTACTGTATCGATACACGCCGGATGAATTGCGAATGATTTTGGTTGATCCAAAATTTATTGAATTTCGATCTTATCAGGATATCCCGCATTTGCTTCTGCCTGTTGTGGACGACTCAAAAAATGCGGCTAATGCCTTGAAGTGGGCCGTTCGAGAAATGGAGCGTCGCTATCGGATTTTGGCAAAAATTGGGGTTAGGAATTTAGAGGCATACAATACGAAAGTTGAAGAAATGGGCGAAGACGTGGTTCTCGACTTACTTCAAGAAGAAGATGAAGAAACTCGTTTTCAAAAATCGACCGGAAACGACTGGTTCGAATCATTTGAAAAAGATGAAGATGGCAACCCGTTGGTTGGTACTTTACCATTTATAGTCATCGTCATTGATGAGCTTGCAGATTTGATGATGGTTGCCAGAAAAGAAGTAGAGATATCGATAGCGCGAATTTCGCAAAAAGCGCGTGCGGCTGGTATACATTTGGTGATAGCGACCCAACGTCCGTCTACCGATGTTGTGACCGGTCTTATTAAAGCAAATTTGCCGTCTCGAGTTTCATTTCAGCTTGCGAGTCATATCGATTCTAAAACTATATTGGATCGAGCGGGTGCCGAACGCCTCCTGGGTCAAGGAGACATGCTTTTTGTTCCGCCGGGCAGTTCACAGCTGCAGCGTTTGCATGGTGCCTATGTAAACGACGAAGAGATCAATAAAATTACTAAGTTTTTAAGGGCACAAGGCGAGCCTGAATACCGTGAAGAAATTCTAGAGGATCCAGACGAATTAGATGGACTTACTAGTGACGACGAGCTCGACGTTTATTTCGACGATGCAGTGGCCCTGGTACGGCGCACGGGGCATGCATCAGCTAGTTACCTGCAACGACATTTGAAAATTGGTTACAATCGAGCTGCAAAAATGATAGAAGCGATGGAAGAGCGAGGAATGGTTGGGCCCGCAGACGGTGCGCGGCCGCGAGAAGTTTTATTGCAATGACCTTGGCGGAAATGATCTCAACAATATGACCTCAACAAAAATTTCTATCTATTTGTTTTTAGTATCGGTGTTTTTCAGTTCAGGACCAGTATCGGTTTTTAGCGATGAAACCAATGCGGATACTCTGAGCGCGACCCCCTCCTCGACCCTTTCAACGGCCCCAGTATCGCCGAACAGCACTACTTTTAACGACAGCGGCGAAATCGACGAATCAAATTCAGTTTCTGGATCGGAATCAATATCGGAAGTAACTGTTCAAAAAAAAGGAATTTCAAAAAAAACATCGGGCAAAATGATTCACGGCCCGAATACCACTGGAACAAAAGCATTGGATCGGTTTAAGGCCGATTCAGCAATTCGGAGTCAATACCATCATGAAGGACGTCGGCTTGACGTGGATCCCGATTAGTCGGCCATTTCCATTACCAGACCCTGTACGGGAAGTAATTTTGAAAATACATAACGCCGGACACGTTGCTTACGTTGTTGGGGGAAGTGTTCGTGATTATATTCTACAGAAAAAAACTAAAGACCACGATATTGCAACGAGCGCTCATCCCGATACGATTTGCGAATTATTTCCGAACTCAATTACGGTCGGAAAAGCGTATGGTGTAGTGAAAATTCCTGTAAAATCGTCACAACCCGGAGATCCCGACTATGTGGAAGTCACCACATTTCGAGAAGAATCGGGTTATGCTGACTATCGTCGACCGAGTAAAGTCGTTTACTCAACACCAGAAATAGACGTACTTAGACGGGATTTCACCATTAATGGTCTTTATTATGATCTCAAAACGCATCGAATTTTGGATATGGTCGGAGGAATAAAAGATCTTCAACTAAAGTTGATTCGATGTATTGGGAAACCGGAGAAACGCTTTCAGGAAGATGCCCTTCGACTATTAAGAGCAATTCGATTTGCTGTGCGATTCGATTTTGAAATCGACGCTCAGACCTCGGCGACCATGCATCAAACTGGACATTTGGTTAAAAAAATTAGTGCTGAACGAATTCAGGATGAACTCACGTTGATTTTAACGGGCCCGGCGCCGAACAAGGGGTTTGAATACCTTCTGAAGTACGGTCTTTTGCCCTACACGTTGCCAGAGCTTGAGCGATTAAAGGGGCTAGCGGAGTCACCACTTGATAGTCGAAATCAAGATGTTTGGGCCCACACGTTAGAAGTGCTCGGTACGTTGGCGCGGCTTTATCCGATTAGGACGTTTACGTTGGCTTGGGCAGGATTATTGCACGAAATTGGAAAACCAAATGCCTTTGAAAAAACCGGTTCCAAGAATTTCAATAATCACGAAAATGAAAGTGCTACGATAGTCGAGGCTATAGCTAAACGACTTAAATTCTCGAATCGAGATATGGTTCAGATCAAATCGCTCGTCATTGATCTTCCGAAATTTCGTGACGTGTTTCAGATGAGGGAGTCGACCATTCAGCGCTGGATTCGGGAGCCTCACTTTGAGGAATTGTTGTGGCTTGAAAAAGCGGTTTCCGTGTCGTCTGATGGAAATCTTGCACCATATGATTTTTGCTATGATCGGTATATTGAAATGACAAAACGTGAATCATCGGGTCCGGTAAGTTTGGTCGATGGGAATGACCTTATTCAGTTAGGAATGAGTCCTAGTCCATTGTTTTCAAGAATTATCAGACGAGTAGAAGACGAAGTCTTTGAAGGTCGAATTAAAACAAAAGAAGAAGCTTTAGAGTTTGTTCTTCAGCATTTTGTAAAATAATTATTTTAAAATTTCTCTCGCTCGTATTTTATCGATGGCAATGCGATCTGAATCAATTATCAGTGTCTTATTTCCAACATAGTGAACCTCTTCGGAGCCCTTAATGGGCTTGACGTTCTTTCTCTGGACGTAATCGATTTCTATTTTACTAGAATCTGTTAAACCACTGTAAAAGGCTGTCAATTGAGCGGCATCCAATAAGGTTGATAACGGAATTGATTTGTTCTTTACTGCTTTGATGATGGTGTGGCATCCGGGTCTCCCACGAACGTGCATCCAGGTGTCGTTTCCGTTTGCAATTTTAAATGTCAGCGCTTGGTTCTCGGTTCGGTTTCGACCAACATGGATTGTAGAACCATCTAGCGCCAAAAAAGTCTTTCCTTTCCATCCCCTGAGTTTTGAACTTTTTTTCAGAACTTGGGTGGGTTTTGGAGGAAAGACCGCTGCCTCTAATTCTAATGCAGACTCGGAAGATTTCGACGCCGTATTCAGAAGACTCTTTAATCGATCCAATTCTGATTCCAGCTCTTTTTTTCTTCTCGATTGTTCCAAGAAACGTTTTTCAGATCGCTTTGCCTTGTGATAAAAATCAGTCATCTGCGCCTGAGGTGATTTTGATTTTTTAGATTTCGGAAATGAAATCCATTCTTCGGTGCGATAGTCGAAAATTTTACTTTCGGCCCATTTCTCATCATCAATGCTGTGTAGTTGAGATTTGATAAGGTCTGCAAGTGTTTTCCAGTCAGGTTCGGATTTGGAGTAATGAAGGGATTTTTCTATTTTTTGGAACTTAGCATCAGTTTGTTTCAGTTCTTGTTGAATTCGATTAAGTACTCGTTTCTCTCTAAAGAGGGACTCATTTTTGGAGAGCTCATTTTCTATGTAACGAGCGTATTGTTCAGGATCGTCATCGATGATTTTTCTAATCGAAAATACTCGATCAGCTTTTCGGTTGCCCAATTGGGAAATATTGGGTGGGTTAGAGTTGATTGAGGCGATCGATTGATTCGAATCATTCGTCAATACTGCATTGGGTTTTGTTGGAATTAAAAAAATATACAATGAAAAATATTCTTCGTTGAAGTTGAGGTCAATTTTTATAATTCGATCGTTTTCAATTGAGGTGATTTTTTGAATTTTTTTACCTTTGAGTACTTGATTAAGTTTTTGAATGAATGGAGGCAGCGGTGCCACTGCCTTGGCTTTTGGACCTTTATTGTTGAGATAGGCGAAATAAGGTGTTTGAGGCGAGAGAGAAAGAATTATCGACTTTGGACCAGCGGAACTATTCAGTCGAATCAGCCACTCATGTTTTAAAAATCCATTTTCTACGAACTTTCTTTCCGGCACTACGATTCGTTCAATAATTGAATTTTTCATGGACTTATTCGCGCCATCAGCAATGACATTGATTTCTGCGCAATTCAGATAGATAGGAGGCATTGAGTAGGCCCTAGAGTTTCTCGAGGACGCGAAGGCCTCGATCGATCATGTCCTTAATACTTGAATTGCTAGTCGAAATTTCTTTTAAGCGCTTTATGGCAGATGCAGTCCATTGTGAATTGAGCCTGTTGAGCTTGTCTAATTCCAAAATTTCTAGTCGCAATAACCAATCGTTTGGATACAATTTCTCTAGGTCCGCGTGAATTCGCGAAAGTTCGGCTTTTTGAGATTCAACAGCTGATTTGCCTTCACGTAATTCTCGGACCACTTGGTAAAGGTTGCATAAATTTTCATTTTTAGGGGTGCGATTCGTTTTGTGGACCGGATTTAGGTTTTTTACCGCGCTTTGATCCTTCTCGAATGACAGGGTGTCGGCAGGGCCCCCAAAAACGGATTCGACTGCCTTTGCTATGATCATGTCATATTCGCCCCATGAGGGATCAAAAAGTATTTCATCTCCAATTTTTACTTCGCATTCGTCGAATGTAAGGATTAGATTTTTTCCGGAGCTGGTGTCGGATTTTTTAAATATCCCTACAACTTGTATTCCAGATTCAAAATTCAGTTCGCATTTCCTGTTTTTAGAAAGGCCAATCGAATCCATTTCTGTTTCGTCTAGTTCGGAAAGACATTTGCTGACATTGGTGCATTTTCCAATGGGCGATCCAAATCCATGTGCATGACGCTGGGTTCCATGACCTGATAACTCTTTGTCATTTTGGGCAATTTGAACTGGTCCAGTGAAATTAATGTAGCTAGGATTTCCGGTTTCATCTTGAAGGTAACGAGAAACTATTCCGCTCACCTGAATGCTAGAATCAAAAATAACGGTTGCAACAGATTGAGAAGCAATGGCTTTGGCTAGTCCTTCGATTCCACCTCGTCGAAACGCCATTGTGTCAGCAAATTCTTCCAACACGTCAATGAGGTGTCTAAATGATTTTGTGACAAAAAGTTGGGGTTGAGGGCGAGTGATATCGTAAGACCAATTGATTGCATCAATTGTAAAAGGAATTTTTTTTACATGTTCTCGTAAGCAGAGGTAGCTTTCGCCAAGTGACGAGAGGAGCCCGGCACCATAAATCTTAGGCCAATGCAAATCCCCAATCAATCCATATTCGACTGTCCACCAGTACATTCGGGCCAAATAAGCGGCTTCGCTTAAATACGAAACAGACGCAGTTGCTTCTTCTAAAATTTTTTGAGCCGCTCTAATTTCAGCTTCATTGGAATTCGGATTTTCCTTGATTTCAGATAGGTGACGAATACCGTTGTAAACTTCCATATCGCCTTTTGAATAAATTGCTTTTTTGGCGATTCTGCCATAGGTGCGAAGGTAGTCTAAATATTCAGGATCGGCTAGAAAAGGCGCGTGCCCGGCCGCCTCATGTACGATATCCGGAGCAGGCGTATACGCAAGATTTTCAAGTTTTCGCATGTCACAGGCGATCGGAAGGACACCTAATTCATGAAATTCCATGAAAATAGCAGGGGGAATAAATCCGCTCACTGCAACTGCTCTCCAACCAAATTTTCGCAGGCAGGCGTCCATTTCCTCAATTAACGGAATTCGCTCAGTTGAGATACCAGTTTTCTTCAAACCTTCTAAGTAGTGACCGTGGGCGTGTTCTTCGAAAAAATATTTAGATATTCCGAGTATGTATCGCCAACCGGCCTGGTCAATTGGGGTATAAAGATGAGTGTCCTGATGGGCGATATATTTATTCAGGTGCTCGGGGATATTTTCGATTGGCGTTGCGTTCATCAGGGTCATTATATAGCAGAATCGAGTTGAAAAAAAAATGCTTATGACGCTAAAAGTCTTCAATTAAAATGGGTGGAAAGTTAGGTCAAATTCGTGGAATATCACGAAAGACCACGCGAAAGTCCACGCGAAAGACTGAGGAGATGCCTTTTGGCAATATTTACCGATCGAAAATTTAATCTTCAAACGCCGTTTCAACCCACAGGAGACCAGCCTCAGGCGATTCTTGAGCTCACTGATGGGCTATCAAACAATAGACCCTCCCAGGTTTTACTTGGCGTGACCGGCTCAGGAAAGACCTTTACGATGGCGAATGTCATCAAAAACTCAGGTCGCCCGACTTTAATTTTATCTCATAATAAAACGCTTGCGGCTCAATTGTTTACAGAATTTAGAGAGTTTTTTCCGGAAAATGCGGTTGAATATTTCGTAAGTTATTATGATTATTATCAGCCCGAGGCCTATATTCCATCTACTGATACTTATATCGAAAAAGACTCTCAGATAAATGAAGAGATCGATAAGCTTCGGCACTCAGCTACTAGGGCTCTTTTTGAAAGAAACGATGTGATAATTGTTTCATCAGTGTCGTGCATTTATGGATTGGGATCTCCAGAAGCATACGAAGGACTTTTGCTTTCGCTTGAAGTGGGACAAAAGATTAAGCGGCAGGCGATATTGAAAAAACTAACGGAAATTCAATACCGTCGAAATGATGTTGATTTTCATCGTGGGACATTTCGAGTTCGCGGAGATGTGATCGAGGTGTTTCCCGCCTATGAAGAAGAAGTTGCGATTCGAATTGAACTTTTTGATGACGAAATTGAGGCAATTTCGGAAGTAGATCCATTACGTGGATTAAGAATTAGCAAACTCCCCCGAGTAACGATTTATCCTGGTAGTCATTACGTGACGACGCTTGAAAATCGCAAACGAGCAATCGAAACAATTAGGGTCGAACTTCGCGAACGGCTACAGGAACTCAATAGCCTGGATAAAAAGCTTGAAGCTCAGCGTTTGGAGCAGAGAACCCTTTATGATTTAGAAATGATAGAAGAACTGGGGTTTTGTCAGGGAATTGAAAACTATTCGAGACACTTAACGGGTAGAAACGCAGGGGACGCCCCGCCAACGCTCCTTGAATATTTTCCAAAAGACTGGTTATTAATTGTTGATGAGAGTCACGTAACTGTTCCACAAATTGGTGGAATGTATCGAGGCGATCGCGCTCGAAAAATGAACCTTGTGGAGCATGGTTTTCGACTGCCTTCTGCCCTAGACAATCGACCATTGAATTTCGAAGAGTTTGAAAAATCGATTAAGAATGCAATTTATGTTTCCGCCACTCCTGGCGACTATGAGTTGACGTTGACTTCTGGTGAAGTGGTAGAGCAGTTAGTTCGACCCACAGGGCTATTGGACCCCGTGATTGAAGTCAGGCCCGCGGGGTCTCAGGTTGATGACTTATTGGTCGAAATTCGAAAAACGGTTGAAAAAGGTTTTCGTGTGTTGGTCACCACGCTCACAAAACGTCTTTCAGAAGAACTGGCTGGCTATTATGATAAAAAAGGCCTCAAAGTAAAATACCTTCACTCGGACATCGACACTTTAGAGCGTGTTGAAATTTTGCGCGATCTGCGCCTGGGGACCTTTGACGTGTTAATCGGAATTAATCTTTTAAGAGAAGGTTTGGATTTACCAGAAGTTGCTTTGGTCGGAATACTTGATGCCGACAAAGAGGGATTCCTGCGGAGCCAACGCTCGCTAATCCAGACGATAGGCCGGGCTGCCCGAAATAGTGAAGGGCGAGTAATTCTTTATGCGGATAAAATAACGAAGAGCATGGACATTGCCATTTCCGAAACAGAAAGACGAAGAGAGTTTCAGGCGCAGTACAATAAAGAGCGAGGGATCACTCCTACGACAATTCAAAAATCGATTCGTGATTCGATTTCGGCCGAGGTGGAGGAATATGGTCCTTCCAGAAAACAGGATCGAGCTGAATACACTAAGAGGGTTTTGGGAACTGGCCGAGGCTCTGGTACGCAGCGCCGATTGTCAGAAGAAATGGGCGCTCTAGATCTGAGTAACCAAGAGGCGATAATGGATGAAGTTAAGGTTTTGGCCGGCGATTATTTCACGGACTTCAGAAAGATTGATCGAATTATACGTAAGATGGAAAAAGACATGAAGGCGGCGGCAAGTGAGTTAGACTTTGAAGTGGCCGCAGACCTGCGTGACCGAGTGCAGCGACTGAAAAGATTGAGTCTTGGAATTTAATTAAACCACCAAATAACGTATTATTATTCTTGATTAGGCGAGTTAATTTCAGTAGCCTCAAATCACGAGCCTCGGGAGGGTATGTCATGTTCAAAGGGATTCTACAGTTAGCTGCTATTTTGGGCGTTCTATCAATTGGTTTTGGATTTAATTCGGACGCTGCAGTTGATTGGGGCCAAGTGAAAAATCTTGCCGAGAATATTCAATCGGGAAGTGAAGTGCTTGGGGCCGAAATGGATGCCCAGCTGGACACACTTATTGGCACTCCTTATTTTTGGAGGCAGTTTGCCGCTTATGATTTGTTAGATTATGAACTTGCTGCCAGCACGTTGTTAGATAAAGTTGCTAGCTCGAATGATTCGATTGAAGTGCACCGAGCATTGAATAATGTTTTGTCTTCGGGTGAAAAGGCTGCCGGCAGCCTAGTCCATGCTAAATTTGGTTATCAGGTTGATGAACTTTTTAGCAGGTGCGTGGCTTGGTCTCATCTTTTAGAAATTGAACTTAAGAAATAATTTGTAACCCAGAAAAAATCATCAAGTGAATAGTTTTATTCGTACGCATAAGTGTAGTGAGCTCTCATCAAAAAATTTAGGTGAATCGGTAACATTGTGTGGATGGGTTAAGACGCGTCGCGATCATGGCGGAGTAATTTTTATTGATCTTAGAGATCGATACGGCGTAACCCAAGTTGTCTTTGATCCGGCTCTCGAAGCCGGCAAGGACGCCCATCAGCTGGCTCATAAAATACGTTCCGAGTTTGTATTGGCAGTAAAGGGTGTCGTACGTGAACGTCCGGCAGGGATGATCAATACGAAATTGGGGACAGGTGAAATTGAGATTGCGTGCCAGGAGCTTAATATACTTTCTGAAGCGAAAACGCCTCCATTTGAAGTCGAAGACGGTGTCGAAGTTTCGGAAAACCTAAGATTACAATACCGGTACCTTGATTTACGCAGACCATCGTTACAAAAAAACATAAAAATTAGGCACGACATGCTTCTTTCTGCGAGAAATTATTTAAGCGAATTGGATTTTTTAGAAATTGAAACTCCGATTTTATATAAATCGACTCCGGAAGGGGCGCGTGACTTTATTGTTCCAAGTCGTCTTAGTCCATCTTTGTTTTATGCTTTACCGCAGTCACCACAGACATTGAAACAGCTATTGATGATATCAGGATTTGACCGTTACTTTCAAATGGCGCGCTGTTTTCGAGACGAAGATTTAAGAGCCGACCGTCAACCGGAGTTTAGTCAAATTGATATTGAAGCGTCGTTTATTAATGAGGAAAATTTTTTTCCAATTATTGAGGGGATGATTCAAAAGATTTGGAAAGATGTAAGGGGTGTAGATCTTTCCATACCTTTCGAGCGGATGTCCTACCGTGAGGCGATGGATCGATTTGGCAGCGATAAGCCTGATACACGATTTGCTCTCGAACTCCAGGATTTGTCGACAGTTTTTCAAGCCAGTACGTTTAGGGTTTTTCAAATGGCACTTGAAAAAGATCGCTTTGGAAAACAAGGTGCGATTAAGGCTATCAAAATTATGGGCGGCGCAGACAAATATTCTCGAAAATCTTTGGATGAGCTTACTCTCGTTGCGACACAAAATGGTGCCAAGGGTTTGCTTTGGATGAAGGTCGGGGATGGGTTCGAATTGCAATCGCCTGCGGCAAAATTTTTTACAGAAGAAGAAACGAAAAAACTTTTTTCAACATTGGATTTAAAAAAGGGTGACCTTGTTCTTTCGGTTTCTGATGGCAATGCGGACACGGCTAGTGAAATTCTAGGAGTGGTGCGGCTTGAAGTTGCTAAGAGAGAAAACCTCATTCCTTCTAATGAGAGCAACGTATTTAATTTTCTCTGGATTATCGATTGGCCCCTCTTGGAGTACGACCGTAAGGAAGAGCGCTACTATGCGAAACATCACCCTTTTACTTCGCCGGCTCCCGATCAAATTGATGATTTTGTTAAGGGTGAGAACCTGATTGATGTCAGAGCATCCGCATATGATCTGGTTGTAAATGGAATTGAATTGGGGGGTGGAAGCCTTCGAATATACCGTTCTGATGTTCAGGATGCGATGTTCACGGCACTTGGTCTATCGAAAGAGGAAGCTAAAGAAAAATTTGGTTTTTTTCTAGAGGCACTCAGTTACGGTACTCCGCCCCACGGTGGCATTGCATTTGGAATTGATCGTATGGCCGCAATATTGTCAGGAGTTGGACCAATTCGAGACGTAATGGCGTTTCCTAAAACACAAAAAGGTCATTGCCTAATGAGTGGATCTCCGTCTGCGGTGGAGCCAAATCAGCTAGTAGAGTTAGGTATTTCTTTAAGAAAGACAAAATGATTAATTCACGTGACGACGGATTCTCTTTTCGTTCCCGTAAGAACTCGTTTAATTTTTTTTCCGAACGTGAATTTGATTTTCTAATTGTTGGTGGAGGAATAACGGGAGCAGCAGTTGCTCGAGACGCTGCATTGCGAGGATATTCAGTCGCGCTCGTGGAGAAGAATGATTTTGCGTCCGGTACATCCTCGAGTAGCTCTAAACTGGTTCATGGTGGATTACGTTACCTTGAGAATATGGAATTTTCGCTAGTCTTCGAAGCCCTAAAAGAACGAGCGCATTTATTGAATACGATTCCTAATCTCGTAAAGCCGATGAAATTTCTTTTTCCCGTTTATGAGGGAGATGCCCATGGGAGGACAATCCTTTCAATGGGCCTTTGGCTCTATGATTTGCTTTCAGCATTTAGAGCGCCTGGGTATCACAAAAGATTGTCCAAAAAGCAGATTTTAAAAACGGAACCACACCTTAGCCAAGTAGGATTAAAAGGCGGATTTACCTATTACGATGCTAGTATGTGGGATGACGTGATTGTGATTGAAACCTTGCGCTCTGCCAGAAGGGCCGGTGCTGAGACTGTGAATTACTCTGAAGCGCTTGAGCCAATTGAGAAAAATGACAAAGTGGTGGGGTTCGTGGTTAGTGATGGCGAAAAGAAGGTAAATGTTTTAGCCAAGTCCATTGTGTCGTGTGTCGGTCCGTGGACGGATATTCTTGGGCAAACGATATCAAAAACTTGGACGAAAAGATTGGAGCCGAGCAAGGGAATTCATCTGGTTTTTGACCTTAAAAAATTGCCAGTAGAAAGCACCGTAGTAATGTCTCATCCAGAAGATGGGAGAATAGTGTTTGTGATGCCAAGACCAGATCTTGGAGCCGGCGTTGTAATAGTCGGCACAACCGATAGTCCTGTAGGATCGGATCCTGAAAATGCAAAAATTGATAGAGATGAAATAGAGTACCTTTTGGCACTATTAGACCGATACTTCCTTGAATTGGAAATAAAGAAATCAGATATCATTAGTGCCTATGTTGGTGTGCGTCCTCTTTTTTCGGACCAATCAGCAGAGGGCAGTCTTCAAAAGGTAAGCCGCGAGCATCATATAGAAGTGGGACCGGGTGGAGTGATATTGGTGATGGGCGGAAAATATACGACTCACCAAAAGATGGCGAAAGAAATAGTCGAATTTTCTGTTAAAAATAATCCTGATCTTCCTAGGCATCGATCTTCTTCTGAAATAAATTATCGATTTTTAAATCCAGCGATGGCGGGACGAAACATTGCGGCCGCGAAACGACATGCTGAAGAAAAACAGTATCAAATTCCGGAATCGCTTTGGAATCATTACGGCGCCGAAGCTCTGAATATTTACATCTTATTTGACAGTCAGCTGCGACATGGGTCGGGTACAGCGCTTGCAGATCCCGAAGGGTTTCCATTGATTGAAGAGCAACTTCGATTTCAGATACGAAATGGAATGGTGATGCATTTGGATGATTTCTTTTTTCGCAGAACTCCACTCTATTTGGCGCGCAAAGATCACGGAGTTCCGTGGGCATCACGATTGAATGAAGTTCTCGCCGAAGAACGTGGGTTTTCGGCCGAAGAGGCGAGTCGAGAATTAACTCGATTTTATTCAATTCTTGAATCCAAGGCAAGTTTTCTGGAATGACAACTCAGTTGAGATTTGTTTTTAATAGAAACCTTCGGGACTATTTAGAGCTGTTTCGAAATTATAAGAATATATTGCTATTCGGAGTATTGGGCGCATTTTTTTCTGGGTATGGACAAACCTATTTGTTGTCTCTTTTTGTGCCAAAATTTTTAGATTCATTTGCGCTCACAAAAACTTCATTTGGCGCAATCTATTCGGGCGCCACACTTTTTGCAGCGTTTGTACTATTTCATTTTGGTAAGAAAATTGACCATTGGAGCCTTAGGAAATTTTTCGTGATTGTTTCAGTCGGACTTTGTATTGCGACAATAGCGTTAGGATTGGCGTCAAACACGTACTTATTTTTTGTGGCTATTGTGCTAGTTCGACTTTTTGGGCAAGGCTTGATGTCGCACGCGTCTATTACAAGCATTAGCCGCTTTTTTAATCGAAATCGAGGTAAAGCGTTAGGAATAGCGATGCTAGGATTTCCGCTGTCTGAAGCAATACTACCAATTTCTGTTGCTTCATTGATGATGGCTACTGATTGGCGAACAACGCTCATTATAATGGGAGTATTTGTTTTGGTTGCCGTGCTGCCATTCGGGGCATGGCTTGTTTCGGATGAAAAAGGCATTGGCCAGGGTGAAGCGTTGCCTGAGACGCCAAATGTTTCGCCAATAATGGTAGACTTACCCAACGTAATGGAGCGATCTCGCGCTGATTTATTGCGAGATTTTAGATTTTATTTATTACTCCCATCACTGGTCGCTCCTCCGTTTTTGATTACCGGATTTTTTGTTTATCAAGTTCCACTGGCCGAAACAAAAGGATGGAGCCTAGCCTGGCTTGCCACGTCCTTTGTGGCGTACTCGATTACTCGAGCTAGCGCTTCTTTGTTTATTGGGCCGCTTGTTGATCGATTTTCAGCAGCGAGATTGTTGCCGTTTTCATTGGTTCCGCTGCTTTTGGGAATTGCTTCGCTCTCGATTATTGAAGGTCGCGCATTGGCATTAGTTTATTTAGGATTATGTGGATTGAGTATCGGTGCAGGTGGAAATATTAAAGCTGCTTTTTTAGTGGAATTTTGCGGTGTTCGTCATTTGGGCTCAATTCGCAGCATGATGGGAACTATCGCCGTCGTTTCTACTTCGGTCAGTCCGCTGTTGTTTGGCCGAATTCTTGATGCTGGATTGGGTTTTTCATTTCTCTCGGTTACGAGCACTATATATATTGGGATTTCGATACTGTTATGTTGGGCGATTTGCCAATCGGTAATAAGAGAATCAAAACAATCTTTTTAATCGAGATCGAAGAGAAAATTTGCACCAATTGTTTCAGTCGATTGCGTGGTTGTTTTAAAATAACCGACCAATGATACGTTTTTTAATAAATCGATTGATCCCAGGAACTTTCCCGTCCAATCGGGCTGGTACCGAATTAATTTTTCATTAATAATGGGCTGGGAGCTGAAAAAGGTAGGACCAGCTTCAATTCCTGCTCGAAACCGCGTTGATTTAGGAACCCAGTTTAGTCCGATTGTCGATTTTGCACTAAATACCCAACCGGCCTCAAATGCTCTAGAAGATGAAGTGACGTATCTGGCTGGTAAATACGCCGAGAGCTCAAGTCTGGAAATAAGGTCAAATATTTCAAATCGCTTTACTGCATATAGTCCGCCGGTGCCCGATATCCTACCGTGGGTCAGTCGATTATCGTAATTCAGATTCTGAATAGTGTGCAGTCTGTTTCCGGGTGGGAGTGTCGTTCGAAATTCCCCGACTAATTGGGGAGTGTACAAGTTAAGCTGATATTCTCTTAATAGTTCACTACGAACCCCTACTTGAAAGTCATTGAGCTGTAGGTCACTGGGCGAGTTTTGATTCGTTGTTTTCTGGGAAAATGGAATCTTCGAAAATATTCTCGTTTTGCCGTTTAGTTTTTTTTCCAAATCGACTGAAAACGTACTTATTGATTCTTTGGCTTTTTTAGAGATTTCGTTATCGATGTTAAAAATTAGATTCCAGTCGTGTTCATTTGGAGTCCACGGTGCGTTTTGTATGTTTGCCAATGGAGCAGCGTGGGCAAATGTCGAACAAAATCCTAAACTTATTGCTAATGAAAATACTAATTTCTTCATCTTTGACCTTCTTGTAGCGAGAGCCACGGTATTATTAGCTCTTGCGATAAAATTTTTCTATTAAGTGGGGCATGAATTTTGTGTCTAATTTCTTGGATATCTCGAAATCGATCAAACCAAAAAAGAGAAGTTTGATGTTTTTTCGATGATTTAATAAATTTATTTATAGAAGTCTCTAGGTCTTTGTTTACTAGGTGGGGCTGGGTATTCGAATGATCTTGATTTGTAACCAGCAAAAGTCCGTCTTTTACTATAAGTTCCAATTGATCAATAATTTGATTGAGGTGAGCTACGTTTTTCCCAGCAAATTCAATCAAAGTATTTGCAGCTGAATTAGAATTACTTAAAACGGCCGCAATATTTTGGCGATGATTCCAATAGTCACCTTCTGCCATGTCGGCTGCTTTGTCTAAATTTCCTGAGCTTAAATGTGCTATCAAATTTGCTTTTTCTTCTTCTACTCCGTCTCGAATTAGAATGCTTTTTGTGAGGGCGACTGAAAGTGGAGCTGAATTAAAACGCTGGCAGCGTGACATAATCGTTGATGGGACTCGAGTAGTGTCTGAAGCTGTGAGTATAAAAATCCAATCCTTCATTGGTTCTTCAAGGGTTTTTAATAGTGCGTTTGCGGCCTGCGTAGTCATCGTTTCACATTTTTCAATGAGGATAATTTTAAATGGCGCTTCACTTGGACCGAATCCCAATGTGGACTGTATGGGAACTAATGCGTCTATTCTAATCAGACCTGCTCGACCTTCTACGGCACTTTCTGGCCTAATATTAATGACATCAATCCAGTTATTACCTAATGCTCTTTTGCATTCAGGACACACACCACAGGGAGTTGGATTTTTCATTTTGGAGACATTCGGTTCCTCGCCGAAAAGATTGAATGTTTCGGATTCGGGAGAAAAATTTAATTTCGGTGAGCTGACGTGACAATTAAGCCATTGGCATAGGTAATGTGCGAAATCTTCTTTTCGGTTTCCCTTTGTTCCTGTGAGAAGAATCGATTGAGGGAAGTTTCCGCTTTCCTGCCAATTTTCAAATAGCGGGGTAAACTCTAAAAGATAGTGTTTCAAGATGCCCTCATGGAGGGGCAGTCTCGAAGGTGGTTTTGTTGGCCGAGTGAATTTCTTTGCTCTAGCCACGGTTTTTGATCCTTTTTTTAAACTTCTTTTTGATCGTTACTTCAACTTCATTTGCAATCTCAACTGGACTACGACCGGTAGTTTCAATGCGTAACCATTTTTGCGGAGATAGTCGAATGGCCTTGATGAATCCATTTCGAACTTTTTCCTGAAACCGAACGCCCTCCCTTTCAAAGCGATTTGGGTTTTTAGCGCGCTTTAGTCCAATCCGCGGCGGGAGATCGAGGAAGATTTTGAGATCGGGCTCAATTCCTTGAGTTGCGAATGAATTGAGTTCTGAGACTTTTTTCCACGATAGGCCTCTGGCGTGGGATTGATAGGCAAGCGTTGAATCAGTAAATCGATCGCAAAGAACGATTTTTCCCACGTTCAGTGCAGGTGCAATTTTTGTTTGGACGTGCTCTGAGCGGGCTCCTTCATAAAGAAGGAGTTCGGTCCAAGGGTTCATTTTGTTTTTTAATATGAGATTTCTAATTTTCTCTGCCAACGGCGTTCCGCCGGGCTCTCGAGTGACGATTACCTGATTACCTGACTTTTCTAGAATATTTTTCAGGGTGCGAATCAGTGTAGACTTACCCGAGCCCTCAGTACCTTCAATGCTGATAAAGAGCCCTTTTTTTCTCACTCTGGAGGTTTAGAATGCTAGGCGCTTGCCGTCAATATGCTAAATCAATAATCTGCGTCATAGCCGTCATCGCCAAAATCGTCTTCAGCGGGAGGTGGTTCCTGATCCTCCCAGTCGTCGCCTTCGAGGTCATCAGAAATTGGTGGAGGCTCGTCTGGAAAAAAGCCTTCGTCACGGCCACGGGGTGAGTCCTCTTTATCCGATTTTCCTCTGCCTGAACGACGGTCGTCGCGGCCGTAGTCAGAATTATCGTAGTCGTCCGCCAGGCGATCTCTGTCTCGAGTATCACCAGCCCGATCTCTCGATCGATCGTCTCGGTCTCTGCCGCGATCTTTCGGAGCATCGGCATCTCGATTCCTAGTTCGATCTGTTAAATTAGGCGAAGGCGCCTGTCGGTCGCCAGCGGTTGGTGGAATGAGGTTCGGATCGGGTTTTTGTCGAACCGGCATACTCGGACGAACAAATTCTTTGGGTTTTGCAATGGGCGTTGGTGCGGCTTTTTTTTCGAATTTCTTAGGGGTAACCTTAACTTTCATTGTTGATGCCGTGTTTCTCATCAGAATTGGCTCGGCGATTCTATAGCTGGCAAGACCTGCGACGGCCAGCAGTAAAATGGATAAACCAATGGCCTTTCCGCGGGTTAGGGCCCACCAGGCTGGTTCTTCATCGAAATCTTCAAATTCAGTGTCTTGGTTAGCGTCTTCTTTGGCTGCTTGCAGCGTATCAAAAAGGTCCATAACGGCGTCACGCTTAGGCATCGGCGCCGGTTGGATCTCAGTTTCAGCTGTTGAGGAATCGGACGCTTTTGAGGGTAATAAGGCCGCTTCAGCGCGGGCCTTGGCGGCCTCCTCGGCGGCTTTTTCTTCAGCCATTCCGACGACATCTTCTGGGCGAGACACCGGTATCGCGGGCTTTTTCTTAGGTGAAGCTTTATTATTATTACCGTTCCCGGGTGGGTATCCGGGCGGATGATTGTCGTCGACCATTCTGTTCCTCATCTAAACTATCGACATTTACTCATCAGATCTTAAGCTACGCGATATTGAGTTCCGAGGCATTCACTTGGTGCCCAAGATTGGGCGAGGATAAGGGGGATTGGCTAAAATAAGTAGTAACGCAGAGCAAAAAAAAGCCCCATACCGATTAGGCACAGGGCTTTAAGAATTATCAAATTTTACTGTTTAGAAAATTGATCCCCAAACTTCGAATCCTACTTGGGTTCGGTCTGAACGGACTGATTCCATTGTGTGAATTCTAAAATAAGGTGCGAAAGTAAACGCTTTGCTGACTTTCCACATTACTTGCGGCTCTGCATAGGCGTCTCGCACAGTGAGGAAAGGGTATTGACCGGCGTTAGCTGTGTGAGCCATCCCGTGATAATACTCAACTTCCGCTGTGAGATTTGGAGTCACTTGGTAGTTAACAGATGGATAAAAACCGCTAGCGAAATCAGTTCTTTCTCCGCCAGTTGTGTAGGCGTATCCAGTAGTTGCAGTTCCAAAAGCCAAACCGAATTTAGTTCCAGTGTCGTAGCTAAACCCAGTAAATGCAGTCAATGTGCCGAGGTTTCCAGCGTCTCTTGTGGTTTTCAAAGCAGGAATCACCTGTCGAAGTGACACGTAATCCATAGAAAAATTTCCCCATTTTTTAATGTCGGAAATAGTCCACTGAATGCGAGGATCCAATACAGATACGTTATTTGCTGCTATATTTTCATCGTTTGGAGTCCAAGTGAACCGAAAATCAGCTTTTAATGATGATTTTGGTGAATTTTGGTATTTGGCAGAAAGTATATTGTAAAAATACACAGGAGCTCCTGCTTCTCCAGCCGCAGTTCCTTGCTTATTCGAGAAGTCTCGGGCTGAAGGGCCTTCAAATCCTGAGTAGTAAGATCCGCTGGTACGTTTTAAGATTGAGTCCATCGTGCTTTCGCTAGTAGTAGCTGCAAAAGCAGTTCCAGCAAATGCGGTAGCGACTACTGCAAACGAGAGGTGTTTCATTAAGTTGTTCATTCTATTTCCTTTCACACACTTTATAATTGCGTTTTTTTGTTACAAAACAACGCAAGCCCAAACCTCAGATGTGCAGGTTTTTTAACCTTAACGCCCCGCCATGTCAAACAGGATTAGGTTAAATTTAGTAAACTATTTTAATGTAATACCGTGAGTGAAACCGCTATTAGTCACGATTTCGGGGGCCAGAGTTCCGATCTGATCCGCCGCCGCCGCGCCCGCCACGTCCTCCGCCGCCACGACCACCGCGATCTCCTCGATCATCTCGTCTTGGCGGGCGCCGATCTTCGCGTGGCTCTTGTGCTGGCATTCCTTCTGGTCGCGGAAGTAATTCCTTGCGGCTCAGTCGAACTTTTCCGGATTGGTCTACGTCAATAACTTTGACTTCAATTTCTTCGCCCTCTTTAAGGTAGTCGTCGACATTGTTTACGCGTTCATGCGCAATCTCTGAAACGTGAAGGAGTCCGTCTTGATTCGGTAGCACTCCAACAAACGCACCGAAATCGACAATTTTTTTGACGATCCCTTTGTACGTTTTTCCAACTTCTACTTCTTGCGTAATGCCCTTGATCATTTCAATGGCTTTTTCACTAGCAGCTGGGTCGTTAGATGCAACGTTAACTGTGCCGTCATCTTGAATGTCAATCTTTGCGCCAGTTTGAGCAATGATTTCTTTAATCATCTTTCCGCCTGGTCCGATTACGACAGCAATTTTATCAGTCGGCACCCTAATTGATGTGATTCTCGGCGCGTTTCTAGCAAGTTCGGTATTCGGTTGCGTGATTGATTCCGCCATTTTTGACAGAATATGCAATCGCCCTTCATTTGCTTGCGCTAGAGCAGTTTTCATAATCTCTTCGTTCACACCTTCAATTTTGATATCCATCTGAATTGATGTAACGCCATTCTTTGTGCCAGCAACTTTGAAATCCATGTCGCCAAGGTGATCTTCATCGCCAAGGATGTCTGAGAGAATTGCAAATTTATTGCCTTCTTTGATTAATCCCATGGCAATTCCCGCGATCGGATTTTTGTAAGGAACCCCAGCATGCATTAATGCCATTGAAGAGGCACATACTGATCCCATTGAAGATGAACCATTACTCTCCAATGTTTCGCAAACAATACGAATTGTATAAGGAAATTCTTCATGTTTAGGACGTAGAATTTTAATAGCTCGTTCGGCTAGAGCGCCATGCCCGATTTCTCGTCGGCTTTGTCCGCCCATACGACCGCATTCTCCAACACTGTATGGAGGGAAATTGTAGTGAAGCATGAAATTTCGAGTCGTATTTTCGTAGAGACTATCTACAATTTGTTCATCGTCTTTAGTTCCAAGCGTTACTGTTCCAAGAACCTGAGTCTCTCCACGAGTAAAAAGGGCACTCCCATGAGC
>Ga0066639_10001548_pt1 | contig 20502 bp, 20 predicted proteins | sample CryGeyCG2114_010_2_FD_59504 | JGI IMG/M metagenome (GOLD analysis project Ga0066639, IMG submission 59504) | Groundwater microbial communities from aquifer - Crystal Geyser CG10_big_fil_rev_8/21/14_0.10 | ecosystem: Environmental > Aquatic > Deep subsurface > Groundwater | place: USA: Utah...
TACCACTTTTTTGTGCCCGAAACAAGGCGGATTCTTGCCACACTATTTATCGTACACCCTGTGATATGTTAATCGAAATCTTGGTTTGCGCTTCGGAACCGTTTTTTGAAATCTCAATGGATACTTTTGTTTCTCCATTTGCAGAAACCAATTTATTTAAAATATTTCCATTTGTATTTGTCTGAACGAATGACTTGGCATTCATTCCCATACTTGTAATTTTTTCTTTATGCCAAATTGGTAATTGTCTGTGGATCATCTAGGCTTTATAAAGTCATTTCATTTTCCGATTGATTTAAAATTATAGAACCGGGATAAACAAAAGATGATATATCTCTTTGATAATAAAGTGTTGGAATAGAGGTAGAAGGTACTAAAGTAAGAATGGGAATCGGAGTAGGAGTTGGGATTGAAATCGTAATATTTTTTTCTGAGCTTCCTTATTTCCTAAACCTTCTTTTTGAATAAGAGAAACAGTAAATATAATTAACACTAGTATTACCAAAAGCTGAAGATTTCGCATGTTTTATATATAAAGTATGTCAAACGAGGCAGTCTTATTGGCAAAGAGAATAGGATGGAATATACTTGCACCACCAAGGTTTTGATATTGGCGTTGGAGTTATAGAAGGAATCGGGGTAGGTTCGGAAGTTGGAGTTGGAGTTGGAGTTGGAATTATAGAAGGAATAGAAGTCGGGGTAGGAATTGAAGTTGGCGTTGACAATGGTGTTGGGGTTAGAGTAATAGGTGCACTGCAATCTACTGCTTTACATGCGTTAATTCTTCCGTAAATCCAATAGAACCCTGTTCCCCTAATTGCATCCGCAGTTGATTCTATTTTATTTCTAACCTGAGAATTACTCCAATCAGAGTGAAAACCAAAAATGAGTCCTGCAAGCCCCGAAACAAAAGGAGTTGCCACCGAGGTTCCCGAAAAATATGCATAGTCCCTTTTGTATGTCGAAATTATGGATACGCCCGGAGCAGAAACATCAACCCAAGATCCGTAGGTTGAAAAACTTGCTTTATTGTCATTTTGATCTGTCGCCGCAGTTGCTATAGAATTTGAATAATAAGCAGGGTAAAATCTCCTTGTTGAATTCCTGTTTCCGGCAGCTGCCACAACCACAACGCCTTTACTCCAAGCATAATTTACAGCGTTCTGAAGCGTTATCGATGAAGAGGTTCCACCCAGACTTAGATTAATAACTTTTGCTCCGTTGTCGGCTGCCCAAATAATACCGTTTGCAACCCAAGAATAGAATCCCGAACCGTTGTTATCCAAAACTTTAACCGACAAAAGCCTGCTTTCATATCCTGTTCCCGCAACACCTATACTATTGTTAGTAACACTTGATGCAATTCCTGCAACGTGGGTTCCATGTCCGTCGCCGTCGAAATCCTCATCGGTTGTAAAATTTGCTCTTCCCGTAACTTTTCCCGAAAGATCCGGGTGAGCATCGTCTATTCCCGTATCGACTACTGCAATTTTTATATTCGGGGAACCGTGAGTAACATCAAAAGCCGAAGCGGCCTGAATTTTTGCAAGACCCCATTGGTCTGAATAATAGGAGTCATTGGGCACTTCAACTTTTTGAGCTATAAAATCCGGTTCAATATAATCTATAAGTTTGTTTTGAGAGAAAATCTTAATGAGATCACCTTTTTTTTCAGCAGGAACACTAAGTACAAAAGTGTTGGGCAATTTTATTTTTTCCTTTATGGAGATCTTATGTGTCTTCAATAAATTTTCTCTGGAAAAAGATGAGGTCGATTCTCCAAATTTTATGATTATTCTTTCCGGAGCTTTTGGAGGAGTTGGGCGGACTGGAAAGGTTATTGCCAAAACATAGGATTTAAAAAATATCAATCCAATGGTTGCAAGAACAAAAAACAGAAAAACAAAAAGTCCCCTCATATTTTATTTGTAGCACTTATGCCTAACTTAGTCAAATATACTTACTGAAGACCAATAAATATGGTAGTATAATTTCAAACCACAGGTTATGAAGAATTTAATACACAGGACTCTTCCCTATATATTTGTATTCCTTGCCTCAATACATTTCCCCACAGATCCGGATTTGGGATGGCATTTAAAATACGGAGAATATTTTTTTCAGCACGGAAAAGTTCTTCGGAACAATACTTTTTCCCAGCTCATGCCGGACTTTAAATGGGCAAATACTTCTTGGGCTACAGATCTTATATCTTATTTCACATTTCATAATTTTGGATTCTTCGGTCTTGCAATCTTGGGAGCTTTTATTATAGCTCTTACCTTTTACTTTTTTTCAAAGGCGGCCAAACTTTCCTTTTTTGAAGAATCCTTAATTTTTCCGCTCGTCATTTACTTCATGGATCCGTTAAATACAATTTCTTTTCGCGGGCAATTGTTAAGTATTCTTTTTCTTGGAATTTTATCTTATCTATTAAGTACGTATGAGCAAAAAAGAAAAATAGTTTTTGTTATTCCTATACTGTTTTTATTCTGGTCAAATCTGCACGGACAATTTCTAATAGGACTTGGGCTTTTTTTGGGATGGATAATGGTAAGGTTCTTAAACAACTATTTTTTATTGAAAATTAAATTAAAAGAAATATTAGCCGAAGGAAAATTTTTAGGATCTGTATTTCTTCTCTCCGCGTTCTCTACGCTTATCAATCCATTTGGGATAGACATATATAAAGATACTCTGCGTTATTTCATAAATCCCGATCTTAAACTTATCGCAGAATATCTTCCCTTCAGTGATCTTTCAACTCCATGGTGGAATCTTGTTATTATCGCAGCGCTTGCTGTATGGGGAGGTTTACTTCTTATGGCTGAAAATAAATTTTTGGACAAACTACCTAAGCTTTCTTTATTTTTTGCGACTTATGTTCTTTCTCTTTCTGTTCGAAGATATGCGTGGATGATGTATTATCTTGCTATTCCAATACTCAAACCCGTTGCTCATTTTTTAGAACCAAATACGAAAAAATATAAATATATATCGGGAAGTATCATTCTTCTGTTAATAACCGTTACTCTTGTCTATTTTAAACTTCCCCTCTCTCGTTATTATAATTTTTCCTGGAATGACTATTGCAGTTTTAATTACTGCTCAGATAAAGCAGTCATGTTTATAATTAAAAATAATTTAGAGAAAAAAAATCTTCTCACCATGTACAACTGGGGAGGCTGGCTTATCTGGAACTATCCGCAAATTAAGCCCACCATTGATGGCCGAATGCATCTTTGGAAAGATAAAAATGGTTATAGCGGATTCGATGAATTCTTTGCACTTGAGCAAAATTTTACTGATATTGATGAATCTAAATACAATACTGTTTTTATATCTCCAGAAAAAAATATATACAAAAGACTTCTTGAATTAGTTAATGAAAAAAAATGGAAATTGTTATATAGCGACAATTATTCCGGAGTTTTCGTAAGAAATAACTTGTAAAAAATTCTAATTGATATTTACTATGATTTCTGTAGATGACTGATTTTTTTTCTTTGATATTGTCATGCTTACTTTTAAATCGGAATTTGCTGCAATTAATTTATTTAGAACATTTCCGTTGGTATTTGTTTGAACAAATGATTTAGCATTCATTCCCAAACCTGTAATTTTTTCTTTGTACCAATTTGTGATAGCTTGCGGATCATCACTGCTCTGTAAAACAACACTATTCTCCTCAATACTTACCCGTGAAGAATTTGGATAAATAAAACTATCGATATTGGCATTACTTGTTTTAGGTACAGAAATAGATGTAGGCAAAACTGTTGGCATTGCTGTTTGGATTAATGTAGGAAATGGTGTTAAAGTTGGCGAAACAGTTGGAACAATAACCTTTTTTTCTGGTTTTTGAAAAGACTTAGAATAATTCTTTTGCACCAAAACTGCAATATAAAAAATAATCAGAAGAACAACAAGAACTTTAATACTCGTCATATATTTTTGGCCAATACTATTATATACGCCTTGTCAAGCAGAGTTATTTCACTGTAACACTTTTGGCAAGATTGCGAGGCTTATCCGGATCCTTGATACCGCGGGCAAGCGCCAAGTAATATCCAAGAAGATGAGATATCACAACCTGCGGAAGTAAAGTTGCTTCTTCTATATCATCAGTTTCAAGAAAATCATCAAACACAACATTATTTTTGGGACCTATCCCAATAATATATCCTCCGCGTGCTTTTATCTCCTGAGCATTTGAGATGATATCATCATATGTTTCATCATTCGGAGCAAAAACAATACATGGGCTACCCTTCTCAATTAGTGCTATTACCCCATGTTTTAATTCTCCTGCCGGAAATGCTTCAGCATGAATACACGCAGCTTCTTTTATTTTCAGTGTTGCCTCTAAAGCCGCAGTGTATGCAAGTCCGCGTCCAATTACAAAAACATGCTCTTTTGTTTTAAGTTTTTCCGATAGATTTTTAATTTTTTTTATATAAGATTCTGATAAAATTCTTCTTACGTTTTTTGCCGCCTTATTTAAAAGTAGCTGTGCTTTTTTTTGCCTTCCAGAAAGTGTATATGCTGTCAATACCAAAACTGCAATCATAGCTATAAAACTTTTGGTAGCAACCACTGCTTTCTCAGGACCTGACTCAAGCAAAATCTTAAAATCTGCGGTTCTATAAAGAGTTGAACCCAAAACATTGACAATTGCTGCAATCTTTGCACCTTTTTGTTCTTTTGCCCGCATAACCGGCTCAATAACATCTATAGACTCTCCGCTTTGAGAAATCGGAATAATAAGAGTTTTTTCAGTAATAAAATCCTCCATGTATTTAAATTCAGATCCAATTGAGAAGTTAACATGTTTTTTGGCAATTTTTGAAAAAAGATAAGTTGCTCCTATTGCAGAATAAGATGCTGAACCACAGGCAATAATAAACGTTCCAAATGCATTCTTGATTAAATCAGCAAGTTTTTGCGCACCGGATAATCCATTTAACGCAGTGTTTTCAATTATGCGAGACTCCTCATGGATTTCTTTTATAAAAAAATGCTTGTATTTTCCTCTTTGCACTTCTTTAAATTCCCAATTCAAAATATGCTTATTAAGTTTTAATTTATTGCCTTTTGGTAATTGAACAAGTGTTATGTTTTTCCCTAAAATTATCATTTGATTATCTTCAAGGAAAACAACCTCTTTTGTATGTTTTAAAATTCCGGACGCATCAGATGCTATATACAATTCGTTTTTTCCAATTCCAACAATAAGCGGAGATCCGTTCTTGGCGGCAATAATTTCAGATGAAACAGCATTGACAACTACAATAGCATTAAGGCCACGAAGTAAATTAAATGCGTCCCGGACAGCAGAAGCGAAACCCTGCCTGCCGGCAGGCATGGCTTCTTTTTTAAGAAAATCTTCTATGAGATGCACTATCACCTCTGTATCAGTTTCTGAGATAAATTTATGTCCTTTTTTAACAAGGTTTTTCTTTAATTCCTGAAAATTTTCTACAATACCGTTATGAACAACTGCAATTGTCTTTGTGCAATCTAAATGAGGATGAGCATTATTCTTAGTTACTCCACCATGTGTCGCCCATCTTGTATGTCCTATTCCAATGGTACTTTTGGGAAGATTTACTTTTGCATTACCAATTTTACCAGTGTGTTTATCAACTTCAAGTTTTTTTCCCGACTTAATAGCAATTCCCCAACTATCATAACCCCGGTATTCGAGAAGTTTTAATCCTTCAAGGATAATTTGAGAAGCGTTATCTTGTTTTCCAACGTATCCAAAAATACCACACATAATAATCAATAACTACGAATTAAGAATTTGTAATTAATGGGACGATTTCTTTCAGATCATTAACTACTGCATCAGGCTTAAAGCCTGAAATTTCTTTTTGATTTATTGCATACATACCTCTTTTTACCCAAATAGTAAAAAGCGGAAAAGAAATATTTTTTGCTAAATGTAATATTGATAACTTATCATCTACAAGAAAAACTCGATTGTTGATGTATTTTTGTATAATTTTTTTTAATATTTCTTCTTTTTTTTCAGCAATATGAATATAGTCTTTATCAAAATGCTTTTGAATACCAGTTTTTAATAATTTATTTTCTTGAAATTCTAAATCTCCTTCTGAAAATATACCTAAAATTGCAATCCTTGAAAGCTTTGTTAAAACATCATTTACTTCATTATAGACAGAATGTTTTTTAAGACCGGACTCTTTAAAAATATCAGTATCAAACAAAGTATAGTCAATATCAAAAAGTACAATTTTTTTATTGTTCATTTTTTATAACTACTTCTTTAAACTTTGTAAAATATTTTGTATTATCAGACACATTATGAAGAACAACGGTGGAAGGACCAATTATAGCATTTTGTCCTATAATTATGCCCGGCATGGTCGATACCTTAATGCCTATTTTTGAATTTCTACCTACAAATGTTCCAAGAAATTTTAAGCCTGAATCTACTTCGTTTTCTTTTATAACAACCTTGACGGACTTTCTATCAAGTCTTACATTAGCAGTTGAAAAGTCAGCACCAACTCGACAATCTTCTCCAATAATTGAATCTCCGATAAAACCAGAATGCATCTTGGTATTATTCATTACTAAGCTATTTTTTAATTCCATATTTGCTCCTATTACACAGCTTTCCTCAACATCAACATTTCCCCTAAGAATTGCATTATTTCCAATCATTGTGTTTTCCCCAATAAAACAAGGTCCTTTAATTCTGGCTCCCTCCATGACAACTGCATTATCTCCAATCGCGACTTTTCCAATTATTTCTGCACTTTTTGAAATTGAAACATTTTTTCCCCGGAAAGTTTTGATATTTTCAAAAAGGTAATTCTTTATTTCCAGAAGATCCCAAGCATATTTAAGAGAAGGAACGCTTATTTCTGTTTTAACAAATCTTACCTGCTCTTTTTTAACAAAGGCTGAAAGAGCATTCTCGAGCCTATAATGTTCATCAGGGGTATCAGTAAGAGTTTTTAAGAAATCCTTGGAAAATAAATATATTCCAATAAGTCTTAAATCAGATGGTTCTTTACCTTTTTGAGGTTTTTCAATAACACCTACAACTCTATCTTTTTCTACTTTTAAAACTCCGAATTTCTCAAGATCTTTTTCTTTTTTTGCCAGAAGAACTGCTTTATCTTGATTATTTTTTCTGCCCAACATGAAATTTTTAAACTCTCCAAAATCTATATGAGAAGCATTAAGTAGAAAGAAATCTCCTTTTATATATTTTTTTGCCAAAAGTAATCCATTTCCTCCTCCTGTAGGTTTTTTTTGTATAACGTATGTTATTTTTACTCCAAATTTCTTTCCATCACCAAGCAAATCTCTTACTCCCGGCTTTTGCGATATAACAATAATTACATCTGTTATCCCGGATCTTTTTATAGATTCTATCGTATGAACAATAATAGGCTTACCCAAAATCCTAACCAGTGATTTATGATCAAAATATCTAAACGGCAGAAAACGAGTTGATTCACCAGCTGCCAATACAACTGCTTGCATATTAATTTTCCGTAATCCTTTCTATATTTGCCCCAAGGAATTTCAATCTTTTCTCGAACTGTTCGTAACCTCTATCCAAGTGCTCCACTCCAAAAATGACTGTTTTCCCATTTGCCGCAAGTGCCGCAAGCACAAGTGTCGCACCAGCTCTTAGATCAGAAATATTAGCTACTGCATTGTGAAACCTTATGCCTCCGTAAATTTTAATCGCATGTTTACACTCGGGTCTATTATCTTCATAATTAAAATTATAAACTTTTTCCGGATCTTTGACTTTAGGATTAAAAAATTTTATCTTAGCACCCATTTTTTCAAGTTCATCAACATACCCGAATCTGCTTTCATAAACAGTCTCATGAATGATTGAGATACCTTTTGCTTGTGTCATTAGAACTGCCCATGGACCTTGCCAGTCAGTCATAAAACCCGGATAAAAAGTAGTTTCTATATCAGCTGCAGAAATTTGTCCCTTGTAATAAAATCTTATCCCATTTTTTTCTTCTCTAAATCCTCCTCCACAAGCATGAAATAATTTTAAAAACTCTGATAATCCCGTATTGACTATATCCTTAATAAAAATGTCACCCTTTGTCAAAATAGTGGCAATTGCGAATGTAACAATTTCATTTCGATCAGGAGGAATCCGATATTTCGTACCTTCAAGTTTTTTGACACCGTCAATAATAATTGTTCTTGTTTCGGTACGCTTAATCTTAGCGCCCATCATATTTAAAAGACTGATTAAGTCATCTACTTCGGGTTCTGCTGCCGCGTTTTTGAGAATTGTCCTTCCATTAGACAACACTGAAATTAAAATTAAAGTCTCAGTACCCGTATGCGTGTTTTTGTTAAATATATATTCGATTCCCTTTATCAATCCTTTTACTTCCAGGTGGAAATACCCATCACGACTATTATATTTAGTCTCAACTCCCATTTTTTTAAGTCCGGCAATTATCCTATCAATTGGCCTAGCGCCAATACGGCATCCACCCGGATTTGGAATTAAAGCTTTCTTATTTCTCACAAGAAGTGGTGCCATAAACATGGCTGAGGTTCTAACAGCAGCTGCTTTATCCAGGGACATCTTACCGTCTTTTATTTTTTTCACTTGGATGATAGCTGTATGATCCTTAATCTGAACACTCCCGCCGAATTCTTCTATAATATCTATCATAATCATAAAATCAGATATTAAAGGAATATTTTCTATTACTACCTTTTCTTCAGTCAAACACGCAGCAACCAGTGCCTTAAGAGCAACGTTCTTGGATCCTGAAACAGAAATAGATCCTTTTAATTTTCTCCCTCCTTCAATAATAAATTTTTCCATAATAGACCTTTTAACTTTTGATTTTTAACTTTTCACTTATTTTATATATATCCCCGGCTCCCATAGTTATTATTAATATATTTTCTCCATAGCGTTTTTGATCGATATATTTTATCACATTATCAAGCTTGGGCAAATAAATTACATCTTTATGAACAGCCGAAATTTTATCGACTAGGAGCTTGGATGAAACAGTTTTATCTTCTTTCTCCCGAAGTGAAGGATATATATCCGTAAGAATTACCATATCTGCATCCGTGAATGAATGAACAAAATCATCAAATAAAACTTTTGTTCTGGAATATGTATGCGGTTGAAAAATACAAACTATTTTTGATTTTGAAAAACTTTGCCTAAAAGCCCTTAGGGTTTTTTTTATTTCTGTTGGATGATGCGCGTAATCATCGAAAATTAGGGCTCCGGATGTCAATTTCCCGATATATTCAAATCTTCTTTTAGAACCTGTAAATTTTAAAAGACTTGTTTTAATCCTGTCAATCGGTAAGCCAATCTCCACTGCCGTAATAATCGCCCCAAGTGCATTTACAACATTAAATTCTCCCGATAAATTTAATAAAAATTCTCCAAGTGACGTATCATATGCGGTAATCCAAAAAAATGTTTTTGCTTCTGCAGTCGTAGTTTTTTTAATAACGTAATCATTATTTGGTGAAAAACCAAAAGTAATGCTTTTTCCTTTATATTCCTTAAGAAGGATTCTTATTTGTGGATCATCTCCACACGCAATAAGAAGTCCGTTGTTAGACAACTGATTTGCAAAAATACGAAAATCATTTCTTATATCTTCAAGTGAAGTAAAAATATCCGGATGATCAAATTCAATATTGGTGAAGATTGCGATTTGAGGATGCTGCCATAAAAATTTAGGAGTTTTATCATATTTAGGATCTGTCGCGTATTCATCTGCCTCTGCAATAAAATATTTTCCCTTACCAAAATGTCCTGAATTTCCAAGAGATAGAATTGTTCCAGTACCAATCAAAAAGGAGGGATCAAGATTTTCTTTCTTTAAAATTGTTGCAAGCATCGCAGTTGTGGTCGTCTTTCCATGAGATCCCGCGATTGAAATTCCTAAAAACTTTCTCCCAAAAATTTCCCCTTTCATAAATTCGCCTACTGCCTGCCCTTGTGTCCAGACAGGGATCCCTCTTTTTTTAGCTTGCAGAACTTCTATATTTTCTAATCCACCGTGAGCACCAGTTGCAATAACTAAATCTGCATTTTGCACATGCTCTTTTGAAAATCCGACTAAAGACTTAATACCTGCTTTCCTTAGAGAATCACTCGTTATAAATTCATCTTCAATATCTGATCCTGAAATAGAAAAACCTGCCTCCTTTGCTATAATTGCTAAAGGCGCAACCCCAACGCCCTTAATCCCCACAAAATGTATTGATTTAATTTTTTTCATTTTTTAATTTACGGAGACTGAGGGCTTTTTTGACCGCCTCATATTCATTCCATGGTATTTCTCGTTTACCATAACTCATAGATTTTTCGTGTGCTTTTCCTGTAATCAAAATTAAATCTCCTTTATTAGCCATTAAAATTGCCTTATTTATTGCATCCTGTCTGTCATAAATCTCAACGATTGTATTATTTTTAATCCTTGCTTCATGATTTTTGATACCCGATTTTATGTCACTTATAATACTGCCTAGCGATTCAGAGCGAGGATCTTCTGATGTAAGAATCATAATATCTGAATATTTAGAAGAAGCATATCCCATCTTCGGACGCTTACTCGAATCTCTTAGCCCTGCTGAACCAAAAACGTGAATAATTCTGCCCTTAGCTTTGGATTTAAGAGGTAATAAAATTTTTTCAAATGAATTTGGAGTGTGAGCAAAATCAATCATTACTTCAAAATCATTTTTGTAAACAATTTCCTGTCTCCCCGTTGGCGGTTCAAAAGTTTCTATTGCCCCTTTTATAATCCCATCTGATACGCCCAATGCTCTACAGGCACCCACGGCTGCCAAAATATTGTATCTATTGAAATCCCCAATAAGTTTTGACCTATATGAAATATTTTCTCCGTTTATTTTGGTAGTATTATAAATACCGTAAGTTACTAATTTACTATATGGGATTATTTTTTTTATAATCTTATATGAATCATCATCTGCATTTACAATTGTAGTTTTCGATAACTTTAGAAGTTTTGTTTTTGTATTTACATAGTTTTCATAAGATTTGTGATAATCAAGATGCTCATGGGTAACATTTGTTAAAACTCCGACATTAAATCTAATACCCCAGGCTCTATATTGATCCAACGCATGAGATGTTACTTCAAGAACCAAAAATTTTTTTACTCTGCTTGATTTATTTTCTGCAGTCATTTTTAGAAATTTTTGAATAGCCAGAGAAGATGGCGTAGTAACATGAAAAGGAAGAGGATAATTTTTTCCGTTAATGATAGCCCCTATTGATGAAATCATAGAAGCATTAAGTTTTGCAGATTTTAATATATGATAAATCAAAGAAACAGTTGTGGTTTTTCCATCAGTTCCTGTAACGCCCACAACAACAAGATTCCTTGAAGGAAACCTATATAATACATTTGCCAAAATTGCAACTAAAAGATGATAAATGTTTTTTGTTTTTTGCCACATAGGCATTAATTATACCTCTTTTAATCTTTCTAATCTAATCTCATAGTTTACTAAGTTTTATTCAGACGGAGGAATTCCGTAATACAAAAGTAAATTTTTGGCTATTTTAAAGAAAATTGGCGCTGCCGTCTCTGCTCCATAAATAGATGTCGTTGGTCTATCAATAATGACAAGCATTGAAAATTTAGGATTGTCTGCAGGAGCAAATCCTATAAATGAAGCAATGGTCTGATTGGAATCATAATGACCCTTGATTGGAATCGATGCCGTTCCTGTTTTTCCTGCAACTCGATATCCTTTAGGCGCAGCCCAGGCTGCTTCACCCTTATTAACAGCGTTTACCAGAATTTCCGTCATTACTTTTGCGGATGATTCAGAAATAGGACGACCTAATTCTTTTGGCTTAATTTGAATTTTCTTTCCATCAGATGTTATTATCTGAGAAACTACATGTGGCTCCATTCTTATTCCTTTATTGGCAATTGCAGAAAATGCACTAAGTAGTTCTATAGGAGTAAGAGTTATACCTTGTCCAAATCCTTTTGTCGCCAAATCCACAGGATACCAAATATTTTTGGGAGGCAGAGGATGAGCCGTTTCTCCCTGAAGATCAATCCCTGTTAGATCTCCAATTCCAAATTTCCCGATATAATCAATCATCCTGTCAACTCCAAGTTTTTCTGCTACATATACCATACCCACATTATCAGAATGCTGAATTACTTCAATCATATTTATATCTTTATAATATTTATTGTTCCAAGTATGAATTTCATAACCTCCGATTGAATAAGGACCACCACAGATTGGACATTTTGTCTCTGGCTTGACCAATCCCGCATCAAACGCCGAAGACATAACTAAGGGTTTGAAAGTCGATCCCGGCTCATAGATGCTAGAAATAAATAAATTTTTATATATGTCTTCCGAATAATCCTGATAGTTTTCTGAAGAAAAAGAAGGAAATGATGCCATAGCAATTACATTACCTGTTCCAGGCTCAAGAATAGCGGCCATTACGCCCGATGCTCCATATTTTTTTAGTCCTTCTTTTAATCTCTCCTCAACCATAAACTGAATTGATCTATCAATATTAAGGATTAAGCTGCTTCCGTCAATTGCTTTAGTATTTTCATCTGCCTGAGCAAGAATAGGTCTCCCTATTGCATCATGTATCTGAACAGCTTCACCCTCTTTGCCTCTTAAAAGTCTGTCATAATATCCTTCAAGACCAAAATATCCCTTATCCTGACCTGCCTCATCTTTACCTACAAATCCAATTAAATGTGCTGCCATTGAGGCCTCCGGGTAATAGCGGGCATAATGTTTCTCAAATCCGATACCCGGAAGTTTTAATTTATTAATTTTTTCTTTTTCATCAACGGATAAGCCTGATTTTAAAGGTACCCAAAATTTATCAAGCTTAAGCTGCGCACTTACTGAGGATTCATCTATGTCTATTATTGACAATAATTTAGTAAGTGTATTGTTTTTTATCTCTTTGGGATTTGCAAAAAGAAGAAAAGAAATTTTATTCGAAACAATAGGAAATTTATCAGATGTTCTTATTTCTCCTCTTTGAGGAATTATTTTAATAGTTTTTCCGTACTGAGACTGACCAAGAAGAGATAATTCCTGTGCTTTAACGACCTGCCAGTAAAATAATCTGGCAATAACTATTATAAAAGAAAAAAGCAGAAGAAAAAGAACTAATCGATAACGCCATATCATACATTCGATAAACTCAGTATGACCCTGAGCTTATGTCGAAGGGTCATTGCTTAATTGCCAAAGGCAATGGCTTTGACAATATAAACTCAGATTTCTTCTCAACAAATCCAAGTAATGTTGCCTTGGAAACTATATTATTAAGAGATGAAACGGTAAGAAGCTTTTCCCGCAGGATTATATTTTGCGTCTTATAATTATTTATTTCTTCTTCTATTTTGGAAAGGGAAACACCGGAGGTAGAAAGCCTGCCTGATACAACAGTCTTGATAATCGATAAAATAATAATCATAAATATTACTAAAAAAATTAAAGAAATCGGTTTTTTCATATATTATTTTTTCTCAAAGAATCTAAGTTTTGCGCTTTTGCTTCTTCTGTTACTTTTAATCTCTTCAAAACCCGGTATTATTGGTTTTTTTGTAATAATACTTCCCATATTTGATTTTTCAAATTCTAAAAAAGTTTTTTTAACTATCCTGTCTTCAAGAGAATGAAAACTTATTACCCCAAGTCTTCCTTTCTTACTTAAAAGACTCAGGGCTTTAGGCAATGCATCTCTTAAATTATTCAATTCATCATTTACAGCAATTCTTAAAGCTTGAAATACTCTTTTATTTACCAGCTGTTTCTCAAAGGCAGATGTCCTGTTTTTTCTGATTTTATATACTTCCTGCACAATTTCGGATAAATCATTAGTTGTCCGAATTGGTTTTACTCTACGGGACCTAACAATATGTTCAGCAATGGGCCGAGCACGATATTCCTCACCCAGCTTAGAAAATAGTTCATAAAGCTCTCCTTTCGTTAAGATATTTACCAGATTTTCCGCTTTAATCTCAAGATTTTTATCCATTCTCATATCAAGCGGACTATCTTTTTGAAAACTAAAACCTCTTGTCTGATCTTCTAATTGATGACTTGATAAACCTAAGTCAAAAATTATTCCAGAAACTTTATCAAATCCTTTTAAATGTGCAATTTTATCTATATCTTTAAAATTTCCCTGAACCAGCGTTAAGTGCTTCCTAAGTTGAAATTTATTCTGAGCAAAATCAATTGCATCTTGATCAAGATCTATTCCAAGTACTATTCCGCCTCTTTCTAAAATCTCAAACGTGTGTCCCCCTCCGCCCAATGTTGTATCAATATACTTCTCGCCATTTTTTACCTGTAAAAGATCTATAACTTCTTTTAAAAGTACAGGTGTATGAAAATTATTCATTAACCTTGTTTCTTGTCACTTTCTTTATCAACAAGCTTTTGTGAAATTCTGTCTATATTTTTTTCAAGGTTCCCTCTGTACTCAAACCATCTTGATTTATCCCAAACTTCTACATATCGTGACAAACCTAGGAATATAATCTCATTTTCAATTTTTGCAAACCCTCGTAGGTAAGAAGGTAGGATAAACCTTCCTTTACTATCGAGTTCCACATTACTTGCTCCTCCCAGGAGAAATCTTTGTGTTTCACGTGCTTCGGATTGAATAAACGGTTTTCCTTCGGTTCCTTCGAGGAGTGACTTCCAGTTTTTTTCCGATACAACGATGAGCGAATTTTCATATCCTAAAGTTATTATTAATTTGTCTCCCAAAATTTCTCTGAATTTCTTTGGAAAGCCAATTCTTCCTTTTGCCCCAAGTTTTCCTTCGTATTGACCAATAAGCATATTTCATTTCTCCTTTTGTTATCCCACTTTGTACCACTTTTTCCCACTTTATTCCATTTTGAGACATTCTTAAGAGCATGTCAAGGGGTAAAATGACCAAAATAGTGTGAATTAACAACCCAAAACACAATATATAGAAACTGATTTAAATTTGGAGATAAAAATTAGGACTCAAGAGAGGTTTCAGCTTGATAGATCTTACCATCAGATTTTGTCACCTTAAGAATCAATTTAATATCTGTTACACCCTCATCATAATGACATACATCAGAACAAGTTCCAAGTACAATATCTTTTTTAATAGGCTGACCTTTAATCTTAACATCGATATGACCTATTGCTCCTCTTGGGATATCGCCTTTTGAATTATATGATAATTGATAATCTAAAGAATTAATATCTTCTGTCTTATCAACCTGTAAAATTACACCTTTCCCATTACTGGCCATAGTAAGCTTAAGTCCAATCTCATCAGCAGATATCTCTAATATCTCTTCTTCAGTTTGTGTGGGTGTTTCAGCCGGTTTTACAGATTTTTTACTAGATAGAACAAAAATCCCCCCACCAATTATTATCAAAATTAAAATTACTATCCCTGCAATAATTAAATTTTTATTTTTCATTATTATTTAATGAATAACCTGATGGCTTATGTCCGTTCACGTTAAATGAGCTTAAATTTAAAACGCTCGTTCTGGCATCTACGATTCGTCTAAATTGTCTTTCTGTATCTTTCATAACCGCTTTATTATTTGGTATACCTATCTCAGTGCATAAATCTTTTATCTCAGTCTCTATTTCTCGCCTTCGTTCTGCTGAAACCAAATTACCATTCCTTAATAGTCTTAGTGTTTGAACGTTTATTAATAATAATTGTAATGTACTTCCGAAACTTGTAAACGCAATTCCATCCGAACCTAAAAAAATTTTATTATCTTCTAATTGTATTGATGGTCGTGGTTCTGATTCAGGACCACTCCTACGCATCAGATTTGTCCTCCAAATTATTTTGTAGATAACTAGTTAAGTTTTTAATTTCAATTCGCTCCTGCTTCATAGAATCTCGATCCCTAACTGTGACTTTTTTATCCTCAAGACTTTGGAAATCAACTGTGACACAAAATGGTGTTCCTATCTCATCCTGAGAAAAATATCTTTTACCAATGTTTCCCCTATCATCAAATGCAATCTGACCATTTATTTGCTTCTTAAGATTATCATAAATATCCTTTGCCATTTTTGCAAGAGGTAATTTGTTCGCAAGAAGCGGAAAAACTGCCACCTTAACCGGAGCAAGCTTCGGATGAAGTTTTAAGACTACTCTATCTTCTTCTTTAGAATAAGCATCAATAAGTAAAAATAAGAGCGATCTATCTACTCCTGCGGAAGTTTCAATATCAAAAGGAAGATATTCCTCACCGCTTACCTGATCTTTATATTTCATATTAACTCCTGAATACTCTTCATGCTTTCTTAGATCAAAATCTCCTCTATTATGAATTCCCATAAATTCAGACCAGCCAAAGGGTGCATTGTATTCAATATCAACCGCTTTCTTTGCATAATGAGCTTTCTCTTTTTCGTTATGCTCTCTAAACCTTAAGTTTTCTTTTTTTATTCCTAAAGATAAATAAAAATCCATTCTATTTTGCTTCCAATATTCAAACCATCTCTCTGCCTCTTTCTCATCTGGCATTACATAAAATTGCACTTCCATTTGTTCAAATTCCCTGCTTCTAAAAGTAAAATTTGATGGAGTTATTTCATTTCTAAATGCTTTTCCGATTTGTGCAATTCCAAAAGGAATTTTAATTCGTGTTGAATCAATAATATTTCTAAAATTTACATGTGCTCCATTAGTTATTTCTCCTCTTAAATAAATTTCCTGCTCCTTACCTTCAATTATTCCTAAATACGCTTTTACCAGGAGATTAAATTTTTGAGGAGATGTCCATTCTGTTTTTTTACCTTTATGAGAATCTTCATGTTTTTTTATTTCATCTTGCTTATCTTCTCTAAATCTTAAATGACAAATCTTACACTCAACTAAAGGATCTGTAAACGCGTCTACATGGCCTGATGCTTCCCAAGCCCTAGGATTCATCATAATCGCAGCATCAACTCCAACAATATCATCTCTTAATTGCACCATTTCTTTCCACCAAATGTTTTTTAAATTGTTTTTAAGAAGAACTCCCAAAGGTCCGTAATCCCAAGTGCCTGCTAAACCATTGTAAATTTCGCTCCCTGAATAAATAAATCCGCGCCTCTTACAAAGCGCGGCAATCTTTTCCATTAAATTATCTGTCATAACGGTATCATATCAAAAATAATATTGCATATAAAGCATCGCTAAGTAAATATTCGGCTTGACTTCGTAAAAAAATGTTTGATAAACTATGTAAGATCAATAAATTAAGGCAATAATTTATCTTTTTACTATGAGAAAGTATATAAAAATTATTAATACCGCAAACAATACCGATTTATACGTAAAACTTTTGCAAGGAACATACGTTTTTCTCTTCATTATATTTCTGATGAACGCCTTTACGGTAGATATTCTTGTTGCGCCTCCCGCATTGGCACTTCTTAGAGTTCCAAGTAATCTTCGTGCAATCGGCGAAATCCTAAATGCCCCGTGGACACAAGGCTTAAGAATTTATCATATATTTTTGCTGGTAATTGCTATTCTTGCATCTTTAAACTTACTTGGCCTGTCCCATCTTGACAACCCAATTTGGAGAACAACATGCAAGATTTCATCTTTCTTTGGATTTTTCATACTTTGGTCGATATTGATATTTTTTGCACTTCCTTTTATTCTTACTGGCATAAAATTTGATCCAACATACCTTAGAATATCACTTATTTACGTCTCGATCACATTTATACTTTTATTGGTAGATATTGCTACATTTGCTATGGCTGAGGAATTTCATCAAGGCAAAATCAGGAAATAAAATAAGGCAGTAAATCTTTGGTTTTAAGTCTTCTTTCCAATATATTCTCCATAAAAAATTGTCTATCTTGTAATTGATACAATTTAGGGGTAAAACCAAGAAACTCAAGTAATTTTTTTTCAAAACTATCTATTATAAAATTAGAACTTAAAGAATTCTCAAGTACTAATAATGTATTTTTAATAAGGTGAAATATCTTATGATTCTCTTGATTTTCAGGGCAAAAATTATTAACTAGCTCACAGATATAAAAAGCCAGGCCAATTTTTTTAAGATCTTTTTTAATTAATGCATAATTTTCCAAAGTCTGTGCCTCTATAACAATAGGAAGTTGCGAACGGGAACTTTTATAAAGAGCAAGTGTTGAATAATTCAAAAGTTCAATATGAGCGGATCTTTTGCTGGTTATTCTTCTGACTCCGGGAGCTTTAGCCTGAATTTTTCCGTATTTTTGAGTAAATACGGTCAAAATTCTATCTGCTTCGCCAATATTTGTTCGTCTTAATACAATTCCTTCGGTTTTATAGCTTCTCATTTAAGATTTACTTTTAACTCTTTGTCTGTCAGAAGCTCAAATTTTTCTTTTTTCTTATTATTCACCTTAATTATATATTCATCATTATTGGTTCCCGGCTGTTTTTGAATAAGAAGAGGAAGTGCAGAATTATCGTCAGTTTTCATGGGCAAACTATAGGAAAGGGTAAGAACAGCTGCTCCCTGAGGCCTGACAGTAAGAAATCCTTCAAAAACTGTTTTACCAAACTCTTCATATGTTTTTATTTTCACTTCTGATCCCTGACTATCTATTAATTTACTTCCTTTGGGGACATAAACTCTAAACCAATCCCTAAGCACTGCATTTAGACATAAGTTTCCTCTTTCAAGATTGCAATCCGAGGGCGGATAAGGATTTTTATAATTTACCGTTACAGTTTTAGTCAAAGTACCATCGTTTTTTACCTCATAATTCTGAGTTACGCTGCGAGAGACAAAAATATTTGCCTTTGCTCCGCCAAAATTTGCTTCATTAATATGTAAATAATCTCCATCAAATGATTCTATGCGCCCGGATGCATTAAGAGCTTCAAAACCTTTTTGCGCATCGTCATTATAGATGTAAAACATTACGTGTTTTTGATCAATCTGTGTTATCAGATTTTGAAATAACGGACCCCAATAAAGTTTGGGCGAAGATTTAAGAGATTTGGTTAAAATAGCAAATAATAAATCTCCAATTATATCTTTTCTTCTTGCCTGAATTGCCTCAAGATCAGATACTCTAAGATCAAGACTTAAGGGAGTGCTTACAGTACTTTCCAACTGATAAATTACCTGAGGACAATCGCACCTTTTATCTATTTCTGTAGTAAATGTAGTACCTCCGGCATCTACCCTATCGTCTAATATTTTTATGGTTGAAACCAGAACGCTAGTATCAAGTGCGATAATTCCATCAACCTTCACTTTACCAGATGTTTTATTATATAAAGAATTAAAAGTCTTCATTGAATCTATAAAATCCGGAGAAAGATTACTATCTCTTATATTAAATAATGGGACTCTCGGCAGATAATTAATGATGGGGTCAGGCGCTTTAGGTTTGTTAGAAATTGTAAGATCTAAATTATAAATATTATCGGATTTTTCAACTTGGATATTTCCTCTGTCTAATCTAAATATCGAATAGGCTGTAATAAATCCTCCTGTAGGACGAAGCTCCTTATCATTTTGAAACAATATAAGATATTTTTTACTATCCGGTTCTCCCAGAAGACTTGGCAATATTTTAATAAGGGGCCTTGCTTCTTCAACAAAATTAGATCCCCCGTCAACTGTCGCCTTCAAATCTTTAAGCGCTTTTTGAACTTTACCAAGACCTAAAAAAGAAGGGTAATGACTTGGATTAATACCATCTACTTGGAATTTTGCATCAGCCAGATATTTTGATACATCGTCAATATGAGGCGTTACTTTTCCCATTGTCTTAACTACGGTTTCTATTCTTTGCTCAGCGGTTCCCCCAACAAAAGTTCCCTGACCTTTAAGACCTAATACGTCTGCATAAGGTTTTACCGAATCAACCAGAATTGTAGCGGCTTCAAGCCCATCAACTCCTGTTTTTATTAAACGGTCCGCGTCATTATAATATCCTCCGATAATAGGAATAAATCTGACGTAGCTAAAGGAGCCTAAGTCCTTTTGAGTTTGAGCAAGATCTGCTTTAGTTTTAACAAGCTCAGCTGATGCAAGTTCAACATTTTGCTTTTTAACCGCATCTGCTACAACCTGAACCTGCCTATAAGCAATCTTAGCTGACCTAATAGTTTTCTGAGCCGGCAATACTACAGCAAATGAAGAAATAATTATTAATACAATAACTACAGCTAGGATTATTAACGCATTCTTACTTCTTAAGAATCTTAGAGGATTTTTTCTAGAATTTATTTTGTAAGCCTGAGGAGCTGATCTAGAACTTGCGTCTTTTAAGCTACTCTTATTGCTATTCCTAGATGAGCTTAAATCTATTTTCTCAAACCCTTCCATTAGTATATGGTACCCTGAGATTAACACTCATGTCAAGCTAGGCTTAATCTCCCACCACATATGTGACAGTTTGTTAGACTGGACATATGAGAGTGAAACT
>Ga0066639_10001549_pt1 | contig 20501 bp, 19 predicted proteins | sample CryGeyCG2114_010_2_FD_59504 | JGI IMG/M metagenome (GOLD analysis project Ga0066639, IMG submission 59504) | Groundwater microbial communities from aquifer - Crystal Geyser CG10_big_fil_rev_8/21/14_0.10 | ecosystem: Environmental > Aquatic > Deep subsurface > Groundwater | place: USA: Utah...
GAAAGATAACTTCTGGTTCAGCCGCCAATGCCCGTGCAATAAATACTCGTTGTTGCTGTCCGCTAGACAAGTCGCCTATTTGTCTGTCTTTAAAATTAAGCATTTCTACTTTGCACAATGATTCTTTGATTATATCAGCATCTTCTTTGTTTAAATTTTTTAAAAGGCCTTTTTTCCCATAACGTCCCATCGCCACTACTTCATAAACAGTAGCGGGGAATAGTAGATCAAAGTTTATGGCTTTTTGTGGGACATAACCTATTTTATACCAGTCTTTAAATTTGGTCATGGTTTGTCCAAATAGTTTCACTTCACCTTTGGTCGGTTTCAATATGCCCAGCATTATTTTTAGTAAAGTAGTTTTGCCGCTGCCGTTTGGGCCGATTATTCCTAAATAGTCACCCTGGTGAATATTAAGATTCACTTCTTTTAATACAAGAGTTTTATTATAGGAGAAAGACACGTTTTTTATCTCGATTATATTTTTATTGTGATCTACAGACATTGTAGGGCGGTTTTAATATTAGTTAAATTTTTTTCCATTTCAGTAAAGTAGGTTTTTCCGTTTGCTATTTCTGTTGGGGTTAGACCTTCTATTGGATTTAAAACTAGGGTCTTAGCTCCAATCTCTTGAGCGATTGTCCCAGATAATTTTGGGCTTACTAAGCTCTCAAAAAAGATATATTTTATATTATTTTTTTTGGCAAAATTAGCTACTTCAGTCAGTTGTTTTGAGGACGGTTCTTCGTCGGGTGATAATCCGGAAATAGCCACTTGTCTAAGGCCGTATTCTGAAGCCAAATAACCAAAAGCAGCATGTGAGGTTATTATATCTTTTTTTTCACAATTTTTTAAGCCTATACGATATTGTGAATCTAAGCTGTCCAGTTTGTTTTGTAATAGTTTGGTGTTGGCTGCGTAGTAGGATGAATTATTTGGATCGATTTCGCTTAATTTTTTATAAATTATGGTTATTTCTTTTTTTGCTAATATGGGGTCAAGCCAAACGTGTGGGTCGCGGATGGTATTATTATCTTCAAAAATTGTTTGGTTGGCCATGTCTTCTCCCACAACGATCACGTCTGTACTGGTATCCTTTAATACAGCTTGTATATTGTCGCTCCAGGGCTCCAATTTATTGCCATTTAAAATTAACAGTTGGCTATCTTCAAGACGAGCCATATCTGTGGCGGTAGGTTCATAATCATGTGGTTCGGCTCCAGCTGGGGTAATGTTGTAAACTACTGCTTTATCGCCTACGATTTGGGAAGTAAAAAAATAGAGCGGGTAGAACGAGGTCATTATCTGTAGCCGGCCTTGATTCATTTGGGTTTGTTTTGGCAACCCTTGTTTTGTAAAATTATATAATGTTATCGCTACTAGTATGATTATACCGATAGCGATAGTTTTTTTGATAGTACTTATCATATATTTAGTATGCAACTTAGTTGCATCTGAATAATAATATATACTAGATTTAGATTATTGTCAAGGTTGCTTTATAGGGAAGCGGTAATTTAAAAACCCAGAGTTAACTGGGTTTTTAAATTAGCTTATGTCAATTATATTTTTAAATCCGAACATATTTAACGTCCAATTGATCATAATTTTCAGTTTGCGTAGCTTTCCGGGCATAAACATTAAATAAACTGTACGTCTGAGCCACCAAGCAAAGAACCCGCTCAATACTATATTTTTACCAAAAACCGCGAGGCCGTAAAAGTCGCCGATAGGCATAAGTGTTCCTTTGGATTCAAACTGAAATTGTTTAATTTTTTTATTTAACAATTTTGCTATTAAGTTCTTAGATACATATTCACCCTGCATGTGAGCCACTTCGCCAATTTGAGGAAAGTTATTTAATTTTTTTTGGTTATGGCTACAGGCAATATCACCAATTGCGTATGTTTCAGGAAATTGATTTATTTGCAGAAATTCATCTACCGAAAGTCGACCGCGTTCGCAATAATCTTCACCAACAAAAGCGGTACCAAAGTTGTCTACCCCAGCACACCAAATGGTAATATCACTGGCATGAGATTCGTTATTGAATATTATTTCTCGCTCTCTAACTTCACTGATTGAAGAATTAAAAAATATTTTAATGCCGATTTTTTTTAGACGATTTATTATCTTTTTTTGTGCCAAGACAGGCAGCTGTGATACCAGTGTGTTTGATGCTTGGATTATGCAAATTTCTATTTCTGTTTTGGGGTATAGCTTTTTCAAGTCATGCTTTACTAAGCTAGAAAATTGTCCGGCGACTTCCACCCCAGTGTAACCGCCACCTACTATGTTGATAGATATTTTTTTGGGGTTGGTTTCTAGTTTTTTGATCAAGCTTCTTCGTAAAAATAAAGCTTCTTGCAAAGTGCGTACTGAATAAGAGAATTCCCTAGCTCCAGTAATATTATAATATTTTACGCCACTCCCTAAAGCGATGATACAATATTGATAACTTATTTCTCCCACATTAGTTTGTACTATTTTTTTGTCAGGAAGGATTTTTTCTATAGCGGCTTGTTGAAACTGATGAGGTGTTTTATAAACTAACTCACGTAAAGAAAAAGTAGCTTGAGTAGCTTCTACTGACCCGGAAGCCACTTCATGAAGAAGGGGGGTAAAAGTAAAATAGTTGTTTTGATCAACTATGGTAATGGTTTTATTTATCTTATTTTTCTTTAGATTTTTAGATAATTCTCTGAAAGCGGCGTAGCCGGCAATGCCGGCACCTAAAATAAGAATATCAGTAGAAAAAGTAGCCTTTTTATTTTTTTGCATAAATTATTTTTTATTATATCCAGTATATTACATTTTCGTTTATTATGCCAATAAACTGTTCAAAAACATTAAGCCATTGACAAAAAAACAAAATATTTATATAATTGTTATCGTTACTATGCGGTAGTAGTTCAGTTGGTAGAACGTCTCGTTGCCAACGAGAAGGTCGCCGGTTCGAATCCGGTCTGCCGCTCAGGAAGAAAAATTAAGAACAGGTCAACCTGTTCTTTATATATCGCGGGGTAGAGCAACCAGGCAGCTCGCAGGGCCCATAACCCTGAGGTTCTCGGTTCAAATCCGAGCCCCGCAACAAATAAAGTCACTCTTTGAGTGACTTTTAGATTATACGGTTGGGAGTGTATTTTTCTTTTCTATTTTCTCTATCTTTTTCTCTTCTGCCTCAACAACTTTTTCGGCTACTTTTCTTTTCACATAAAAGTTCATCAATGAAAATACGATAGTAGCGGCAAAAACTACTCCGATAGAGTTTACCAAAAATAGTAACAGTGCACTAAATACCGCTGAAAAATTAAAAGTAGCCAATCCAATTCCTACCACTGCCAAGGGAGGGACTAAGGCAACAGATATGGCCACGCCAGGTAGTGTATCGTTTAATTTGGTTTTTACCACTGCAAACGCGGCCGCGAAGCCGGCAATCGTACCTATGGCAGCATATAATAGTGACGGCTTGGTTCTAGCTATCACTTCTTGGGTGAGTGCGCCCACTTGTGAGTGGAATAATAAAGTGATCCCTGCCGCTACCACGATAGTTAACAATATTGATTTTACTAGGGTCACAAATGATTTTGACACCAACGAAAAGTCTGACATTATTATCCCCATAGAAAATCCAAGTATTGGATAAAGTATGGGGGCTATTAACATACTGCCAACTATTACGGTAGAGTTGTCAGTAAGTAGCCCTAGCGTGGCCATCAACACTGAAAGCAAGACCATCAGAAAAAAATCTTGGCTAGGGGTGCTGTGTTTGAAAAGATTTTCAATTGCATCAGTTTTTTCTTTGTTGGTAATATTGTTGAATAGTTCTTTAAACATATTTTTTCAAAACGGGCATTTGTTATTTAATTATGGTCAAGGTCTTTCTTATAGTATTCATCATACATTTCCCAAAATGCCAGCAGTAGAGATGCGATCACTGGCCCGATGATAAAACCGGATATTCCAAATACCACTATTCCGCCCAGAGTAGAGAATAGTACTAATAGAGGATGCATTTGGGAATCTTTGCCTACTAATATTGGCCTGAGTAAATTATCTATAGTACCAATTACTAAAGTTCCAAACAGAATCATCCCTACGCCCGCCGCCACCTTGCCGGTTAATAGCATTAAAATCGCCACTGGAAGCCAAATAAAATAAGCACCCACTCCTGGCATCGAAGCCAAAAGTACCATTAGAATACCCCATATTAAAGATCCTTGTACTTGAGCTAAGGCAAACATAGCCCAACCCATTACACCTTGTATTATTCCGACTATCAAACTACCTTTGATAGTGGCTCTAACCGTGGAAGTAAATTTGTTGTAAAGTATGCGTTCATAGCGGTCACCTAATGGACAGAGGTGCATCAGTTTTTTTAGGAAATTTTCTCCGTCACGTACAAAGAAAAATAATGCATAAAACATAATGAAGAACATCACAGTGAAAATGAGAGAGTTCTGTGTTAATGTTTTGGCGCTTTCCAACAGATAGCCAGTAATGGATTGATAAAATTCAACCATTTTTTGAATAATGTAAGATTGGTCAATATGCCATTGCTGGGTATAAGGGTTTTGTTTTACCCACTGCAAAGCGCTTTGGATGAGGTTGTTTATTTGGTTGCTTTTGCTGGCAGCCGTATTGTATAAATCTAAAGATTCTTTAAATAATAAAGTTCCTACCCCGATTAAAGGTAGAACGATTATGAAAAAAATTAATACTAAAGTTAGAGTAGAGCTCAAATTATCACTTTGTATTTTTTTGTTTAACCATTTATAAAATGGATAAAACATGCTGGCTAGAATCGCTGCCCAAAATAATGGATAAAAAAATGGCTGCATAATAGCAAAAAAGCCAACCGTAACCGCGCCCAATAGAATAAAGAATATTACGTGGCGCATTTTAGAAAAATCCATATAATAATAATTAGTTTTTATATTGTAATTTTATCAAATAATACAGCAAATTTCAATTAGTTGGCTGCATTATTTCTCTGATTGTTTCTTTAGAAATTATTTTAAACAATAAAATTAAAGTAGTATAAACCATGCCGCCCAGTGCAATTGATAAAATAACATTAGGTAAAGGGAAGCTTTTTACAACTATATACATTATTATGGTGGCCAATAAAATTTTAAATAGAGATTTTGTGCGTAGATAAAAAGAGCTGAAATGAAAAACTAGCATCATGAGCATAAGTCCGGCAAACAGTTCTGAGAATATTGTGACACCGGCGGCGCCATAAATACCAAACCGGGGTATAAAAATAAAATATCCAATAATACTAAGAATGGCATCACTGGCATAAATCCAAACAGCTTGTTTTTGTTTATTTATAGCTAGGGCAGTATATCCAAAAACAATGCCAAAACAAATACCCAGTATCGTCCAGCTTAGCCAAATTAGTATTTTGCCCGCACCAACAAATTGATTTCCACCAATAAATTGCATAATTGGTTCAGACAGGGCAACTGCTCCGGCCATGAGTGGTAGTAATACCAAAGACATGAGATCAAAAGCAATTTGTAAAAATTTGTTAAAGTCGCCTTTTTGTTGTCTAGACCAGAAAAAAGCTAATAAGGGAGAGATTATTCCCATTATTAAAGCGGCCATCTGTATAATTATATCCAACACTCGATAAGCGGCACCATAAAAACCCACCTGCACCTGGGAAGTATATAAAGGCAAGATTACGCGGTCGCCTTGTAAATAAAAAGAATTAAAGATGATACAGAGTGCTGTAGGCCAAATTCTAGAAAATATTTCTTTGGTTATATCTTTTTCAAAACTTATTTTTAACTTAGGCATTTTATAAAATAAATACGAGGCGTTTATTACCGATGCCACTGAAATTGCTATCATAAAATATAGAAAATCAGCAGAATTTCTTGTTAACATAAAAGCGCTGATTACCAACACGACTCTCCCTAATAGTTCTCCGATTGTAACAATCTGTGTTTTTAGTTGCATTTGGTAGTAGCCGCTAAATACTTGGGATATACTGATAGCAAAAAATGATATCGCCGTAATACCCACTGCCATTTTTATTTCTGGAGGATAAGGGAAGAACAAAAATAATAAAGGAGCCAGACCTTGGAAGACAGCGGCGGTTAATAGACGCCAGGAAAAAAGAGTGTTAAGCAATTTTTCTTTATCAAAATTCGGTTCAGAGAGCATATTGGCCGAGGTAATCATGAATCCGAAGTCACTAAAGATACCAATAAATTGTAAAAATCCAACTGCCGTAGTGTACCAACCAAATTTTTCCGCTCCTAATCCTCGGATCATAATAAAAACTGCCAGTAACCCTAAGAAAGTACTGACAATTTTTCCACCCAATTGGATGATCGTGTTGTGGGCGATTTTTCTTTTTAGATTCATATAGGAATGGTTTAATTATAGCATGCGTTGAACGCATTTTCAATTAGTGCTATAATTATCCTTGCTATGTTAAAATATTTTACAATTCTATTGGTTGGTCTGCTGGTTGTCCTGCCTGCCCAAGCAGATCAAGTTACTACCACCGATAGCACCACGTTAGATTTAGATTCAGCTATCATAGATTCAACCAGTACGGTTATAAATGAATCGGTTTCATCAACAGAGAATAGCATGCTAGAGTCTGACTCGCAACTAGTCAAAGAACCGATCATAAGAGTTGGTTTGTTAAAAACAAAGACAGCGGTTCATTTCAAATCGCCAAATGACTACAATATATATAGCGCTACTGAAATGGTAGGATTTTTGTCGGCTAACGAAGAAGCGGTATTGAGTTATAAAAACGGTAAATTTTTCTTAAAAAGTAATACTCTAAAATTGGAAAGTAAAAATTTTTGGAGATTTGAACCGGTAGAAGAAAATAGTTTTTTTAATTTACCAAATTGCGGCAGAACTCTTTATAATCGCAAAATAACTTATTGTACCTATCGAGGGGTTTTTGAGTACCAGTATGGACAAATTAGCAAGATGCCTTATTTGATAAATGAGCTGCCTTTGGAGGATTACATGAAGGGTATTGCTGAAACTGACAATAATTCAGCCCAAGGCTATATTAAGGCCGTGCTGGTGGCGGCGCGTAGTTATGCTTACAAGAATATCAGTTTTAATCCGCCTACTGCCAAAAGGTTATTTGACGTTTTTGCTAGCACTAAAGATCAGCTTTATTTAGGTTATGTTTCTGAACAAAAAATGCCACGAGTAGCCAAGATGGCTCAAGAAACTTCTGGAGAAATGGTGACATTTAATAATAAGGTGGTGACTACTCCGTATTTTTCTTATTCAGGAGGAAAAACCAAAGAATGGAAGAATCGAGCGGGAAAAAATGATCGTCCTTGGTTGATAAGTGTAGAGTGTAAATATGATAAAGGCAAACGTAAATTGGGCCATGGATACGGTATGAGTACCCACGATGCCTTGATGAGAGCGACAAAGGATAACTGGGATTACGTACAACTTTTAGAATATTATTATAGCGGTACTCAAGTAGAAAAAATTTATTAAAAAAGTCCGGGTTTAACCGGACTTTTTTATTTTCCTGAATGATATTTTTTATCTTCTGCCGATAGTGTAATGATTGCTTCTCTGAGTTTATCCGGATTGTGTACATTGTAGATGGCAAATTTTGGGACTGCACCGGCGGTTTGGAGATAAATGTTGCCGTAGTTAAAAATTGTCGGGAAAAAACCCTCGATTTCCGTGGAAATGTCCTGAATTTGATATAAGTCTACCTCCGCTACGGTTCGAGAGAATAAAGATATTTGGTGGATGTCTATCAAACGATCGTTGGTAACAATCCAGCAATCTAAATAAAATTCTACAAAAAAAGAATAAAAAAATAGAAATACAGATAAATAATAAGCGCTAGCGGCCATCACAATAAAAGGATAGTTGGCTGGATCTTCTATCAATTTTGTAAAACTTAAAGAAAATAGCCAATATACAATTATGGGGGCTAAGAGCATCGCAGTAAAAATCGCTAAGTAAGGGAAGAAAGTTATACCGTGTCGTCGAAGTATATAAATTACTTTTTCGTAGCTTTTAATTTTTATAACTGAATTTAAATTCATATTTAAAAATTAGTAGGATTTAAGACGTTGGTTATCCAATCATTATTCCAGATTGTTAATGTTTGTTGCCAATCTACGTTCATTAAAAAGCTATAAGTAAAATATAAAGTAAAAATGGTTAGGGCAATTACTAAAAATGTCATCATAAAGCTCACAAAAGTGAGTGCTCCATTTCGAAACAAATTAGCCAAATCCACAAAAGCCAGTATTCCAAGTACTAATATATAAGCTAAATATATAAACAGAATAATGTAGAGTGGAATAGTGATCATAAATTATAATAATGTCTGATTTTTTGGCGTATCAAACCCTAGATGGTTATAAGCAGCAACAGTAGCCTTGCGACCGCGTGGAGTGCGTTCTAAAAAGCCTATTTGTAATAAAAATGGTTCATATACATCTTCGATAGTATCCATTTCTTCAGCCACCGCCGCGGCCAAAGTATTTAATCCGACTGGACCACCTTTGAATTTTTCAATCATCGTGCTCAACAGGACTCGATCGATCTCATCTAATCCCAGTTCGTCAATTGCTAGCATGGACATAGTTTCGTTAACAGTTTTTTTATCAATTATTGGTTGAGAATTTACTTGGGCAAAATCACGCGCTCGTTTTAATAAACGATTGGCAATGCGTGGAGTGCGTCTAGAACGTTGTGATATTATTTTGGCCGCTTCAGAATCCACGGCGGTTGTAAGTAGTTGAGCATTGCGGTTGATTATAGATTCGATGTCGCAATGTTCATAGAAATTTAAATGAAAAATATGTCCAAAGCGATCGCGTAGCGGTCCTGGGAGCATACTCATCTTCGTGGTAGCTCCAATTAGAGTAAATTTTTCTAATGGCATTCGAATAGTACGTGCGGCTGGTCCTTGGCCGATTATTATATCTAGCACATAGTCTTCTAAGGCTGGGTATAAAACTTCTGCAATCGTTTTATTTAGGCGGTGGATTTCATCTATAAATAACACGTCACCTCTTTGTAAGTTGGATAAAATCGCGGCCAAATCACCAACTTTTTCTAAAGTTGGTCCAGAGGTAACCTTTATGTTGCCACCCATTTCTCTGGCGATAATGTGAGCTAAAGTAGTTTTTCCTAAGCCAGGATTTCCGTATAACAAAATATGCTCCATCACATCATTTCTAGCTTTGGCTGCTTGTATAGAAACATCTAAGTTCTTTTTAATCGGTGTTTGCCCTACAAAATCTGATAATTTTTCTGGCCTAAGAGTTACTTCTAATACCGTTTCTTCATCGGCAGTTTCTACATCAACCAAGCGATTTTCTGTTTGATTTTCTTCTATCATAGTGATATTATTATACTCAATAGCCATAATAAAGTCCAATATGAATGAGTTTGAAAATCAAAATTTAGTTTGGCAAAAAAGAAACACTGATGAAAATCGTGAAGCTAGTTTTGAAAATAAGGAATCTCAAATGGATGAACAAGAAAAAAAAGCCGCCGCCAGAGAAAGAGCCGAGGTGGTGAGCAAAGAGATTCATAATACCAAAAAGCAACTACAGAATATCATGGTAAACATGCAACAAGTGGTAAAGAGCGTACAAGCAATTCGTTTGCAGTTGCAACTAAATAGCACTTCTGGCATACCGTCAGTTCAGCATGACAAAAAACAGATGGAGGAGCTAAAGAAAAAGTTGACCAACTTGTATGGAGAATTGGGCGATTTACGCTTGGCTTTGATAGTGGAGCTTAAAAAGGAGCTGTCCGATCAGGACTCTAGTCTATCGGATAAAGACGCAGAGGATTTGGCGGAAAAAAGAGCTGATAATTTGTGGCGAACCCTGGATTTGGGGGAATAAAAAAGTTAAAAGGGGATTATCAGTTAATGCTTTGTGGATAACTTGCTACCCGGTAAGTTTTTTTGTTTTAAATAGCGGGTTTGGCAGGTATTTTGGGATGTGGTATAATAACTTAGCAAAATTATTTATTACTACATATAGTGTTGAGAAATTGATTGAGATACTATTTGTAGTATTTCGAAGAAAATAGATCCGGTTTTAAAAAGGAGATATTACTGGATTTAATTTTTTCTCAATTTTTTATGAAAACTGCTACTGCGACAAAGATTTTTAAGCTTGATTCGCAATTCAAATATTCTGAAGATGCCCTGCATTTTTCTAGACACTATACTAAAGAGGGTGTTAGTCCTTTTGATATGTTTGAATACGATTTGCGCTCTTCGGTTATTCGTGAACCCAGCGGCAAATTAATTTTTGAGATGTATGATGTGGAAGTTCCAAAACAGTGGTCACAGGTGTCTACTGATATTTTGGCTCAGAAATATTTTCGTAAAGCCGGTGTACCTCAGTATGATGAAAATGGAACGGCAAAATTGAATGCTGACGGTAGTCCAGAGCTAGGTCCAGAGAAAAGCGTAAAACAAGTTGCCCATCGTCTAGCTGGTACTTGGAGATATTGGGGAGAAAAATATGGTTATTTTGCTACCGCTAAAGATGCTCAGGTTTTTTATGAAGAATTGGTTTACATGATTATTAATCAAATGGTGGCTCCCAATTCTCCGCAGTGGTTTAATACTGGTTTGTATTGGGCTTATGGAATAAATGGTCCAGCTCAAGGGCATCATTATGTTGATCCAGACACTGGAACGCTTACTCGTTCTACTGACTCTTATTCTCATCCTCAACCTCACGCCTGTTTTATTCAATCAATTAAAGATGATTTGGTAAATGAAGGTGGAATTATGGACTTGTGGGTGCGCGAAGCGCGTTTGTTTAAGTATGGCAGTGGAACCGGTACCAATTTTTCTAATTTGCGTGGTCATGGAGAAAAATTATCTGGTGGCGGACGTTCTTCTGGTTTGATGAGTTGGTTAAAAATTGGTGATCGAGCGGCAGGAGCGATAAAATCTGGTGGTACTACTAGAAGAGCAGCTAAAATGGTAGTTTTGAATGTTGATCATCCTGATGTTGAAGAATTTGTTGAATGGAAAGTAAAGGAAGAGGATAAGGTGGCCGCTTTGATAGCCGCCGGCTATTCTTCAGGATATGAAGGCGAAGCTTATCTTACAGTATCTGGTCAAAATTCAAATAATTCTATTCGTATCACCCAAGATTTCATGGAAGCGGTGGTGAAGGATAATGGTTGGGATTTAAAGTGGCGCACCACTGGTGAATCATGTAAAAAAATGAAAGCTCGTGAATTGTGGGATAAAATTGCTTATGCTGCTTGGCGTTGTGCTGATCCGGGTTTACAGTTTGATACCACTATTAATGATTGGCACACTTGTCCAAAATCAGGAAGAATTAATGCTTCCAATCCTTGTAGCGAGTATATGTTTTTGGATGACACTGCTTGTAATTTAGCCTCTATAAATCTGGCTCATTATTATGATCCACAAACTGCTACTTTTGATATTGACGGTTTTAAATATACCACTCGTGTTTGGACAGTGGTTTTAGAAATCAGTATTTTGATGGCTCAATTTCCTAGTGCTGAAATTGCTCAGAATAGTTATGATTTCCGTACTTTGGGTTTGGGTTATGCAAATATTGGTAGCTTACTAATGACTGCCGGTGTGCCGTATGATTCACCAGAAGCATTGGCTTTTGCTGGATCGGTGACAGCTTTGATGACCGCGCAGTCATATGCCACTTCAGCGGAAATGGCTAGCTTTTTGGGCACCTTTACCAAATATTCAGAGAATCGAGAAGACATGTTGAGAGTAATACGCAATCATCGCCGAGCAGCCTTTAATGTTCATGAAGATGAATATGAGGGTCTAGCCGTAAAACCAGTAGCCATTGATCCACAATACGCGCCAGCTTATTTATTGGCATCGGCTCGTGAGACTTGGAACAAGGCTTTGGAAATGGGCGAACGTTTTGGTTATCGCAATGCTCAGACTACTTTGTTGGCACCAACCGGCACCATTGGACTATTGATGGACTGTGCCACTACTGGAGTTGAACCGGACTTTGCTTTAGTAAAATTTAAAAAATTAGCTGGTGGTGGATATTTTAAGATTGTGAACGAATCTGTGCCGGTAGCTTTAAAGACTTTGGGTTACAAAGAAAATGAAGTGTCGGATATCGTTAACTACCTAAAAGGACATGGGACTTTAAAAGGGTCGCCGGTTATCAATCATGAGAGTTTAATGAAAAAAGGTTTGACCCAAGCGGAGATGGATAAGATTGAAAAATCTTTGCCTGGTGCTTTTGAGTTACAGTTTGCATTAAATTCTTGGACCATGGGCGAAGAAACTCTTAAACGTCTTGGTTTTTCTAGTGAACAATATTTAGATGCTAATTTTAATTTCTTAAAATCTTTTGGTTTTAGTGATGAAGAAATTGAAAAAGCTAATGAATATGTTTGTGGGGCTATGGCTATCGAAGGCGCACCGCATCTCAAGACAGAACATTATAAAGTATTTGATACTGCTAATAAGAATGGTAAAAAAGGTAAACGTTTTATACATTATCTTGGTCATATACGTATGATGGCCGCTGTACAACCATTTTTATCAGGGGCTATTTCCAAAACTATAAACATGCCTAATGAAGCCACTTTGGAAGATGTGAAGATTGCATATATGGCTTCTTGGAAATTAGGTCTGAAGGCGAATGCTATTTATCGCGACGGTTGTAAGATGTCTCAGCCTTTGGCTTCTAAATCTGATGGAGAAAAAGATAAGAAGGAAGAAGTTAGCGATGAAACCAACACCAAACAGGAATCTAGCGTACTAGAAAAATCAGCTGCTTTTACTATTTCTAGTGAGTCACATAGTGTTTTAAACCAAGTAGTTTCTGACGATAAAGCGCAAATAAGCTATGCTCATGACGGTACTAATCAAGGCGCTAAAATTTATATCCATGGCGAACAGCGTCGCATGCCTTATAAACGTAGTGGTCTTACAATTAAAGCTAAGATTGCTGGACAAAAGATATTTTTGAGAACTGGGGAGTATCCAGATGGACGTTTGGGAGAAGTATTTATTGATATGTACCGTGAGGGAGCGGCGTTTAGAAGCTTGCTAAATTTATTTGCAATTTCTATCTCTACCGGTTTGCAGTATGGAGTTCCGCTAGAAGAATATGTTGATAAATTTACTTTTACTAGATTTGAACCAAGTGGTATGACTGATCATCCAAATATTCGCAGTTGTACATCTATTATCGACTTTGTATTTAGAGTATTAGGCATGGAATATTTGGGAAGAACTGATTTTGTCCAAGTAAAACCAGCCGGTATTCAAAAAAATAGAGCAGAAAGTTTAGCAAAACTAGCCGCTGAAGTTCAAGGACAAAAAACCATGTCATTTAAAGATAGTGATGCTGATGAAGTAGATAAATCTAAGGTAGTTTTGAAAATCGATGAAGATAGTTTGATTGATAAATTACCACTAGATTTAACTGATAGTTCTATAGAAACAGGCGGAACTGTTGATAGTGGGGCTGATAAAATGTTATCCGGTATGATGGGTGACGCACCGCCTTGTCCAACTTGTGGCCATATTACCATAAGAAATGGTAGTTGTTATAAATGTTTGAACTGCGGCAGTACTACTGGATGTAGTTAAAAATAGCTTGTAGTGGATCCCATCCCGAAAGGATGGGATCTTTTTGTTGATTTAAATTTATTATTTTGTTAGTATGTAATATATGACTAAGATTTATACTAAAACTGGTGATCAAGGAAAAACTTCTCTGTTGGCTGGTGAAAGAGTTTACAAAGACTGTATCACTTTGCAAACCGTGGGAGAAGTAGATGATTTAAATTCAAAGTTGGGAGAAGTAGTGGCCAATTTATGGGAGGATGAACCGGCTGGTTTTTTAAAAAAAATTCAGCAGGATCTTTTCAAAGTCGGCGCGGAGTTGGCCGCTTTACAAACGGCAGTGGAAGCCAAGATAAAAAAGGTTGGAGAAGAAGAAGTTTCTGAATTAGAACAGATGATTGATAGTTATAGCGAACAACTCCCTCCATTAACAAATTTTATTTTGCCTGGTGGAAATTTAGCCGCTGCCAATTTACATAGCGCCCGAGTCAGCTGTCGAAGAGCAGAAAGAGCTTTAGTTTCTTTGGGGAAAGATAAAGAAATTCGGGCCGATTTGTATAAATATTTGAATCGTTTAAGTGATTATTTATTTGTCACCGCTAGGTGGGTAAATTTTAACAATGGTGTAGAGGAATTTAAAGTTTAGCTTATGATAAGCAGTTAAAATTATTCACATTTATAAAGACTTGACATAGTACAGTTTTAAAACTACAATGGACAATATTTTCTCTATAGAGTTGCGACAGAGGTGATGTTTCAATCGGATCGGATTCTGAAAGCATTCTCTCTCCACTCCCTTTATATTTTTTTATCTTGGGATGGCGTTTTCTAAATTTGATTCGTCAATTAATACATGCAGCTCTGTTCGCAGCTCCATGGAGAAAAATTACGTATGCCCAGGTGGTGTAATGGTAGCCACGCAGGACTTAAAATCCTGTTCCTTCGGGAGTGCGGGTTCGAGTCCCGCCCTGGGCACAGTTTATATTATCTCAGGATGATATAAAAAAATATCAGTGATTTCACTGATATTTTTTATTTATTGTATGTGCGCAATGCGTTATTTTTTCTTGGTAATATATTTAATAAAGGCCGCAATACCAACAATCAAGAATATGGCCGCTAATACATGTAACACAACCATCCAAGTAAATAGCCAATTTCCATTTTGATAATAGGCTCCCATCATCGTTTGATATTTGGCTGTTGGTTGAAAGTTGCTAATCGGATTTGATCTGTTAGTGGCCTGTTGCCAACTACCATTCATCATGCCCATCATTCCGTAGCCGGTCGCATCTGCACAATACCAGCGACGCGCCATAAATATATGAGCTTGTTTTAGACTTTCACTTCCTTCTCCGCCCATCATTTCATCCATTTGAGTATGAGTTGAGCCGGGAGCTGTTTCTTCCATGATGTAGTCACCGATTTTTTCTAGTTGGCTATCAGATAACTGTTGGCAAGGAATTTGAGATGATATTATTTGTTTGGCCTCAGCAAATTCGTTGTTGGTTGTTTCCTCAGCTTTGGCTAGACCGGCTATCCCAAACATTAATACTAAACTTAATACTATCGATATGGTTTTGTTTTTCATATTCATTAAATTATTTTTTTAAATTTTATTTATCTTAAAATAAGATATGGCTAATATTATGAAACCAATTGTACAAAATATTAACATGCTGGCTATGATGCCAATTATCATAGCATGTTGAGGTGGAAGTTGTTCTAATAAAGAAGCTTTGTTATCTTCTTTGGCGTTTTTTCTATTGGTTGTTTCTTCAGGATAATTTCTAGCAACGTATACCATATTTATAATGTATTTATATTATATATTATTTTTATATTTTTTTATACTCCACAGCCACCGCCACCGCTTTGTTGTACCGGTTCGGTTTTAGAGCGAACGGCGCGATAACCGCTGGCGCTAGAATAAGTAGCGCTGAGCATTTTTTTTGGATCCACGTTTTTCCAATCGATGCCTTGGCTGGTTTCATATTTGGCTAAAGTCATATAGGTATCAGGAAACCAATAAGAATTTACTTGGAGGGCTATCTTATACATTTCATTTTCTGAAATTCCTTGCGAAGCCATCATTTCTAATAATCCCAACATAGCCATACCGTGGTTGCAGTCAGGGAAGTAAGTAGAGTTATTACAACAAGGTCGGAAAATATTTTGTGAAACTCGTTCTACTGTGGCTTGTTGTTCATTATTTAACTTTATAAAAGTATAACGACTGTAGTGGTTCATAACATCTCCTTTTGACAATGACCAACCTCCGGTTGAAGCAAAGTTTTCCGCTCCTCCATACTGTTTGTCTACCATCGGGCCACTATCCAATATCGGATTCTTATTACTTAGTCCAAGCGCCCATAGCAGGTTTAAGATCACTCCAGCATTATTTGAATTTATTGTAATATTACCATTATTGTCATCATTTAACATTTTTAATTCATTTTCGCTCAATCCGATGCGATTGTTATATAGTGCTAGAAATTTTTTTTGATCAATAACCCCTTTCGTTATTAGCTGTTTACCTAGATCTCCCCATTTTACTGGCAATACAACTCCGTTTGATGGCACAACCGCTTCGGCCAACTGGCTTACATCTACTCCGGTAGTAACCGATTCGTTATCTGTTTGTGTTTTTCCATACTGGTCATCGTCTTTTTTAGATGCAAATTTTGAACGTAGCTCTGGGCCGTAAATTGCCCCTAATATGAATACTACTATGATTGTTATTGCCCCAATTCCGGTGCTAATACCGTACCATAGGGATTTATTTTTTAATATATTTTCAGACATATTATTTTAATTAATGAATTTTACCAATCTCTACAACAAGCAATAAGTCGCTGAATAATTTTTTTGATTATAGGATAATTTCTTAAAAAATAAATTAACAGGTAAATTATCCAGATTATAGACACCAATATAATCGTTGACATAATTTTTTCTCGTAAACCGAGAATTACACAGACTGCTGTAGTCATGGTAACAATGTATGGCCAGCGAAATAGCTGCCATGTAGTTGGAACTTTTTTTTCTAATAAATAATATAAACCAATTACGCTTTCTCCCATCAGAACAGCAATTATTATTGGGTTGGTAATAAGATTTGTTAGGAAATACATTAACAGTAGGATAATCCAACTACTGCTGACAGTTACACAAATAGCACAGAATTTTAGTTTAGTTAAACTCTGTATTAAAATTGCTAATGCAAAGATTACTGTTGCCGCAATCACAAATATATTCAGGGCGTTCATAAAATGAATTGAGTTATAACAGCCGCAATCAGCAGCAATCCAAAAGTGATAGTTACTCCCTGATAGGGTATTGTTTGTCCGCGTTGTCTTGAGATTTCTTTACTTAGATATGGAGCGGTGATTATAAGAACTCCGCCGATTGTTCCACCCAAGATAAATAAATTAATTGGGTAAGTACGGTTGAACAAAGAGCCGTATTCTCCACCCCAGTTGATGTAAAATGAAGTGTAATCAGACATTAACATCTTAAGTGGTAGCAGGGTTGTAATCCAAGAAAATATTCCCATAGCAAGATCTTGTTGTGGAATAATTTTTTTCTTTATTATTTTTCCAACCCATAATCCCATAGCCATAGCAAACGCCCCCATAAGCACGCCAATAGTTAATCCGTTTACACCCATCCAGTATGCCCCCAAGGCTATTACTCCAGCCCCAGCTGTACAAAGGGGGCAGTGAGCTAGGGCGGGTCTAGTTGGTAAAAATATTGCCAGTGAGATGACGGACGTAGTAATTAATTTTAATCGGGTAATTTTCATATATAACCATTTTGTTAACTTTATAAACTTAAATATGGAACGGATGAACCGTCGTCAGAAAAACTGAAAATATCAAATTTTCCATATTTAGCTCCAGGCATACCAGGTGATCCAGATGGCATACCAGGCAACGCGATACCTTTTACACTTGGTTTATCAGCTAATAATTTTTGTATGCCTTCTGTTGGGATATGGCCTTCTACTACATAATTATCAATTACGGTAGTATGACAACTTACTAAATTTTCTGGTACACCAAACTTTCTTGTGATTTCGTCGGTATCGTCAATCAGTTTTTCTTCTACTGTCACTCCAGCTCGGCGCAAATAGGTAATATAGTTAGCGCAACACCCACAGGTGGCTGAACGATATACCACAGCGGTTTTTCCTTTTAATATTCCGTTAGATGTGGTTTGGTTTGATTTTATGCCCAAGATTATTAGTCCAAAGGCCATTATGAGTACAACAAAAATTGGCCAATTTTTTTTAGGTTTATTCAACATATATTTTTAATTAAGAATAAAAATGGATTTATTCCATTTTACTCAAGCGTGCGAAGGTAAAGAAGATAAAAGTGAATAAGGCCACCATTACAAATGGGGCTATTAGAGAGATCCAATTACGTTTGTTTGGTTTGAAGCTACGCAAGAAAAGTGAATTTGAGACTACTGAGACAGAACTAAGAGCCATTGCTAGTCCAGCTAACTCTGGTTTTAATACAAAACCCCAGACTGCAAAAACACGAGCCGCAATCGGAATGCCAATAACATTATAAAATAAAGCAAAAAACATATTTTGTTTTATTTTAGCCATTGTTTCTTGGCTAAGTTCGATAGCGGTAATAACGTCGTTTAAATCATTTTTGATAATCACGATACCGCCGGTTTCCATCGCCACATCGGTGCCTGATCCCATGGCTATGCCAAGATCCGCTTGTGCTAAAGCCGGCGCATCATTTATGCCGTCGCCGACCATAGCCACCTTGACCCCCATATCTTGTAGTTTTTTGATCTCATCAGCCTTTCCTTCTGGCAGAATCTCAGCTAAAACATTTTTTATTCCTGCTTGCTTGGCAATTGCCTGGGCAGTTCGACGATTATCTCCAGTAATCATAAATACTTTCAGCCCTCGTTTTTGTAATTTTTTTACTGCCTCAACAGTAGTTTTCTTGATGGTATCAGCGACAGCTATTAATCCCAACATTTCCTTTTCAGATGCCACAATCATAACAGTTTTGCCTTCATCTTCTAATTTAGATATTTGCTGTTCTATCTCTTCTATTTTTGTTTTTTCTATACCAATTAGGTCAGTAATTAATTTGCGATTACCAACGAAATACTTTTCTTCTTTGATAACACCTTCTACACCGTGACCAGGAATTGCCTTGAAATTATTTACTTCTTCAAGAGCGATTTTATTTTTCGTGGTGTATTTTGTAATTGCTTCGGCCAGTGGGTGTTCTGATAACTTTTCTAAGCTAGCCGACACCGACATTATTTTCATTTTGTCTGTGGTGTTTATTTCAATGATGTCGGTTACTTCCGGTTGTCCATTAGTTAGAGTACCGGTTTTATCAAAAACTATGGTGCTAATTTTGCAAGCAGCCTCTAGTGGTTCTCCTCCTTTTATCAACACGCCATATTGTGCGCCTTTACCGGTACCTACCATAATAGCGGTTGGAGTAGCTAATCCCAGAGCACAAGGACAAGCGATTACCACTACCGAAGTGAAAGCCATTAGAGCATAGGTTAAGTTGGATCCCAATGCAAAATACCAGATCAAAAATGTAATAAAGGCTAAGCCGATTACAGTTGGTACGAAATAAGCGGAAATTTTATCCGCAAAAGCTTGGATTGGAGCCTTTGACCCTTGGGCTTCTTCTACTACCTTGATAATTTGAGCCAAGGTTGTTTCACTGCCTACTTTGGTGGTAGTGAATTCAAAACTGCCATTTTTATTTATAGTAGCTCCAATTACAGTTGAACCAACAGTTTTTTCTACCGGAATACTTTCTCCGGTTATCATAGATTCATCTACACTAGACTGTCCTTTGCTGATTTTACCGTCAACTGGAATTTTTTCTCCTGGTCGCACCAACACAGTGTCGCCAACCATTACCTGTTCAATAGGAATCTCAATCACCGCATCTTCTTTTATGATGTGGGCAGTTTTTGGTTGCAGTCCGATTAATTTTTTAATCGCTTCAGAAGTCTTTCCTTTGGTCTTTGCTTCTAGTAATTTTCCCAGAACCACGAAAGTGATTAAAAAAGCTGAGGTTTCGAAATATAGTTCTGGAATTTTTTCGCCATTTATTCCCACCAAACTGCCGGTTTTTATTAGGTAATTTATAAACTGCCAGATGCTATAAATGAAGGCGGTGCTGGTACCGATGGCTATTAGGCTATCCATGTTGAATGTTTTCATTTTTAGGCCACTCCACATCCCTCGATAAAATCCAATTCCAATAATAAATTGTACCGGTATGGTCAAAATTAATGACACGATACCAATAAATGGTAAAATGAATGTTCGTCCTGGTAAGAAAACAAAAAAGTCTAATAACATGAAGTAAAGCATTGGCAAACTTAGTCCAAAACTCCACCAAAATCGTTTCCAATATTTTTTTATTTCTTTTTCTCTTTGTTTTTTTTCTTCCTCTGGATCACCGGTGTTGGCTAGATCAGCACCATACCCGGTATCTTTTATGGTTTTGATGAGTTTTTGTGGGTCAGTAATTTGTTGATCATAAACAATATTGGCTTTTTCAGTAGCAAAGTTAACATTAGCGGTAGTCACACCAGTCGTTCCTCTCAGACTGTGTTCGATAAGGTTTGCGCAGGAGGCGCAATCCATGCCTTCAATTTTGAGTGATATTTTTTCAGTCATATTTTTTATGATATTTTTTCAGCAATTTTACCGACCGATTTTAATTCTTCTTCTATTGTTTTCCAATCAATCTCATTTTCATATTCAATTTCTACTTCACCGGTTGATTCTATTTTTACTTCTGATACGCCTGGTATTTTTTTTAATACCATGGTTGATAATTTTATACAGGAGTTGCAGGTGATATTAGTGATTTTAAACTTTAGGGTT
>Ga0066639_10001550_pt1 | contig 20491 bp, 30 predicted proteins | sample CryGeyCG2114_010_2_FD_59504 | JGI IMG/M metagenome (GOLD analysis project Ga0066639, IMG submission 59504) | Groundwater microbial communities from aquifer - Crystal Geyser CG10_big_fil_rev_8/21/14_0.10 | ecosystem: Environmental > Aquatic > Deep subsurface > Groundwater | place: USA: Utah...
GTCTAGTGGCCTAGGACATCAGGTTCTCATCCTGAAAACCGGGGTTCGATTCCCCGTGGGAGCGTTTGAGCGAAGCGAAAACGATCACAAGCAAAGCAATTGATTGCTTTGCGGCGGGGATCGAAAGCCGTAGGCATGTCGCGAAGCGACGGCCGAGGCGGGGTCGCGGAAACCCCGCGATTCAATTTATTTTTTATGGAAGAAAAGAGCGGGGTTATGTGTGACCGATTCCCCGTGGGAGCGTTTTCATGAACAACGACACAGAAGCTGATATCTCATTACTCAAACCAAAAGTGCGGGCATTAGCCGTGCGGTTGATAGAAGAATGCAACAAGCAGGGATTTTCTATTATGGTATCGCGCGGTTTTCGGAGCACGGAACAGCAAGATAAATATTATGCTCAAGGCAGGACAAAGCCGGGTAAGATAATTACGAATGCCCGGGGCGGTTTTTCGTTCCATAATTTTGGCGTTGCGTTCGATATCCGGCCGGTACTTGATGCCGAAAACGAACATAAACGCGAAGCATTTTACCGCAAAGCAGGAGAGATGGGCATGGCTTTGGGGCTTGAATGGGGCGGCGCCTGGACCACATTCGTGGACCCCCCGCATTTTCAATACACGGCCGGATACTCAATTGAAGACTTTCGGAACAATGCTGTAGACTGGAGTAAGTTTGAGGCTTAGTGTTGTATAAATTTTTGCTATACTAAATACATGGACACAACATATATTTATTTCTTGTTGTACATTATAGGCATCGTTACATTTGGTGTGCTCGTTATGGTTTTGGGGAGCGTCCACGAAAAGAAAACAATAGGCGCTCACAATGGTTTTTCTCCGATAAACCAAAAGAAGCGCGAGGAGCTGGAGTCAGCAAAAGCAAAAATAATTCTGCTTTTGAAAGATAAAAAACAGATAACTAACAATGATGTAGAGGTGCTCTTAGGCGTGTCTGATGCAACTGCAACCCGGTATCTTCAAAGTCTGGAGGAGGAAGAAAAAATACGGCAGCAAGGGACAGAAGGACGTTCGGTTATTTACACCTTTAAATAGATTTATAATAAACGGCTCACACCCCGTATGAGCCGTTTATTTTTGTATGTATTATCTCTATATCCTCCGGTGTTCGGACGGAACGCTTTATACCGGCATTACTACCGACCTCGTCCGCAGGCTTAAGGAGCACAATTCTTCCCACATGGGTGCAAAGTATACGCAGGGGAGGCGTCCGGTGCGGCTTGTGTACTCCAAAAAATTCCGCACGCGCGCCACGGCATCACGCGCGGAGGCGGGTATGAAGGCTCTATCCCGGGACGGGAAACTGAATATTATAAGAAAGCAGAGAAAGGTGATACAATAGACAGACATGTCGGAATACTACAACGCAAAACGAACGCGGAATCTCTACAATCCGGAAGATAAAAAACCGTTCAAGATAAGCCGGTCAAAGATTGACCTCTTTTTTGAATGTCCGCGCTGTTTTTATCTGGATCGCAGGCTCGGGGTAGGGCGGCCGCCGGGGTTTCCATTTGCGATAAACAGCGCGGTAGACTTTTTGCTCAAAAAGGAATTTGATATTCATCGTACAAAAAATACCAAGCATCCGCTTATAGAAAAATACGGCGTTGACGCAATTCCCGTTGCGCATGAGCAGTTAGATGAATGGCGCGAGAATTTTAAAGGCATCCAGTTCTATCATGAGCCGACGAATCTTATTATCACCGGCGCTATAGATGATCTGTGGCAGAATTCAAAGGGGGAGTATATTGTGGTGGATTATAAAGCGACCAGCAAGGATGAAGAGATAACCGAACTCAACAAACCATGGCAAGATGGCTACAAACGGCAGATGGAAGTATATCAGTGGCTATTGCGCAAAAATGGGCATCCCGTATCGGATACCGGGTACTTTGTGTATTGTAACGGCCGTACTGATAAAGAAGCGTTTGACGGCAAGATAGAATTTGATATAACTCTTATCGCGCACAAAGGGAATGACAGCTGGGTAGAGCCGACCATACAAGAATTGCACCAGTGCCTTATTGCAGACGAAACTCCTGATTCAAAACCGGTATGCGACTATTGCGCATATGCCGACGCGCGCGGAGAAGCACTGTAAGATATAACCTACTGCATAGAAACAAAAGCACCCCCTTGGGTGCTTTTATGATTTCTTGACTTTTCTTTAAAAATATGGTAGTATTTGCGCTATCAAAGTACCTTAATAAAGGAGGAATAAGTGCTTATGAAAGGCCTGACAAAAGGATTGGTAGTGGTAGTTTTGCTGGTGGTAGGCTTTGCAATGATTCATTCTTCCCGCTCGCCAAAGAGTTCTTTGGGGAGCGTTTCGGATCCGGACCTTATACAACGAAGGTATGCGGTTCCGCACCCCGATTCGTTTACTGAATGTCAGCGAGTTCCGTTTCTGGTTGAACGCCCCGGTGTCATTTACAAATATGAATGTAATGAGGGGGAGTATCTGAAGGACCCAAGGAGCGATGAAGTATTGGCAATGACATGGTATGAGAGAGGGGGGTGGTATTCCGCTCTTCGTACCGGCGAAGATTCGTTTTATGTAGGCGGGCGCGGAGAACGGCTTTATTATTATCCAAGTGAGGAGCTCGTTTCTTCAGACACGGAGATAGTCATGGTGCATGTATCAATATCGTTTTGCAAAAAAGAAGGTCCATGCCACCACGAAGTATCCATAGATTTCCCAATCTACGAATAATAAAGCGTCGCCGCAAGCCATAAAGGATACAAGGAGAATAATCATGGAATCACAGGTTGAAAGTGCAAGCTTCCAGGGAGAATACGCAGAACAAACAGACTCGGCTAAAGCGTATGCGGAATGCTTGTTGCGCCTTTTAGAAGAACCGTACCCCACGACAAGAATGTGGTGCGATTCGGTGAGTAATGCAGCTCTGGAGTTTATCCGGGTGGTGGGGAGTTCAGGAGATGAGCAGCATAAGAGCCTTGTATTTTCATTGCGTTCCATAACCAGGTCGCTTACAAAGCCTTTTAATGGTGTTGTTACTTGGCATCTGGCGGTGGATGACGAGGCGGAAAGAGTTGTAGAGTACTTAAAAGAATTTCTCGGAAGATGAATAAAAAAACCCGCGTGATGAATGTGTCGCGCGGGTTTTTTATCCCCATTTTCTTACGAATATAATGCAGAAAGCTATGAATGATTTGGTATAATAGTACCATGACATTCATCAACGAATCGGGCCAAAATAATGAAAACCCCGCTGATTTGAGCGGTGTACCGCCCGTAAGCGGAGGCAGTACAGATACCACAAAGAAGGGTCCCGACCAGCTTTTTTATACTAAACCCAAAGGAGCGGCGGGGTGGCTTCTACAGTATTCTGGGGGACTGATAAAGAACGAAATGCAGGCGAATTACGCTATGATAGGGTTTGCTGTCATTGCGTTGGCAATTTCATTTTTTGTTGTTTTTAGTGGGAGGCAGAAGCAGGAACTCTTTACTCCCGGAGCGGAGGCACCTCCTGCCGAAGTTATAGCACCTGCAAATTTTTAACCTATGGATAAAAGAGGATTTACATTAGTAGAATTGTTAGTTGTGATAGCGATTATCGGGATACTCGCAAGCGTTGTTTTGGCGAGCGTTGCGAGTGCGCGCGCGAGAGGCAGAGATGCACGCCGGCTTTCTGATATGAAGCAGATACAAATAGCACTGGAGCTCTATTATGGTGATAATGCCGCATATCCCGGGAATACGGACAACGATTGCGGCGGGTGGGACGCCGGGTTTAATGGAGGTCAGGGGAGCGGAGACGCATTTGTAACTCCGCTTGAGACCGCGGGCGCAATTGTGGATACTCCGGGAGATCCGGTAGGAACTTCCAATTGCGGAGGATATGCGTATTTCCGTTATAACGCAGGCTCCTATGGATGTGATGCGGGCCGCGGAGCGTATTTTGTGTTAGGGGTGCGCGACATGGAGACGAGTGCGGGGGCACATCCGGATAGCCCCGGCTGGAGTTGTCCCAGTCGCGATTGGCAAGCAGAATTTGACTGGGTGACCGGAAAATTTGAACGGTAATAATTCCTGCTCTGTGTGAAATACACGGGGCTTTTGTTATAATAAAAGTTATTATTCATCTATTGTCATATTCCATGGCAACGAACTCCTCAAAACACCATCATCGTAAAGGTTTGATCCGTGGGCGCATTCAGGTGTTTAATCCGCGCAATAAGCGCTGGACAAAGATTGATACCGAAACCCACGAATTTATTGACCAATACAGCCGTCGCTGGAAAGCATTCAAGAGCATAAAGAAAGTCGGAAAAAAAGTATAATGGAAGAGCAGCAGTTGCAGAAAAAAACATATCCGCCTCCAATGTGGGCGCGTAATACTTCTCCACTCACACGGAGACTCCTTTTTATAGTGGCGGGGGTATTGCTGGTTGCAGGGCTCGCGTTTGCCGGCTACTCAATATGGAAGGGGGGTAGCGGAGAAGATGATATTGTTTTCTGTACACAAGACGCAATGCTTTGTCCTGATGGGTCGTATGTCGGACGTACCGGCCCTAATTGTGAATTTGCGCCTTGTCCCGAAAGAAAGGAGCAAGAGGGGTTGTTCAAAACATCAGGAACGGTGTATGGCAAAGTGTCTATTGGCCCATTGTGTCCGGTAGAACCGTGTAAAAATCCGCCGGATGTATACTCTGCGCAAACGCTTGTTTTTGCGCCCTCGGGCGGCGGGCGTCCGGTTGATGAGCCATTTTATGCGCCACTTTCTCCCGATGGTTCATATTCTATAGACCTCCCCGAGAGCAATTACTCGGTCTCTCTTCTTGGGTGCAGCTATCTCGGGTGTGGTGCCGTTTTTCCAAAAGAAGTTTTTGTACAGGCGAACAAAACAGTAGAATTAAATATTGATATAGATACGGGTATTAGATAGCCTTATGTATATGAAAAAGACCGAAGAAGAATGGAAAAAGGAATTAACGCCCGAAGAATACGAGGTGCTACGAAAAAGGGGCACAGAAGTGCCGTTTACGGGCAAGTTTGTGCACGAAAAAAGCGAGGGGATGTATTTGTGCAAAGCATGCGGAGCCCCTCTTTTTTCTTCAGATGCAAAGTTTGAATCGGGCACTGGGTGGCCTAGTTTTTATGATGTAGCATCAAGCGATGCGGTGGAATTAAAACGCGACACAAGCCACGGAATGGAACGCACCGAAGTTGTTTGCAAAACATGCGGCTCGCACCTGGGGCATCTATTTGATGATGGTCCTGTAAAAACCCCCAAAGGCAAAACATGCACTGGAAAACGCTACTGTATCAATTCAGTTGCATTAGACTTAAAAAAAGAAGAGAATAAGAAATAGAACTTTGAGATATACGGGGGCAGTACATGGACAACGAAGCAGAGAAAGACAGTCTGTCTTTAGCGAAAAAGAAGCTTGAAGCAGGGCCGTCATGTGTGTCAGAGGCAGGGGTGTTTGCCTTGATTGCATGCGCAGAAATTCTTCAAAGAATTGAAGAAAAAATCGATACCGGAAACAAAAAAATAGAAGAACGCTTAGCGCAGATGGTGAAAAGTAGGAACAAGGATTACGCTGCTATGTGGGAACGGCTCGGCCAGATAACCGAACGGGTGAATGGCTTGGGCGCGGGCGAAGTTGTGGTGGCGGCACAAGAAGAAAAATCGAAAAACCCAGAACATGAGTATGAATACGATTTTCTTGCAGATCAGATAGACCCGCAAGATGAGATATTGCTTCCATAGCAACAAACCTCGCAATGCGGGGTTTTTATTTAACATACGGCCGTATTCTTATATACTATATATATGCTTTTAGAATTTTATGGGAACGAATGCCCGCATTGCGTGCGTATGGCGCCGCTGGTAGAACGCCTCAAACAGGAAGAAGGGATAACGGTGGAGCAATTTGAGGTGTGGCACGATGACGATAATTCAATAAAAATGGATGAATATGATACTGGCCTTTGCGGGGGAGTGCCGTTTTTCTTTAATACTGAAACAAAGGAATTTATCTGCGGGTCGACTTCATATGAGGATTTGTGTGCATGGGCGAAAGGAGAAAAACGCCCTCAACGCTCCGGATAATTATGAGATGGGCAGTACTTGTTGCGGTTATCATTTTTGATATAGCGGTTGCGGTATATTTGTTCAGCGACCGATCTGCAGAGCAGCAGTCCCCCGAAATGCATCTGTCTGAGATAGCCGGCGACCTATTGCTTATTGATTATGGGAGCTACAAAGCAGATCTTTCCGTATTCCAAAATCAGCCTATGGTCATTAATTCGTGGGCATCGTGGTGTTCTTTTTGCAAAGAAGAATTGCCGGCCTTTGTGGAAGTGCAAAAAGAATTCGGACAGGTCCGTTTTATTGCAATCAACCGGCAAGAATCAATAGAAACCGCAAAGCACTATACCGATGAATTAGGCGTAACGGATGGCCTCATTTTTCTTATTGACACGCCTGATTCATTTTATAAAGCAATCGGGGGGTTTACTATGCCCGAAACTATCTTTGTGGACAGAGCCGGCACCGTTGTCTTTCATAAACGCGGGCACATGACTGTGGATGAAATCCGTGAACAAACGCAAAAAATAATAGATAATGAGTAGGTATTGTTCTTATCACATAACATACATAGGAGGCAGCATGAAGCATAACGTACGTAAAACAAGAATATTTTTAGATAGCGGGGATCCGACCGAGACAAGGAAGGCGCAGGAGATGCTCGGATTTTTAGACGGGCAGACAACGAATCCCACACTTGTTGCGCGCAACCCCGCCGTACAAGAACGGCTGCAACAGGGTGAAAAATTCTCAAATGATGAGATTTTCAAATTTTATAAAACGGTAGTGGGGGAGATATCATCTCTCATCCCGCATGGATCCGTATCTGTTGAGGTATACGCAGATGAGCGCACAAGCGCCGAAGAAATGTTCTTACATGGACGGGGGATGGCGTTATGGATTCCGAACGCACATATTAAGTACCCGACAACAAAAGAGGGGCTGCTTGCCGCAGACATGTCGGTCGGAGAGGGGATGCGCGTCAATATGACATTGGTATTTGCGCAGGAGCAGGCAGCGGCGGTGTATGCGGCGACACGGGTAGCGAAGCGGGGCGATGTATATGTTTCTCCGTTTGTGGGCAGACTTGATGACCGCGGCGAAAACGGAATGGATTTAATAAGAAACATTATTCAGATGTATAAAAAAGGCGATGGGCATGTGGAAGTGCTCACCGCGAGCGTACGTTCGCTTGACCACTTAATGCAGGCAATGGCGCTTGGGTCTGATATCGTTTCAGCTCCTTTCGGCGTGCTTGAAGAATGGGCGGGGAAGGGCATGCCTATACCGGGGCCGGAGTACTCATACAAGCGGGACGATTTGCTGGATATTCCGTACGATACCATCCCCTTAGACAAGCCCTGGGCGACATATAAAATACACCACGAATTAACAGATAAGGGCATAGAACGGTTCTCTCAAGACTGGAATAGCCTTATCGGCGTGTAATCAAATATATCCCGCAGACATGCGGGATTTTTGTTTGATTTCTTTTTGATATAGCAAGATAATAAAGGTATATGTATCTTTTGTTTGATATCGGCGGGTCAAAAATGCGTTTTGCTGCTTCTTCTGACGGAAAGCGTTTTTCTGATGTAAAAGTAGTTCCTACTCCTCAAAACTTTGAAGAAGGGGTAGCGCTTTTCGGTACGGTCGCAGGCGAGCTGGGCGGAGGAAAGGCATTTGATGCGATTGCGGGAGGTGTCGCAGGTCCTTTGAACAAAGACAGGACGCGCTTGGTAGCCGCTCCAAATTTGCCGTCCTGGGTGGCGCGTCCCTTAAAGCGCGAACTTGAAATAGCGGCAAAAGGACCGGTGCATCTTGAAAATGACACGAATATGAACGGCCTTGGGGAAGTGTACTTTGGTGCCGGGCGCGGACATGATATTGTGGTGTATCTCACGGTAAGTACCGGCGTTGGCGGCTCTCGTTTTGTCGACGGACGGATAGATGCGAGCGCATTCGGGTTTGAGCCAGGGCATCAGATTATTGATGCATCGGGCGCTCTCTGCCCTTCTTGCAGCAAGGATGGCAGACACGATCTTGAGTCGTATATTTCAGGGAAAGCATTTGAACAGCGCTTCCGCAAAAAGCCGTTTGAGGTTACTGACTTAAACATATGGGATGAAGCTGCGCATTTTCTTGCATATGGGCTTAATAACACTATAGTTCATTGGTCGCCCGAAGTTATCGTACTCGGCGGCTCTATGATTACCGGAGCTCCAGGTATTCCGCTTGAGCGGGTAGAATATCATTTAAATCATATTATGCAAATTTTTCCCGTTCTCCCAAAATTAGAAAAAGCGCAATTGGGAGATGAGGGAGGACTGTGGGGCGCTCTTATATATTTGGGAAAGAAGTTATACAATTCGTAGAACATGTGTAGTATGGCATTGTCTCCTTCTATTCTTCGTTTTCGTGAAGTAGAGAAGAAGTCACTTTCAGACTACTTTCAGTTTCTCTCTCTCAAAAAACGCGAGGAGATACGGCGCTCTGCGGAGCACCTTGCGGGCAAGCGGGTCGTTCATATTAATACGGCGCCCGAAGGCGGGGGTGTTGCCGAACTTCTAAAAAGTCTTGTCCCATTAGAGCGGGACATTGGCATGAAAAGCGAATGGTGGACGGTGAATGCTCCCCCGGAGTTTTTTGTCGTAACTAAAAAGATACACAATGCCCTTCAAAGCTCCCCGCTTTCATTATCTGAAAACGAAAAGAGCATGTATTTTAATGTGAATAAAAAAATAGCATCTGACCTACGCGGCATGGAGAAGGCCGATATCTATATTATCCACGACCCTCAGCCGCTTGCGCTTATCCGCGACTTTAGGGAGGGAGTAATGATATCACGGATGCATATTGATCTTTCAAATCCAAATCAAGAGATACTCTCCTTTTTAAAACCGTATATACGGGCATATGACTGTATCGTATTTAGTATGAAGGAATTTGCGATTCCCGGTGTGCGTACAAAAAAGGCGTACATTCTCCCCGCGATAGACCCATTCACGCCCAAAAATATCCATATAGATGAGACGCTATGCTGCAAAATACTGCAAGGATTTGGCGTTCATTCTGACAGGCCCCTTATAACCCAGATATCACGGTTTGACCCATGGAAAGATCCCCTGGGCGTGATACAGGCGTACTACCATGCAAAAAACGAGATACCAAATCTTCAGCTGGTACTCGTTGGTTTTGCCGAAGCGCAAGACGACCCCGAAGCGTATGAGGTCTTTGAGCATGTAAAAAAACATGCATCAGGCGATCCCGATATTGTTGTATTTTTTGATCCAAAAACGCTCGGCACATTTACCAATGAAATGCTGGTGAATGCCGTACAGACTTCTGCGGATGTTGTGGTGCAAAAATCTCTCAAAGAAGGGTTCGGGCTCACAGTGACCGAAGCCATGTGGAAGGGAAAGGCGGTCGTTGCGGGGAATGTTGGTGGCATCAAAAAACAAATACGGAACGGCAAGGACGGATATTTAGTTGATACGCCGATGGAGGCCGCGGGGCGCATTGTTGAATTGATACGAAACAAAAAATTAAATGTGCGCCTTGGGAAGTCTGCAAAAACACGCGTAAAGCAGAACTTTTTAATGAGCAGGCATCTGGAGGATCATTTGCAACTATATAAAAATTTTATGTAAGTTTTTCTCCAGATAGAAACGAATTGCCCCGCAGGAAGTCTTTGCCCGTCATATTTTGCTTTCCTTCGGGTTTTATAGAATCTATAACAAGCATAGTGTCGGACGCGGCGATTGCAAAATCGCCATTTTTTGTTTTTATGACAGTCCCGGGCGGGTGCTTCTCGCTTGTGTTTTCTATGTGCGCTTTTGTGATAATAAGGCGCGTTTTTCCATCCGTGAATGTATATGTCCCAGGCCATGGGTTGAGTGCCCGCACCTCCCGCTCAATGGCAGCGCCAGACTTTTTCCAATCAATATGCCCGTCTTCTTTTTTAATCTTTTTGGTATATGTTGCTTTTTCGTGGTCCTGCTCTTTGGGTGTAATTTCTCCCGCTACCCAGGCAGGGAGCAGGTCTGCAAGCATGCGCGCGCCAAGTTCCGCGAGCGCTTGCTCTAGTTTCGGGTATGAGAGATTTTTTGCTTCTAACGCTTGTTGGGCAAGTATTGGCCCATGGTCTACTTCCTCGTCGGTAAGCATAAGGGTCGCGCCGGTTTCTGCGTTTTTCAGTATTGCGGTTTGTATGGGGCTCGGTCCGCGCAAAAGCGGCAAGAGTGAGGGATGGATGTTTATCGTGCCCTTCGGCGGTATATTTAAAATTTCTTTCGGGATTATCTTTCCGTAAGAAGCGACAACAAACACATCAGCATGTTTTTCTTGAATGGCGTGCACAGCGTCCCTGTCTTTTAGAGTGCTTGGAGTTATGACAGGGATGGAATGTTCTTCAGCCCAAACTCTCACGGGAGAAGGGGAGAGTTGGAGTTTGCGCCCTTTTGGTTTATCGGGAGTGGAGACAATAAGAAGCGGCGCCATGCCCGCTTTTTCTAATATCTCAAGCGCAGGTATCCCGAAGGATGATGTCCCAAAAAATATTATTTTTATCATATGATCATTCTTCTTTTGGCGGTGCAAATTCTTTCACATCTTTTGCGGAATCTATAAAAAGGATGCCATTTAAGTGGTCCACTTCATGCTGAAAGATTTCTGCAAGAAGGCCGGAGGCGCCGCGCTCCATAGATTCCCCGCGCTCGTTATATGCACGAAGCGTTACTTTTTCAAAGCGTTTTATTTTTCCGTACATGCGCGGGACGCTTAAACACCCTTCATCCATAATGATAGTGGTTTTGGAGCGGTTCTTTATTTCTGGGTTGATGTAAATATCTACCTCCGAAAGAGGGTCTTTTTTTCGAGCTTCTTCCTGGTCTTTCTTTTCTTCGCTTAAGGTGAGGACTTTTTTGAGCACAATAAATACGCGGAGAGGTGCTCCAATTTGAGGGGCTGCGAGTCCCACGCCATTTTCGCTTTCTAATAATACTTCTGCCATGGTGCGGATAAGGGATTGTGTGTCTGGCGATCGTATGTCTTCCTTTTTGACTTCCTCTGCTTTTTTACGGAGCACCGGGTCGGGGTCTAGTACTATTTTTTTTTTGTATTTCATTGGCATATGTTCTCATATTTTACGATAGAATTGGACTCTTGACAAGATAATATATACATGTACAATGGGAAAAGATAAGTTAGCATCCTTTCCCTCGTCTGGCTTTTTGCCAGAGACGACAAAAGAGTCGAGGCTCTCATTTTCGCAAGGATGCGTGGCAACCCCTGTCCTTTACCCTGAGCGCATGAGCTCGAAAATAAGGGGGGGCAGTATATTGATCGAAGCGGAACATGTCTTGCGTGCACTATAGTCCGGACTATAGCAAACGGTGTGGGCAAGGGACCGCATGAAAGACAGATATGTTCACGCAGGCGGCAAACCCCCGCCTATAAAGAGAATGTACGATCTCTTCTCACGCGTGAGGGGGAGCGCTCTCATTCTCAAGGGATTGAAGTCTTTCAAGGGCTTGCAAGCCCATCCCTTCTTTTTAAAAGACCTGTAACCAGGTCTTTTCTTTTTGAGCAGGTTTTTGTGTCTTATAATGAGAGTAATATGCCAGGAGACAAAAAGACAAACATACATATAGCAAAGATATTCCACGAGATAGCTGAACTTCTGGAATTAGAGGGAGTGAAATTCAAGCCGGCCGCATACCGAAAGGCGGCGCGCGCGCTTGAAGAGATGGCCGAAGATATTGCGGATGTTTATGAGCGGGAGGGCATAAAAGGGATACAAAAAATGAAAGGTATCGGAAAAAGCACGGCGGAAAAAATAGAAGAATACATTAAAAAAGATGCGATACGGTATCAAAAAGAACTTCAAGACAAAACAGCAATACGCCAGATTATCGCGCACTTTTTTAAAAGCAAAGGGATATCGCTTGAAGAGCTTAAAGAAAATGCACGCAAAAAAGCGATAGTATACTCACGCTACACCGCTCCCGCAAAAAAATTGCTTGAACTTGCGGGCTCCACTCAAAAAGCAAAAGAAGCGATAGATAAAGTGGCGACATGGGCAAATTCGCGTAAGCTTGATTACGCAATAGAAACAATATTTAAAAAATGGCTTGAACTTGATCGTCTCAAGCCGAAGGAAATAGTAAAAAAGCCATTCTATGATGGGCACCCAATGGTATGGTCGGATACCAAACAACGCTGGTTTGTGGTAAGAGGAGGAGGGGATTGGCTGGAATTTGCCGGAGACGAGAAAGATATAGAGTGGCGGGTTATAAAATAGCGCAGACCCGGGGTCTGCGCTATTTTATTTCCTTTTGGATGAATACCGGTCCCTGTGGCGTATCGTCTATGAGCCAGCCATGGTTTTGTATGGTGTCCCGGAGTTCGTCGGCTTTCTTCCATTCCTTTTTCTTCCTGTGGTCGTCACGTTGCCGTGCGAGTTTTTTTATGTCTTTTGGCGGGTTCGGTTTCTTGATGCTCTGCAGTCCGAGCCCTAAGATTTTGTCTGCCCAAAGAATATCGGCGAGCGAGACAGTATCGGCATGGTCCCAAAATGCTGCAAGTGCTTGGGGTGTATTCAGGTCGTCCGCGAGGGCTTTTGTGAATGCGTTCCGGAATCCGTGATTGTCTTTCTTTTTATGCGTTTGAAGAAGCTTTTGGATGTGCTGGACAATGCGGTGCCGTGCTGCGCGCGCCCCTGCAAGCGCTTCAAGCGAGAATAAGAGGGGAGAGCGGTAGTGCGTTCCCACTACAAAGTAGCGGTAATCAAGCGCATGGAATCCTTTTTTGTATAACTCATCAAGTGTTAGCAGGTTGCCTTCCGACTTGCCCATACGCTTGCCGTCTACCTGTAAAAAGTTTCCATGAAGCCAAAACCGCACAAATTGCTTTCCGGTTGCGGCTTCCGACTGCGCTAGCTCATTTGTATGATGCACCGGGATATGATCAATGCCGCCCGCGTGGATATCGAATTCTTCACCCAAATATTTCATACTCATCGCAGAACATTCTATGTGCCACCCAGGAAATCCTTTGCCCCACGGCGAGTCCCATTCCATCTGGCGTTTTTCACTAGGATTGGAAAATTTCCATAACGCAAAATCTTGTTCGTTCTTTTTTTCTTCCGTTTGGATGCGCTCGCTTTTTTGAGCATTGGCGGGTTTCGTTTTCCAAAGAGCCCCGTATGCTTTGAATTTTTTCGTATCAAAGTATACGCCATCTGATATTTTGTATGCGTATCCTTTTTTTTCTAACGTTTTGATAAGGCGTATTTGTTCTTCAATATGTTCAGTTGCGCGGGGGAATGCGTCGGGCGAAAGAATATTCAGGAGCTTGAGGTCTTTTTTAAAAGCGTCTTCATAGAAACGCGCAAGTTCTTCCGCGGTTTTCTTTTGACGCGTCGCTTCTTTTTCCACCTTGTCTTCCCCGGTATCCTCGTCGGAAGTAAGATGCCCCACATCCGTAATGTTCATAATATGCTTTACTCGGTATCCGGAAAGAACGAGCGTCCGCTTGAGAATATCCTCAAAAATATAGGTGCGGAGATTGCCGATATGAGCATATTGGTAAACAGTCGGTCCGCAGGTGTAATACCCCACATCACGGCCATGGAGAGGCTGAAACAGGTCTTTTTTATGAGAAAGCGTATTATACAAAGTGAGTTTTTGTATGGCTGGCATGTTCATATTGTAGCGGTATTTTTATCCTTTTTCCACAAGTTGACCATAGGATATATTTTTGGGATACTAGAATAAAATATGTCTTTTCGGAGTAAAACATTCACTCTGGCGGCAGGAGCGATTATCGTAGTCGCTGTTTTTAGTATTGGGTTCGTTTTGGGGAAGCAGCAGAATGCCGCAATCAATTCGGTAACCGAAGTGTACAACAAAAACAGTGGCAATACTGATGCGGTTGATTTTTCATTGTTTTGGCAAACATGGGCGACGCTAAAAAGTAAGTATGTTTCTTCAGACGACATAGATCCACAGGATCTTGTGTGGGGCGCTATTCGGGGCATGGTGGACGCGGTAGGCGACCCCTATACCGTCTTTCTCCCTCCGCGCGAAAATGAGCTATTCCAGAGCTCCGTACGGGGTGATTTTGAGGGGGTGGGGATGGAGATAGGTATGCGGAATGACTTATTGACGGTCATCGCTCCCCTGGAAGGGACGCCTGCGGATCGCGCAGGGATTAAGGCGGGGGATCAGATAATACAAATAGATGACATGTCTGCCGCCGGTGTTTCGCTTGATGAAGCGGTAACGCTTATACGGGGCCCGAAGGGGACTGATGTGGTGCTTACTCTTTTGCGGAAGGGCGAAGATGAGCCGGTAAAGATAACTGTAACGCGCGATCGCATTGAGATTCCTGTTGTTGAAACTGATACGCGCGAGATTGTAAGCAAGGGCGAAGAAGCGGGCGACAAAACCGCGCACACCGTAGGAGATGATATTTATATTATCCGGCTCTTTAGTTTTTCTGAAAATTCAACATCTGCGTTCCGGGCTGCAGTCCGCGACATGATTCTTTCCGGGCGCCAAAAGTTAATTCTTGATTTGCGTAACAACCCGGGCGGATACCTGGAAGCGGCGGTTGATATATCAAGTTGGTTCTTGCCGCTTGGCGATGTGGTGGTGCGCGAGGATTTTGGTTCAGGCGAGGAGCAGGTACATCGTTCACGGGGGTATGAAACGCTTGAAGGAAAATCGGTAGTAATTCTTGTGAACGAGGGCTCCGCGTCGGCTTCAGAGATTCTTGCAGGGGCATTGCAGGATCATGGTGTAGCAACCTTGGTTGGCACAAAAACATTCGGGAAAGGGTCAGTGCAGGAACTCATCCCGTTTGATCAAGATAGTGCGCTGAAGGTGACTATTGCCCGTTGGCTGACGCCGGATGGGCACTCCATATCCGACAATGGCCTTGATCCGGATATTGTTGTTGAACAGGAGGATGACGAACAGGGTGTTGATGAGCAGCTTGAAAAAGCAATAAACATACTGCAGGACAAATAAATCATATTATTAATGAATAATTACATATGAAGGTTATATTTTTAAACGAAGTCCCCGGCGTTGGGCACAAAAACGATGTAAAGGAGGTTAAAAGCGGCTATGCGCGTAATTTTTTGTTGCCGAAGCATCTTGCGGTAGAGGCAACGCCGAATGCGCTTAAGACCCTTGAACAGAAGAAGCAGGAAGAGGCAGCAACACTAGAGAAAAGCACCACATTGTTAAAAGAGGCGCTTGGCGAGATTGCAAAGGCATCAATAGAAATCACTGCAAAGACAAACGACAAGGGCGCACTGTTCAAAAAACTGCATGCAAAGGACATCGTAGACGCTATTAGCAAAGCAGGGTTTTCTGCGATTGCTGAAGAAGATATCCTTCTTGAAGAACCGATAAAGGAGGAGGGGAAGCATATGGTTCGTATACAGCGCGGGAGCGCTGAGGCAACGATTACGGTAACAGTAGTTTCGGCGAAGGAATAAATTTATTTACCAATTCATTTTTCTTTTTACTCGTTCATAGATATTATGGCCAGGTATATTTTTGTTTTAGGCGGAGTAATGTCGGGCATCGGTAAGGGTGTCGCAACGGCATCCATCGGTAACATTCTCAAGAGCTACGGTTTTTCGGTGACAGCCATAAAAATTGATCCCTATCTAAATGTGGATGCAGGAACCATGAACCCCGTAGAGCACGGTGAGGTCTTTGTGACTGATGATGGTTTGGAGTGTGATCAGGATATCGGGAATTATGAGCGGTTTCTGGGCGCTCCGATGTTCCGGTATAACTATATGACGACAGGCCAGGTTTACCAATCAGTCATCGCAAAGGAGCGGGCAATGTATTATGGCGGGAAATGTGTAGAAGTGGTCCCGCATATCACCGGAGAGATAACAGAACGCATTGAACTTGCAGCGCGCAAAACAAAGGCTGATTTTGTGCTGATAGAGGTGGGAGGCACAGTAGGTGAGTATCAAAACAACATATTCCTGGAAGCGGGCCGTATGATGAAATTAAAAGCACCGGATAAGGTGATGTTCATTATGGTAAGTTATTTGCCGGTGCCGAAAATGATAGGGGAGATGAAAACGAAGCCCACGCAGCACGCGGTACGCATTCTCAATAGTATCGGTATCCAGCCGGACATGATACTTGCGCGTTCCGCCCATCCGATTGATGCGCCTCGGAAGCAAAAGATAGCGATATTCTGCAACATCAACGAAGAAGATGTAGTATCGGCCCCTGACATTGAAAGCATTTACGAGATTCCTATTAATTTTGAGAAGGATAACCTTGGGAAGCGGGTGCTTGCAAAATTCGGCTTAAAGCGGCGGCAAAGCAATATGCGTGAATGGCGGGCATTGGTGCGGCGTATTAAAAATATAAAAAAGACGGTCCGCATCGCGGTTGCGGGGAAGTACTTTGCTACGGGAAATTTTATGCTTTCCGATTCATATATTTCTGTTCTTGAGGCGATTAAGCATGCAGCATGGCGGTCTGGATTTAAACCCGAAATACACTGGATAGACACCGAAGAGTATGAAAAAAAACCGGCTCGTGTGCGTGAGCTCGAAAAATTTGACGGTATTGTCGTTCCGGGCGGTTTTGGGAAACGTGGCATTGAAGGAAAAATAAAAGCAATCCGATATGCGCGTACGCACAATATCCCGTACCTTGGACTCTGTTACGGCATGCAGCTCGCAGTCATTGAATTTTCACGCAATGTCGGAGGCATGCGGAAAGCGCATACAACAGAGATTCAATCACAAACCCCGCATCCGGTCATTGCGACTATGCCTGAGCAGGAGGTTAATCTAAAGAACAAAGACTATGGGGGCTCAATGCGTCTTGGGATGTATCCCTGCGCGCTGAAAGAAGGGACTACAAGCTTTCGGGCGTACAAGGAAAAAAATATTTTTGAACGCCACCGCCATAGGTACGAAATGAACAATGATTTCCGGGAGCGCCTGGAAGAAGCGGGGCTGGTGGTCGCCGGCACAAATCCTCAGCGCAATTTGGTAGAAATTATAGAGATAAAGAATCATCCATTTTTTGTAGGGACGCAGTTTCATCCCGAACTCAAATCAAGTCCGCTCAAGCCCCATCCCTTATTCCGCGAATTTTTGCGGGTAGCAGTGAAAAAGAAAAAATAAAATCCCTGGACAAGTCCAGGGATTTTATTATGCGACGGAGACAACTTTTACTTTTTTTGTTTTTCCGTTAAAGCCAGTCTTTCTTTTTTCTTTGAATGCCACGGTTCCGTCTTTGAGTGCGAATATCGTGTGGTCTTTGCCGATGCCCACATTTTTACCCGGAGTATACCTTGTTCCGCGCTGGCGAACGATAATAGAACCTGCCTGCGCTTTCGCGCCGTCAGATAATTTTATCCCTAAATATTTTGGTTTTGAGTCCCGTAGGTTCTTTGTTGAACCCTGGGCTTTGGTATGTGCCATAGTTGTTTATTGTGAGGCTATTTACTAGAATAGTTCTTATGATACCCGAAAATGATAAGGATATCAAGACCCCCATTCGCCAAGGCTTCGGCGGGCAGGGATGGATACGGGACAACGCAAGCGATCTTTTTCTTGCTGGGAGCTTTTTTCTTATAGCCGTTATTGGCTTTGGATTGGGGCGTTTTTCAGTCATTTTAGGCGAGCATAGCGCGTTTTCAGTTCGTGTTGAGGAGGAAGGCGCTTCGTTGGGGATTTTAGGCAGCGCGGCGGGGGAGAGCGTAGAAAACGGCATGTATGTGGGCTCAAAGAACGGAAGCGTGTACCATTTACCGGGATGCTCAGGAGCGCTCCGTATAGCAGAAGAAAATAAAATCCTATTTTCATCAAAGGAAGAAGCGGAGAGTTTGGGGTATAGGGCGGCAAAGAACTGTGAGGGGATATAGATATTGACTGTATTTAAAATATATATTATAATTTTAATCAAATTAAAGGAGGTGTTTGAGAGGTGAATATAAGGAAAAAGCACTCACTGTTTGTGCTATTGCTCGTTGCGGTTCTTTTTGCGAGCGGGTTTTATGCGGGTATGCGGACAGAAAAAATAACGTATAAAAAAGGCGAGGGATATGAGCATGTCTTCTCCGGAGAAACGCTTGATATTGCGTATACAGTAAAGAAAGAAAATGCCCAGGTAAAAAGCATCGGTGAGGCGCTCGTAGAGCTATCGGTGCAAGCAACGGAAGAAACACTTGGCCTTTATGGTGTAAGAAATAATAAGTTATTCCAAAAAGCGTCTCGTGCGCTTGCGTATGGTTTGCGTCATTTTTCTTTGCAGCTCATCCAAATGATGAAACAAACATTAGACTCGGAGCAAGAACAGCAGCAGTTTCAAAAAAAACCGTACTTCCCGCGGGATGGGAGAAAAATAGAAACGTAAAACAAAGCAGGCACAAGCAGCATTCTTATAATTTGTCAGGTAACAAGAGGTTCGACATAACAAAAAATAAAAAGCGTATCTTCGGGTACGCTTTTATTTTATGTTTTTTAAATCAATATGTGCCAAACTTCTCACCAGAATGTCTGCGGGGTATTTATTCTTATCTAAAATATCACTCTGCACAAGACCGATACATCTCATGCCTGCTTTTTTTGCCGCGATCATGCCTTGTATGCCATCTTCTATTACAATGCAATATCTGGGATGTATCCCAAGACGTTTTGCGGCAAGCAAAAACACATCCGGTTCCGGCTTCCCGTTTGGGACCTCTTGAGCGCTTGCAATTGCGTCAAAGTCAGACAAGATGCATAATTCTGTAAGTACGAGTGCGATAAAATCCATACGTGAAGCGCTCGCAACAGCAATGGGCGTAGCATCTTTTTTGAGATGTTTAATGCATGCAATCGTGCCGGGAATTGCTTTGATATTTCCCTGAACTGCTTTGAATATTCTTTTCCACCGTTCTTCCGCAAGCGGTTTGATGTCCGGCATTGTTTTATTGAATTGTTTGAATACGGCAGGGAACATGTCGTAACTCATAGTGCCTGCGTATTGTTCCGTAAGCTCGCTGGGGGAGATATGAATCCCGTGTTCTTGCAACATGTCTGATTCTATTGCCGCACAGACACTTTGAGTGTCTGAAATAACGCCGTCCATATCAAATATGACTGCATGCACGCTCATAGGTTTTCCTTGGTAATGTTCGTTTATGGAAAGAATATCAGGAGGATACGACTTATTCAAGGTCTTCGGGCATAATTTTTTTCTTTCGCATCAAAAGAGATTCCGTTGTGCGTTTACGCAAAAGCGCTTCGTCTGTGAGGCGTTTTTTTGTTTGGGAGGGGAGTAGGGGTATTAATTTCTCGAGTTTCTTGTGGTCCGCAGCAAGCACCTCCCCCCATTTGTTAATTGCTTCAAGCGCAGGACGCGCTTTCTCAATATCGTAAATATCTTGTTCGCGGATAGTGCGCGTAACATAGCCCTCATCGGTGAATAAGCGTTCAAATTTTTTATCTCTCATGTATCCCAAAAGAACCGCTTGAAGCTCTTTGATGCGGGCGGTGGTCTCTTGGGCCGCGGTCTTTAGGGCGATGTACTCTTTGAGTGTGTTCTGGGCGGCAGTATCGTCCAGATTGTGGGGTGTGTCTTTTTTTGCGTACAAATAGCTCCACATGGGGCATATTTTATTGTATGGGTGCATAGCGCAGAGAGGAGAGGACTGCGCAGGAAAATCGTCGCGTTTTTGGCGGTCTTGTATCTCGCGTATTGTTGCTAGTATTTTTTGCTTGGTTGCCTTGAGTTCCTCGGCGGTACGCGCGGTTGTAAGATGCTCGCCGTGCTGGAGGTATTGCAATGTGAGTTTTATTTTTTTACCCGCAAGGTGCGGCCAGCGGGAAAGCACTCCCAGGTGATATATCGCAAGCTGCAAGTTTTTATCGGCGTGGTCTTGCGCGGGCATTCTGCGCGCGGTTTTGTAGTCAATTATTTCGTATGTATTGTCATCTATTTTGTCTACGCGGTCGATGATGCCCGAAAGCGTATGCGTCTCGCCGGTTTCAGGATCCTGAAGGGGAGCCTCAAACCGGGTTTCGAGACCAAGGGTCGTAAAGTTCCATGCAGGATGTTTTTTGTAAAAACGCGTGAGCATGTCTGTGCCGTTCTTATGAAGCGCACTTTTTTCGTAATCGTCTTTGAATGATATTTTTTCTATGCGTTCTTCCCACTTTTTATTAAAAAAGCTAACAACCTCGTCTACAGTAGGGAAGAGGGGGTTTTTTGTGAATAAAAAATTAAGAGCCTCGTGCACCGTAGTACCCAAAAATGCCTCCTTAGTTTTTGGGAGGCGTACTTTATCAAGCACAACGCATTTAAATACATGCGGGCAGCGTTCAAATAATTCCAGTGCTGAATAGGAGATACGCATAGGCTTTTATGGTGA
>Ga0066639_10001551_pt1 | contig 20479 bp, 19 predicted proteins | sample CryGeyCG2114_010_2_FD_59504 | JGI IMG/M metagenome (GOLD analysis project Ga0066639, IMG submission 59504) | Groundwater microbial communities from aquifer - Crystal Geyser CG10_big_fil_rev_8/21/14_0.10 | ecosystem: Environmental > Aquatic > Deep subsurface > Groundwater | place: USA: Utah...
TTTTGTCTTTCATAGTGTTTCTATTCTACTATGCCAGACACAGTTTTGTGTAGGGTCTCTAATGGTTTTTTCAACCAGGTGATAAGTGTTAATACTTTGTATTCTCTGAAAAATCCAACTGCTACTCTCGTAGAATTTTTTAGAGTGCTTAAAGACAAAGGACGTCTGGTTTTGGTAAATCCTAAGGAGGGATATGAAAACGGTCTTGTTCTTAGAGAACATTGCCGAAGCAAAAAAACTAAAGAATATTGGAGTGATTTTCATGCCAGCTTCGCGAGGGAAACGGCTCTGATTGAAGAGGCCGTAACCAATATTCAAACAAGAGAGCAAATGATAGCAATCGCTCTCCACAATCGCAGTATTAAGGGACATCTTGGATTTCACTTTTTAAACAAAAAGGAACTTGTGTCGCTTGTTACCGTGTGCAGGTTTGTCGTGTTAAAGACAGATTTTGTGTATGCAAGGCAGGGAATTCTCGTGGTGGCAGAGAAGAGAGGAATCTAGTTATGATAATTGAGCTGGTCCAAAAAAATGATGCAAGATATCAAGAGACGTGTTTTCTAGCTGATAATATTTATCGTCTAGAATTAGGAGTAAGCCCAACATCTTTTCCTCCGTCATACCTTATTTTATTGGATGGGGATATTGTTGTCGGCGGATTAGGTTTTTGGAGTGGCGACCAGAAAGAAGAGTTTTTGACGGAAAGATACTGTAGTAAAACCAATTTATCTGGTTTTTTCCCAGACGGGATTATTCCATCCCGGGAACATCTTGGAGAGATTTGTTCCTATTTTCTCCTTAAGCCTTATCGGAAAGAATTTTTTTGTACAATCCTTTCAGCAATGGTCGAATATGTTTGGGTAATCGACATTAATTTTTTATTTGTCATCAAAATCCCTACTGTGCAGAAACAGTTTAATCATCTTGGCATAAAGTTGATGTATCTTTGCGATCCAGATATAAATAAATACGATGGTAGCGAGCTGGATAAATCAAGGTGGCTGGGGAGATACTTTAAATTAAATCCCAAATGTTGTTTGATAGATGTTTATCAAGCCTTATTGGGTATAGGCAACAGAAGGAGTAACCCATATTTTTTGCCGAGCTTTGAATATGGAGACAAACTGTCTTTTTTGTTGGGCAAGGGGCAGTAGAGGCGGGAGAGATTGAGCTCCCGCCTTTTTACCTGTAGAATATAGGCAATGATTATGGCACGTATTATTTTGAGTATGACTGTGCTCTCCAATCTGTTTCTCCTTGCGATTGTTTTAAAGACAAAAAATAAAAAGCACGTTCATTTTATCCTTGTCGCACATATACTTGGTATCATCGGTTGGGCCTTTTTTATATTGATTAATATCTGGATGCCTGACTTTACTGGTAAATGGGTGTATTTTACTGGAGATCTCGGTTATTTGTTTGAAAAAATAATTTTTGTTTCTTCTATAATAGTATTTAGTACTAATTACTGGTTTATTCGATATTTCACAGGAAGATTTTTTAAGTATTCCTTTTTTGATTATTTAGTATTATCTTTCCAAGGTTTCGTTTTGGTGAGTAATCTTATTGATAATTTATTTTATACAAAAATATCGATTCAGCCCCAGGGCCACGCATTTTTAGAAATGATGCCTTTCAGTGCTTTGTTAAGTATATTTTTGCTTTTTCATCTTTTTATCCCATTGTTCATTATTTTTAGAGAAAAAAGAAAAGCAAAAAATATTATATTTAAGAGTCAGTTACGAATGTTGTCGCTTGCATACTCTGTTTTTCTTATATTTAGTATGGCTATAAATTGGGTGCTTCCTGTTTATTTTCAAATTTTTAGATTTAATGCATTCGGTCCAACGGTCTCCTTAATTTTGGTTGGAGGGTTTGTGTATGCAATAACTCGCCATCAATTTCTCGATATTAAATTAGTTATCCAGCGCGGTGCGATTTATACTACATTGCTTGCTATTGTCGTCAGTTTTTATTTATTTCTTTGTTACATCCTTGGGATTCTTTTCCAAAAAGGGGCTCATATCTCATATCTAATCAGCGCTGGGCTGACGGCTGTTGTCGGCATCTTTGGTGTTCCTCCTATTGAAAAGTATTTTAGGAAAGTTACAGATAAAATATTTTTTAAAGATAAATACAATTACTTTCAAGCGGTTCATGAGTTAAATGAAATTTTAAATAAAAATATTGATTTTGAAAGTATCTTTAATAAAAGTTCTGGGGAGTTAAAAAGTTTATTAAAGGTAAAAGAAATCTCTTTTATTCTTTTTGAGCAAAAAATTATTTATGGCGACAGAAAAGACTTTTTAGATATTGATGTTGCTCATTGTGGAGAGCAGGTTAATAGTTTAAAAGCAAGTGATAAAAAGATCTTTATACTTCCCGAAATTACTTATCTTTTAGATAAGGGAGAAATAGAGGATAATAAGAAACGGGTATTTTCTAACATAAAAACAATGATGGATAAGTTTGACGTATCTCTTGCTGTTCCTATCACATTGAATAATGAGATAGTGGGCTTTGTATGTATAAGCAAAAAACTATCAGGAGATTCTTTTTCAGAAGAAGATTTGAATCTTCTAGAAACGTTTGTTTGCCAACTTACAATTGTAATGGAAAAATCTTATTTGTATGAGAAAGTGAAAAATCATGCAAAGGAATTAGAAGATGAAGTTCAAAAAAGAACTGCCAAAATCAAAACTTTGCAGGAAGGACAGAAGCAAATGATGGTTGATATTTCTCACGGAATGCAAACTCCTCTCACTGTTGTTAAAAGCGAGTTGGGATCTCTTCGGCGTCAGATGTCAGAAGACAAGGAGCTTAGAGCATTTGAAAAATCAATTGATAAAATTTCTTCTTTTATCTACTGCTTATTACAACTCACAAGAATGGAAACAGGTGATGATGATTTTGCTGTTGAGAATGTGAACTTTAGCAAATTGTTGGATGAGTTGGTGGAATATTTTGAAGTGATGGCTAATGAGCAAGGGATATCTATTGTTAGTAAAATTGAACCTAATCTTTTGATTAGTGGTAGGCGAGATAAACTTGAGGAGCTTGTAACTAACTTAGTAAGCAATTCTGTTAAGTATATCGCAAATGATAAAAAAATATTTATTCGACTTTATAAGAAAGATGACAAAATCAAACTTGAGATTGAAGACACTGGTATTGGCATGAGTGAAGATGATTTGCCTAATGTCTTTGATCGGTTTTATAGAGTTAAAGGGTCAACAAAGAAGGGGACTGGTTTGGGGCTCACTATTTGTAAAAGGATAGTAGACAAATTAGGAGGAGAAATTTTTGTTGATAGTAATTTAGGGAAGGGGACAAAATTTACGATGATTTTCTCTGAGGTTTAAAATTTTTTAGTAGGTCTGCTTTGTACCCTCTACCTGGGACTGTGTGAATAATTTTTGGTTTGTTCTCTGCGTCTATCTTTTTTCGAAGACTCACGATGTGTGATTCAATTGTGTTTGAAAAAGGATCGGCGTTCATATCCCAAACATGTTCCATTATCATTCCCCGAGACATGACAGCCCCTCTGTTTTGCATAAGATATTCTAGAAGCATAAATTCTTTTCTGGTTAAGTAAATTTCTTTCTTGCCTCTTATGGCTAAGTGTCGAGGAGTGTCTAACTTAAGATCTCCGATTTCTAAAATGCTGTATTCCGTTTTTGTTGGACGTCGAAGCAAGGCTCTTGTACGGGCTAGTAGCTCTTCAAAAGAAAATGGTTTTGTTAGGTAGTCATCTGCCCCAGCTTTAAGTAAATCTACTTTTGTAGATGATTCTGATTGTACTGATAGCATTATTATGGGCGTTGTTATTTCTTCGCCTCTTATTTCTTTACATACTTCCAGTCCGTTTTTTTTGGGCATTAAATTGTCTAAAATAATTAGGTCATATTTATTTGTCCGTGCGAGATAAGAACCTTCTGCGCCATCCATGGCAGTATCTACGATAAAACATTCTGATTCAAAGCTTTTCTTTAGAAATTCGATAATCTCTTGCTCGTCTTCTATAATTAAGATACGCATATCGTTCCCATTGTAACGCTTTAGAGGAAATTATCAATATCTTTTAAAAAATAGACTTCATAAAAATTTTATTTCACCTCTTCTATTCATAACTTAGTAACTTGGTTGTAGAACTACTAAGCTCACTTAGCGGTCCAGCAGCTAAGTAGACTGAAGTTCTTTTTGCTGATATATTACTAATGATATGTTGGATATTCGAGAAAATGAGTCCTTGTCTAAATACTCAACGTACAGGATAGGTGGTCCTGCACGATATTTTGCTGTTGCAAAAAACAAGGAGGATATTGTCGAAGCGATAAAATTTGCAAAGAGTAAAAATCTCCCGTTGTTTGTTATCGGTGGAGGCAGTAATATTTTATTTAAAGATAAAGGCTATGATGGTTTGATTATTAAAATTTTAGATAATAAATTAGAAATAGATGGAGAAAAAATCACTGTAATGGCTGGGGTCCCTTTAGGGCAATTAATCATAGAGTCTGTCGGAGCAAGTTTATCGGGGCTTGAATGGGGGGTTGGAATACCCGGTAGCGTCGGAGGTGCTGTTGCTGGTAATTGCGGTGCTTATGGACACGCTATATCAGAGAGTGTGGAGTCTGTTACTGCTTTGTTTGTTAGAGAGGATGGAGAATATGAAATAAAAGAATATAAAAAAGATGCTTGCGATTTTTATTATCGTCACAGTAAATTTAAAAGAGAAGGAAATAAAGAAATCATATTAGAAGTTAATTTAAAATTAGAAAAAGGGGACAAAGAAGAAGGACAGAAAAAGATTAAAGAAATTTTGGGCAGCAGAGCTGGAAAGTTCCCATCCGCTCCTTCAGCTGGAAGTTTTTTTAAGAATATAATTATTAACGAACTTTCAAATAAGGAGGAGTTTTTAAAATTGGTACCAGAGGAGAAAATTAAGGGTGGCAAATTCCCGACCGCGTATCTAGTAGAGCAGTGTGGGTTTAAGGGGAAGCAAATCGGCGGGGCGAAATTTGCTGAGGAGCACGCCAACTTCTTGATTAATACTGGAGATGCCAAAGCAAGCGATGTTTTAGAACTGGCTGAACTTTGTAAACAAAAAGTTAAGGAAAAATATGGAGTAATTTTAGAAGAAGAGGTTGTCGTGGTATAATTTGCAAACAATGGCGTGGAGAATCTTTAAATCAAAAATATTTTACGGCTTAGTTGGGATAGGGGCTATATTTAGCTTCGTTTTTTTTGGTGTAGATATGATCTGGAAACAGCCAACCATAGAATATTTAGCTTCAGCTGTAGCAGGTTTTGATTCTGGCGTCGCGGAAGACATCAAAGAAGTTTTTGTTCCGACTCATATTAAAACCCCCGAAGCAGTTAAGGCAATATATATGACAAGTTGGGTGGCTTCTACCCGTGATTGGCGAAGTAGTTTGGTAAAGATGGTGGAAGATACAGAACTTAACTCTATTATTATTGATGTGAAAGATTACGAAGGGGTGATTTCTTTTAAAGTTAAAGATGAAGAGTTAAAAAAAGTTGGCTCAGACAGCAACCGTATAAGTGATGTTAAAGAATTTATAGCTAGCCTTCACAAAAAAGGAATTTACGTAATTGCTCGTATCAGCGTTTTTCAAGATGCTTATCTCGTTACAAAAAAGCCAGATCTCGCTGTTAAAAAAAAATCTGATAGCAGTGTTTGGAAGGATAGAAAAGGTATCACGTGGCTAGATCAATGCTCAAGAGAAGTTTGGGATTACACAGTTGCTGTCGCAAAAGAAGCCGAGCATATTGGTTTCGACGAATTAAATTTTGATTATATTCGTTTTCCATCCGATGGAAATATGAAAGATATACACTATGACCATTGTCCTGAAAACGTTGTTAAGGCTGATACAATAGGGGAATTTTCAAAATATCTTTCAGAAAATTTAAAAGACATGGGTGTTCCGATTTCTGCTGATTTGTTTGGTATGGTTACTGTGAACACCGATGATTTGGGAATAGGGCAGGTGTTGGAAAAAGAGGCTTCATATTTCGATTACATCGCCCCGATGGTTTATCCGTCTCATTATCCTGTCGGATACAATGGTTATAAAAACCCAGCTGATTATCCTTATGAGATTATTAAATTGGGTATGGATACGGCTTTAAGAAGAATGATAAATCAAGAAGCCGGCTTAGCTTTCAACGCCACAAACACTCCGTCCGTTTCAGAATATCCTCACCTAAAAAACAAACTTCGTCCATGGCTCCAAGATTTTGACTTAGGTGCAACTTATGATGCCTCAATGATCCGTGCTCAAAAACAGGCAGTTTACGACGCAGGGCTAACAAGCTGGATGTTATGGGCACCGAGTAATAAATACACGGTGGAGGGGTTGGATTAAGGTTAATTTTTGGCGAATTACTGCAAAGCCCCCCCTTGTCCCCTAAAAGGAGAATTGCAAACCGCAGTTTTGGCAGGATTTTCCCTCTTTCAAAAAACAAGGGGTCTTTTTTCTTTTTTACTATATACCTTGGCTAATTTTGACAATTTTATTTCCCCTTTTGTCTTAAATAAGGTATTATTTAATCATACAAATGGCAGAAGACGATTCAAAAATTACATATATAGCTGAGACAGATTTCCGTAATGAGCGAAAGAAGTTTGGTATTAAAAAGCGAGACCGCTCTCGCCATGTTTATATCGTTGGTAAAACTGGCGTTGGAAAAACGACTCTTCTGGAAAATATGGCGATACAAGATATTACTAGTGGTGAGGGTGTCTGTATAGTAGACCCTCATGGTGATTTTGCTGAGAAGATGCTTAATTTTATCCCCGTGGAAAGAATTGATGATGTTTTGTATTTTGCTCCTCATGATCTAGAGTATCCAGTTGCTTTTAATATTATGGAGGATATTGGACCCGAACAGAGGCATTTGGTTTCAGCTGGTTTGCTTGGGGTATTTAAGAAAGTTTGGCCTGATGTTTGGTCTGCTCGTATGGAGTATATCTTGAGTAATGCCATTCTTGCTTTACTTGAATATCCAGATTCCACCTTGCTTGGAATTAACAGGATGCTTTCTGACAAGGCATATAGAAATAAAGTTGTGGAAAATATTAAAGATCCCGCCGTTAAAGCTTTTTGGGTTGATGAGTTTGCAAATTATAGTGATAGATTGATGGCTGACGCAAGTGCTGCTATCCAAAATAAAGTTGGTCAATTTTCTGCTAATCCTTTAATTAGAAATATTATTGGGCAGCCTAAGTCTTCTTTTAATTTGCGGGACATTATGGATAACAAGAAAATTCTTCTTGTTAATCTTTCTAAGGGTAGGATGGGGGAAGAAAATTCGCGTCTTATTGGTGCGATGCTTGTCACTAAAATTTATTTAGCGGCGATGAGCAGAGTCGAAATAAGCGAATTAGAACGTAGTGATTTCAATCTTTTTGTCGACGAGTTTCAGAACTTTGCGACAGATTCTTTTGCTGGTATTTTGGCAGAGGCCAGGAAGTACCGTCTTAATCTTGTTCTTGCTCATCAATATATTGCTCAAATGGAGGATGATGTTAGAGATGCCGTTATCGGTAACGTCGGGACAATGGTTACCTTTAGACTAGGTGCGCAAGATGCTGAATTATTTGAAAAAGAATTTGTTGAAGAGTTCACAGTGGGCGATATCGTAAGCCTTGGTTTCGCTAGTATTTATCTTCGTTTAATGATAGATGGTGTTGCATCTCGTCCTTTTTCTGCCCACACACTTCCTCCAATCCAGATGAAAGGGGCGTCTCATTCAAATGAGGTTATAGAGTCTTCCAGGAAGAAATATGCTAATCCAAGAGCGGCTGTGGAAGAAGCGATTCTAAGTTGGCACGAGAAAGACAAAGATAAATCTGAAAAAATTATTGGTGGCGAGCCAGATAAGCCTAAAATGTTTCAGGCGAGATGTGCTGTCTGCGAAGATCAAATTTATATTCCTTTTGAACCAGATGGAAAGAGGCCTGTTCTGTGCAAGAAGCATCGGGCTAAACCAGAGGCGAGTAAGACTCCTTTAAAACCTGTGACAGAGGCTGTTTCTTCTGCTCCTGTTGCACCTATCAACCCGGCCCCTAATTTTGCCATAGTATCTGACCCACCGGTTCAACCTGCAGTGGTTACACCCGTATCTCCTCCTTTGGCGCCTCCTCGTTCTGCTTTGTCAGCTAAACCTTCTTCGGTTAGTCATTCTGCACCAGTTAAATTTTATGTTGCCAAGCATCCGCCCCGATTTCAACAATCAAAACCCAAAAAAGAAACAATCTCTTTAAATTCGCTTAAAAGTGATAAAGTTGCTAAGACTGATACAGACAGCTTGAAATCTGTTCTTGATAGAGTTATGGGCAAAAACAAAAAAAGAGAAGAAGCAAATGTCCCTGCTAAAAAAACTTTATCTGAAAAACCTAAAACAATATCTTTAAATGAATTGAAGTCAAAAAATATTCCGCAAAATATTCAGGAGGCGAAAAAGGAAAACGTAAAGGCAAAATCAGGCATAATCAAACCTGGCGAGAAAATTAAATTTGATTAAATTTTATCTAAGGATAGAATTTCTTGGTGGTATAAGCATAAAAAGAAACGGCTTAAAAATATATGCTTTTTAAGTCGGCAAAAATTCTAATATTGATTATATTTGTAATCAGCGCAAAGTTTGCTTTCGCTGGTATTGTTGTTAGCGAAATAATGTATGACGTTGAAGGCACGGATAATGGGCGAGAGTGGATTGAGATTTATAATAATGGAAATTCTGATATAGATTTAATTAACTGGAAGTTATATGAAAATGAAACTAACCATAAAATAAATCTTGTTGAAGAAAGTGGTGTTTTTATTTTGTCAGCAGGTAGCTATGCTATAATCGCAGACAAGCCAGAAGAGTTTTTAGTAGATTGGATAAGTTATGGTGGCTTAATTTTTGATAGCACTTTCTCTTTTAAAAACGAAGGTGAAGAATTAATCCTTAGAGACAGTGAACTAATAGACGCAGACAAAGTTAGTTATAGTTCTGAACTAGGTGCAAAAGGCGATGGCAATTCTTTACAGGTGGTTAATGGCGAGTGGGTTGCTGGTACTCCAACTCCAGGCGCTGAAAATTCTGTCCAAAGTTATTCAAAAGAAGATGAAACTTCTGGCGGAGAAGACAATACTGTGTCGCAGGTTCAGATGGATTTGCAGAGCCATTTGAACTTGCCTGTCGGGCAGCCAGATGGAGTAAATTGGTCAGAAGAACTTCAGATATATGCTAATGCCGGAAATGATATTGTCGCGGTTGCTGGCGCAGACGTTGAGTTTTTTGGGAAGGCGTTAGGCCTAGAAAAGAAGCCTCTAACTGGTGCTAGGTTTTTGTGGAGTTTTGGTGATGGTTCGGCAAAAGAAGGCGAAAGGGTCAAGTACCATTATAAATATCCTGCGGAATATATTGTTGTTTTGAATGTGTCTTCTGGAAAATATACTGCTTCTGATAGATTAAAAGTAAAAGTTATTCCGAATGAATTAAAAATTGTTGAAGCAAATAAAGATTATATTAAATTAAGCAACGCCTCTCCTTATGAGCTTGAGCTAACAGGGTGGGGGTTAAGGGTAAGTAATAAAACTTTTAGATTTCCGAAATCTACTATTATCGGAAAGGGTAAAGAGCTGCCAGTTTCTTCTTCTATTTCGAATCTCGAAATCAAAGAAGGGGATATTATAGATGTTTTATATCCAAACGGTTCCTTATCTTTTTCTTTCACTAATTTTTTTGAACAAAAAGTTTCAGTGGCATCAGTTAAACAAGTTGAAAAAGCTGAAAAAGCCGAAAAAGAAAAACCTAAAATGATTACCGCAAATAAGGTTGTAGAAAAAGATATTATTATAGAGCCTGAAATAAAAATAGAGCCCGAAAATATTCAGGCCAATGTTATAAGTATTTCCCAAGATGAGGGATGGGGTATAAAAGGGTGGGTGAGTTTAGTATCCTTTATCGGAATTTTATCTGCTGGAATGTTTTTTGTGAGTCGTAAGTTCGCTTAGATTACTTGAATGTTCTAAACAAGACCAAATATTTTGCTAATAAAGAAAAGGTAAAATAGTATTAAGAACCATCCTTCCCAATTAGCAAATTCTTCGTCGTGAATTATGAAATAGTAAAGTAATGTTGCTATTAACATAATAGGCAAGGCAAAGGTTAGGATGCTTGATGGTATTGTTATCGTGCCAATAAATGCTGGTATGCCCATTACAGCGAATGTATTAAAAATGTTAGAGCCCAATATATTTCCTACGGCAATTTCAGGTTTTCCACTTCTTACTGCACTGATACTCACAACCAGTTCTGGGAGTGATGTCCCAAACGCTACAGCTCCAAGGGCAATTACTTCTTTTCCGATATTTATTGCATCTGAAATCTTTATTGCAGCTTCTATCGTGTAGTCTGCTCCTAGGTATATAAAGAACATACTTATAATAAACTTAATTAGAGTTTTTTGTTCTAGTTTAATCTCTTCTTTAATCTCTTCTTTAATCTCTTTCTCAGTTTCTTCTTCGGCAGGCGTTTTTCTTCCTTCTCTTTCTGTTTTTACAATATAAGTTGAGTAAATAATAAGTCCCAACAAACAAAGCACTGCTTCTGCCGAAGTAAACACGCTATCCCATATCGTAGCAGCCAAAAACAACGATGAGCCGACTAGAAAAAGTAAATCAACATGAATAAAACGGTAATTAGTTTTAACTTTTTTGCTTATGATTGCGGTAATTCCAAGAATAAGAAAAATATTTGTTATATTTGAACCAATAACATTCCCCACAACAATCTCAGAAGAACCTTTTAAAACAGCGAAAATTGAGGAGACAAGTTCCGGGAGGGATGTTCCAACGGCAACGATAGTAACCCCAATAATAAAAGCTGGCAACCCGAAAACAAGTCCGATTCTTTCGGAAGCTTCGGTAAAATAACCAGATGCTTTAATCAGGGTAATTAGGCTTATTATTAAAACGAGTGACCAACCAAAAGCTATCATGTTTTAAATTATAGCATAAAGAGCCTGTTAATAAAGCTAAATTTATTGTAAAGTATTGGTAGTGGATGAAAATAATAAAAAAATAAATACTGGCAAAAAAAAGATATTGGTATTTTCTTTGTGTTATTGCCCTTTTGTGGGGGGGGCTGAAATAGCTGTGAGTGAAATTACAAAAAGAATTACTGAGGATACTGAATTTGATATGGTTACTTTGCGTTTTGATAAAAACTCTCCGAGATTTGAGAAAATTGATAATGTGAATATCCATAGGATAGGATTTGTCAAAGAAAACTCTAATATGTCAGATTGGGTTAAGTTTCCATTAAAACTAAACAAAATCTTTTTTCCGATTATGGCATTTTGGAAAGCTTCTTGTTTACATTGTAAAAATAATTATGACGCGATATGGGCAATTATTGCGGGGTATGCTGGTTTTTCGGCTTTGTTTTTTAAATTGATTCATCCAAAAATCCCATATCTTTTGACACTTCAAGAAGGTTTGCCTGTTGAGGCTATAGAAAAACGAAGTCGTTATTTTCGTCCATTGTTTAAAATGATTTTTACTAAAGCGGGTTACATCCAGGCTATTTCAAATTATTTGGCAAATTGGGCGAAAAAAATGGGGGCAAAATGTCCAGTTGATGTTGTTCCAAATGGCGCGGACATAAATATAGATAATTTTTTTGTTCAGAAAGATAAAACAGAAAGAGTCGCCCTCACAAGTGTGTTACTTGAGAGTAAAGACTTGGGTGAATGGAGAAAAATAATCTTGAAAGATGATTATGAAGAAGGGGGTGTTTATTTAATTACGACTTCTCGTCTTGTTCAAAAAAATGCCGTTGATGATGTGATTAAATCATTAAAATTTTTGCCAGAGAATTATAAGTTTTTGGTTTTGGGAATTGGCCCTGATAGGGAAAAATTAGAAAATCTGGCGGAAGAAATCGGCGTTCAAAATAGAGTTAAGTTTTTGGGAGAAATAGAATATAAAAAAATACCTGAATATCTCGCTATTTCTGATGTTTTTATTCGTCCATCGCTTTCCGAGGGGCTCGGAAATTCTTTTTTGGAAGCAATGGCTGTTGGTATCCCGATAATAGGCACAGAGGTCGGGGGAATACCAGATTTTCTTAAAGATAAAGAAACTGGTCTCTTTTGCGAGGTTCGTAATCCGAAAGATATCGCCGAAAAAGTTAAATTTATTTTAGACCCAAAAAACAAAGAATTAAAAAAACAAATCATTAGCAATGCTAAAAAGTTGGTAATAGAAAATTACGATTGGGATGAAATAGCGGAGAAGATGAAAGAGATTTTTGAGAAGCTATTAGTACTGTCCACCACGGCAGGGGGTGTTTTGTAGTAACAAAATGACAGGGTGTTTTAAATTTTGAATTGCATAATCGTATTACTTGACAAAATATCGGAAAGTAGTAAAGTAAGAATGTATGGAAAAGTCTATTAGAAAAGTGCATAAAGTTACTGCAAAAGGACAAATTACTTTACCGATTTTTTGGCGTAAGAAATTCGAGATTGACCAGGTCATTGTAGAAACGAAAGAAAACAAGATTGAAATCACCCCTTTTGTTTTTTCTGCGGACAAAACAAACGCGCTTACTGAGTTTAATGCAAATTCAGCGAGCTTTGATTTTTTAAAAAGCGAACCTGAAATATATAATATTGGTGATTTGAAAAAAAAATATGTATAAAAAAGGAAATGTTGTCTTGATACCGTTTCCGTTTACAGATTTAAGCGGTTCAAAAGTCAGACCAGCCGTTGTTGTTTCTAAAAACAATAGCTCGGGAAGTGATCTTGTTGTGGTTTTTGTTTCTTCAAAAAATACAAAGAAATTCAGCGAGTTTGATGTTTTTGTAAAAAGATCAAAACAAGCGGGATTTAAGGTTGATTCTGTTATAAAGGTTGAAAAAATCGCAACTTTAGAAAAAAATATAGTTTTCGGCGAATTGGGAGAAATAGATTCGCAAACGCAGAAAGAGATAGATAAAAAAATTAAATTATTATTTGGATTATAGTTTTATCTGTTTTACATAATTATCAAATAAATAACAATCAAAAAAAATATGTCTACAAAAAAAGTTTTTACAAGCGAGCAGGCTAAAGAAGTGGCTGAAAGTTTGGGAGTTGATTGGAGTCAGTATAACATTGAACAATTTAGAATGGGAATGGATGTTGAATTGGAGCATGGGACGATTGACTTAAATACCAATGTTACAAATGACGATCCTGTTTTAACTGGAAAAATAGCTCTTGCTCACCTTAACGAATTTCCAGATTATTATACTCGTCTTGAAAAAATGGAAAAAGAAGGCGATGAATTTTGGGGGAAGTAAAAAGCGTGAATACTCGCTTTTTTAGTGCAAATATCTTAAAATATGGATATTATGAAAATTCTTGTTTGTACTCCATTATATCCTCCAGACATCGGTGGACCTGCTACTTATAGCAAGTTTCTTTTTGACGAATTACCTAAACAAGGTATCGACGCAGATGTCTTGGTTTTTCGTGATGTGATGAAATACCCTTATATTATTCGGCATGTCGTTTATTTTTTCAAAATTTTAAAAAAGGCGAGAGGTGTAGATATTATTTTTGCCCAAGATCCGTTGGGGGTTGGAATGCCCTCCGGTTTGGCTGCTAAAATTTCGAGAAAAAAATTTATTCTTAAAATAGTCGGGGACAGAGCTTGGGAAACCGGAACACAAAAATTTGGAGTAAAGGAATCCTTGGATGAATTTTCTAAAAATAGATTTGTTAATTTATTTGTTTTTCTAATAAAAGTTGGGCAAACTTTTGTCGCATGGATGGCAGATAAAATTATTACGCCGAGCAAATATTTAAAAGTTATAGTTTCAAACTGGGGGGTAGATTCTAATAAGATTCAGGTTGTTTACAATTCTTTTGACGCAGAAAATACCATTGAATCAAAAGAAGAATTAAGAAAAAAATTTGAATTAGATGATTTTGTTATTTTGTCTGTTTCTCGTTTGGTTCCGTGGAAGGGTTTTGATACTTTGGTTGGGATAATGCCGGAAATTATAAAAGAAATTCCAGAAGCAAAATTGCTAATTGTTGGAAGCGGTCCTGAATATGATAATTTAAAACTTAAAATTGAAAATCTAAAATTAAGCGATAGTGTTTGTTTGCTTGGTCAAAAATCGCATACAGAAACTTTGCAATATCTTAAAGCTGGTGATTTGTTTGTTCTCAACACGGCTTATGAAGGCTTTTCACATTTGATTTTGGAAGCGATGTCTGTTGGTGTCCCGATTATTACTACAAATGTTGGAGGCAATCCAGAAGCTATTTTAAATAAGGAAACCGGCTTGCTTGTGCAGGTAAATGATAAAGAGCAAATTAAAGAAGCAATAGTAAAATTATATAAAGATAAAGATTTGCGAGAAAAACTTTCCCAAAACGCCCGAGAGAAAGTAAAAGAATTTAGCAAAGAGAGAATGTCGAGGGAGACGGTGGGTGTATTGAGAGGTATGTAAGTCTGCTTTGTTGTAATTGGCAAAATGACTTTTTGATATCACCTTAAAGATAGTATACTTAGAAACTTTTTTACTGTATTAAATAGCGGGGCTTTTTTTGTGTTTACCATTAATGTACAATTAAGGGCATGAAAGTTTTAATGCTAAGTATTGATCAAAAAATCTTTGAGGAGGGGTCTAGTGTTAGATCCTGGATGGTTGAATACGGGAAACTGGTGGATGAGCTTCATATAATCGTACACACAAAAACTGGTTTTGAGAAAACCCAGATTTCTTTCAACGTCTTTGTTTACCCAACAAATACTTGGTTCCGTCCTTTTTATTTTTTTCACGCATATAATATCGCAAGGAAAATAGTTAAAAGAGATAGTGGTTTTGTTGTGACTTCACAAGATTTTTTCACAAACTTTCTAGCTGTATTTTTGAAGTGGCGATTTGAAGTTCCATTTCAATTGCAAATTCACACAGACGTTCTCAATCCGTATTTTAGAAAACAATCTTTTGTAAATTTTCTTAGATACGTTGCTTTTCGAATGACTGTAAGGTTCGCTAATTGTATCCGTGTTGTTTCTCAGAGGATTAAGAACTCTCTTGTTTCTAAATTAAAAGTTCCTGAATCAAAAATAACTATTCTGTCAATTTATACAGATATCGGTATTTATAGAAATGCATTGATCAAAACAGATTTGCACCAAAAATATCCTCAGTTTGATTTTATTATCTTGATGGCAAGCCGATTGACCAAAGAAAAGAATATTGAAATGGCGATTAGTGCGATGGAGGAAATTGTTAAAGAAAATTCTAAAGTTGGTTTGGTTATACTAGGGGAAGGGCCGATGAAAAAGAATCAAGAATCAAGAATCAAGAATTATGGGCTGAAAGATAACGTAATATTAGAAAACTGGTCAAATGATTTGACTTCTTATTACAAAACTGCTGATATGTTTTTGCTCGCTTCTAATTATGAGGGCTATGGGCGTACTGTAATAGAGGCCATGGCATCAAACTGTTTCGTTGTGATGACAGATGTCGGGATTGCTGGAGACATTATTCAAAATGAGTACAACGGTATTGTAATCTCAGTTGGCGACAGGAGAGCCTTAATAGAAGAAATTAAAAAAGCCGTAAAAGATGGCGCCCATATAAATAACATGATTATTTCTGCTGAAAAAACTCTGAGTGATTTGCCGACAAAAGAAGAATATCTGCTGGATACGAAAGAAGGCTGGGAGAAATGTCTTATTCGGTAAGCTCTTGTTTTTAACGAAGATGAGCTTATAATATATTCCATGCAACGATCTTGGTTTATCTGGGTTTTGTCATTTGTTTTACTCGTGTCTCTCTGTGCTGGAGGCTATTTTGTTTATAAAAATAACCAGTTTAAAGATAATATAAAAACACTCGAAAAAGAAAACAGCCATCTTTCTGAAAGCCTTGATTTTGCTCTTAGTGAGATAGAGTTAAAAAATACAGATATAGAAAATTTAACAACAGAGAGGGATAATTTTGTTATGCTTTATGGAAGCGAAAAACAACGCGCTGAATTTGCTGAACTTCAGCTTGGAGCTACTCGTGATGTTGTCAGTGTTTTGGAAAAAGTTAATCTTATGGACGATGAGCTTCTTAAAAAATATTCAAAAGTTTCTTTTTTGAATGAAAATTACGAACCAAAAAGCACTTCAACTATTCCAGTTGATTATATTTACAGAAAAGACAGAGAGTACACTTTTCTTGATAGTATTCTGCCGTATCTTTTAAACATGATTGATGATGCACGAGCCGAGGGGGTAGACTTATCTGTACTTTCTTCTTATCGTTCTTTTGGGGAACAATCAACCTTGAAATCAAATTATAAACTTATTTACGGTTCTGGTGCAAATAAGTTTTCAGCTGATCAGGGGTATTCAGAACATCAACTTGGTACAGCTGTTGATTTTACAACTGACAAAATGGGGACTAATCTAGTAGAATCTTTTGAAAATAGTGATACTTTCAAGTGGCTTCAAAACAACGCCTACAAATATGGTTTTATTCTTTCTTATGCACACAAGAATAACTATTATCAATATGAACCTTGGCATTGGAGATTTATCGGGCGAGATTTCGCAACAAGAATACACGAAGACGGTAAAAATTTCTACGACTTAGATCAACGGCTGATTGATACTTATTTGATTTCGTTTTTTGATTAAAGTTTTTCCTGTAACGTATCTACAAGCGTAATTATGCTCGTAATTACGCCTAACTATTCTTCCTTAAAACTAAAATATCTTGATCTAGAGTTTCTCCTTCTTGTTTTTCTTCTGGTAGATATTCTTTCCAGTCGCCTAGGAATATTTCAAAACCGTGTTTTCGGGCCAAGTCTTTTGTTTTTTCAGTGGAGTGGAAAAATTTTGTTGTTTCGGCACCATCTAGGTACCCTCCATTAGGGTCTCCCGAAACTTTGAAGAATTTTACAGTGAAAGTGTCTCCGTCCTTGAGCATTCGTGTTTCGTCGTCGGGGAACTGTTCTCCGTTGAACAAAAATCTGGCATTGGTTGAATAACTTTTAAGCTCGGGGCTTGTGTTTCCTATTGTTGATATTAGTTTTCCATTATTTTTAAGTTTTAACGAAAGTAATCGAAAAAGCTCATCAAGATCCTCGATATGGTCTATCGTATATTTCATAATAGCCACATCAAGAGTTTCGTCTTTTAAATCTTCCAGATATTCTACGACATCTTTTTTGATAAAAGTAATAACCTTTTCTCTGTCTTTGTATTCTTCTGTGGAAATATATTTTTTAGCCAGTTCTAGCATGTATGGAGAAATATCAACCCAGTCTATGTGTCCGTCGTTTTCGATTAGTTTTTTAAAAAAATCATGATATCTGTCTGGATGAGCACCCCCCCCAAGTTCGGCAGAGTAAATCTTTTTTTGGTTTTGTGTTTCCTGGGTTATCACCCTGTCAACAATTCTCGCTACCTTAAAGTTTTTTTCATTTTGTTCTAGCTCTGCAAAGTTTTTACTTATTTCTTCTGAAAAATACATTTCTAAATTTTTAGGCTCTTTTGTTTTTTTATTTCCATATTTTTTTACTTGTTATTGGTTATTTAAATAATTATTTATAATCATAATATTATACTATTTTTTGCGGAATATTTTATTTTTTTCTACAAACTATTAAATAATTCCTCTGTCCACTTTGCATTTTTGTTATTTCGGATTTTTCTATTTTAAAACCTGCTTTTTTTGCTAGATTTTCTAATTCTTTTTTTGTGAAAGCGTGTAAAAACCGTTCGCCTTTGCCTTCGCCAAAGTAGTGGATGATTATGTCTTTAAAATCTAGTTTGGACAAGCCGAATATTTTTTTGATAATATTTTTATATATTAGAGTTCTGTGTTTTGTACCCCATAGGTTCCACGACGATAAAACAAAAACTCCGTCATTTTTTAAAACGCGATAAGCCTCTGACATAAATTTTGCTTGGAGTTCTTTCGATGGGATATGGTGAATAACGGCAAAAGAAAAGATTTTGTTAAAAGAATTTTCTTCGTGTGGGAGTTCGGTGGCGTTACCCGTTTCAAACTCTGCGTAAAGAGTATCTTTGTATTTTTCTTTCGCGATTTTTATTAATTCATTTGATGAGTCAATTCCAGAATATTGAAAACTGTTAAGTTTTTTTTCTATACAATCTTCGCAATTACAATCTTCTTTTAAGAAACCTAAAAATCTTCCATTGCCACAGCCAATATCTAAAATTTTGTCTTCATTTTTGACAATGTTTTTGAGGAAATGAAATTCTTTCCAGAAATAGTCTCTGCTTTGAGAAAAACTGTCGGCGACTTTATCGTAACCTTCGGTATTTATCTTTATTATCTTTTCTGCTGTTTCTTTTTTCACATATTATAGTATATCCTATAATTAATCCTCGCTACAGGGCATTCTTAGTCAATCCTACAATGACGGCTTAAATATTGTTGTTAGGCTGTTTTAATTTGTTACGGGTTGCTGTATGATAAATTCTGTAGCGAGGATTTATCTTATGATTTTTAAAAATATTGAAACTGGAAAAGACATAAATAGGCTTAAACGGGATATCGTGAATGACCCTGTTTTTTACTCTCGCATTTTAAAAATAAGGGAAAAGATTGATTTTAAAAGAGGAGAAGGCGACCAGTCAAGTTTAAGAAAAAGATTTCCGACCAACGCTGAGACTTTGGCTTTGTATAGAGAACTTGTTGAAGAGGAAGAAGAAATTTATTCAGAAAACACAGAAAGAATGTTGAGGAAAATAAAAACAAAAAGTAACTCTGGGATTGTTTCTGTTTCTGTTCTAACAAAACCTTTTGGTTGTCCAGGGAATTGTCTTTATTGTCCGACTGAAAAGATAATGCCCAAAAGTTATTTGTCAAAAGAGCCTGCGGCTGCAAGAGCTTTGGGCCTTAAATTTAATCCATACAAGCAAGTAATGACTCGTTTGCGAGCGTTAGAAACGAACGGACATAATATAGAAAAAATTGAGGTAATTATTATTGGAGCGACATGGAGTTCTTATAAAAAAGATTATCAGGAAAAATTTGTTTCTGAGCTTTTTCGTGCGTGTAATGAGTACGGCGTAAAAAAACCCTCCTTCGCTAAGGCTACTGAAGGGCAAGTAAAAAAACAGAAAAACAAAAAGACGTTGGAAGAATTTCAGAAAATAAACGAAAAGGCTAATCATCGTATTATCGGTATGTCTATCGAAACTCGTCCTGATTGTATAAATTTAGAAGAGATAAAAAGATTGCGTGAGTTGGGAGTTACAAAAGTGGAGATGGGGGTTCAACATTTAGATAATAAAGTTTTAGAGATGAACAATAGAGGTATAAGGACAGAAGATGTCATCAAAGCGACAAGACTTCTTCGCCAAAATGGTTTTAAAATTGTTTATCATATGATGCTTAATCTTTATGGCAGTACTCCCAAGAAAGATATTATGATGTTTAAGAATCTTTTTGGTGGGCCTGAATTTCAGCCAGATATGTTAAAAATTTATCCTTGTGTTTTGCTGGCTGGGACAGGTTTAGAAAAAGTTTATAGAGAAGGGAAGTATAAATTATATTCTGATAAAAAACTTCAAGATACTCTTATTGAAATTAAAAAAAACATTCCTGAATATGTGAGGATTATGAGAGTTATTCGAGATATTCCAGCTGAATATATACTCGCAGGTAGCAAAGTTTCAAATATGCGTCAATTTCTTGCTGAAAGTAAATGTCGGTGTATTCGTTGCAGAGAAATCAGAGAAGAAGAGATTAAATTAAAAGATTTGAAGTTGAAAAAGATTGCTTACGATACTTCTGCTGGAGAAGAAACATTTTTGAGTTGGAATCACAAAAAGAAAGATAAGCTCGTTGCTTTCTTGAGATTGCTCTTACCTACTAAAAAGAGCGAAGAAGAGATTTTACCAGCCCTAAAAGACTGTGCTTTAATCAGGGAGGTCCACACATACGGAAGACTTAAATCCGTCTCTAAGAAGGGCGATCAGGGCCAACACAGAGGATTAGGTCGGTCACTTATTGAAAAAGCTGAAAAGATAGCTAAAAAGGCCGGATACGACGAAATAGCGGTAATTTCAGGAGTAGGTGTTCGTAATTACTATCGAAAATTAGGCTATCGGCTGAGGGGAACTTATATGGTAAAATCATTAGCATAAAGAGGTGCATTTAGCGATATGAGACTATTGATAATTACACAAACAATAGACATTAATGATCCAGTGTTGGGTTTCTTTTATTTTTGGGTTAGAGAATTCGCGAAGCATTGCGAAATGGTTACTGTTATTTGCCTTCAGGAAGGGAACCATGATTTCCTCCCTAGCGTTAAGGTGCTTTCTTTGGGTAAAGAGAAAGGAGCTTCGAAATTAAAATATTTATTTAATTTTTATAAATATATTTGGCAAGAGAGGGGAAATTATGATACGATTTTTA
>Ga0066639_10001553_pt1 | contig 20471 bp, 19 predicted proteins | sample CryGeyCG2114_010_2_FD_59504 | JGI IMG/M metagenome (GOLD analysis project Ga0066639, IMG submission 59504) | Groundwater microbial communities from aquifer - Crystal Geyser CG10_big_fil_rev_8/21/14_0.10 | ecosystem: Environmental > Aquatic > Deep subsurface > Groundwater | place: USA: Utah...
ATCGCTTGACATTCGTGCTTAAATGGCGTTAAATGGTTATATATGGTGTTTTTTGGTGAATATCAACTTTCATTTTCCGCTCCTGGGCGTGTTGTTTTGCCTAAAAAACTTCGTGAACTTTTAAAAGGAAATATGTTTGTTATTACGAAAGGTTTTGATTCTTGTTTAGCAGGTTATGATAAAGACGACTGGGAAAATCGAGCGAAATCTCTCTTAGACGTTTCCCTACTTGAAAAAGAACAAATTGAAAAAAGACGATTTTTGTTTTCTTCAACGATGTATTTAGAAATTGATGATCAAGGCAGATTTGTTCTTCCAAGAACACTTTTAGCATATGCTAATCTATCAGAAAAAGTAATTATAGTTGGGATCGGAGATCATTTTGAGATTTGGAATCCAGAAAAATGGAGTAAATACTTAAAAGATATTAAAAACTAATATGCACAGACCAGTTTTGTTAAATGAATCTATTGAGGGTTTAAATATTCAGAGAGGAGAATATTATATTGATGCAACTGCGGGAGAAGGCGGGCATCTATGGGCAATGCTTCAAAAAGGAGCCAATGTTCTGGCTCTTGATAGGGATGAGAATCAAATAAAAAAACTTATAAATATGTTTAAAGAAGATAAAAACGTAACTTTCGAAATTGGTAATTTTGCAAGTATTGAACAAATTTCTTTAAAGTGTGGGTTTAAATCGGTATCCGGAATACTTTTTGACTTAGGTCTTTCTAATGAGCAGCTTCAAAAAGGAGGCATAGGTCTTTCTTATAAAAAACTTGATGAGCCACTTGATATGAGGCTTGATAAAACAAGCGAAATAACTGCGAAAAAACTCATTAACAGTTTAAATGAAGAGCAGTTATATAAGCTATTTGCGAAAAATTCCGAAGAGTTATATTCACTTCAAATAGCGCGTGCTATTGTTTTAGAAAGAAAAAGAAGAGAAATAAAAACAGTAGGTTCTTTAGTTAAAATAATCAAAAATGTAGTAACCGATAGTCCAAATGGTGCCATAGCTCGGATATTCCAAGCTCTTCGTGTCGAAGTTAATAGTGAATATCAAAATTTGGAATCAGCTTTAAAAGGGGCATTGTTATTAGTACGTTCTGGAGGCCGTATAGTAATAATTAGTTTTCACTCCTTAGAAGATAGGATTGTTAAAAGATTTATTAAAAACAATCATTTAAAACAGTTAAAGAAAAAAGTTATCAAATTTGGAAGAGATCATTTCACTTTTGAAAGATCGGCAAAGTTAAGAGTAATAATTATATGAAGTATTTTAAAAAGTATCTATTTAGTATTTTAATCTTTTTTTTCTTTTTCGGAAACATATATTTTATTATTACGGGAGTAAGTGTAAGTAAACAAATACACGAATATGAAGTAAATGAAGAGAAATATCAAGAAGAAAATACTATTTTAGAAACAGAAGTATCGAAGATTTCGTCGTTACAATATGCATCGTCAATGAGTGCGAGTTTAACTATCGATAAAGAAATAAATCCAATTTATCTTAATAATGCGCCATTTGCTTTAAATAGATAATGTATGACAAAAGTTCGTTTACTATTTTTTTCGTTTATTTGCCTATTCTTAATCATTATTCTTCGATTATTTTATATTCAAGTAATTAACCCTGTAAATACATCTGATTACTTAAAAACAAAAACAATTTATCCACAAAGAGGAAGGGTTTTTGATAGAAATATGCTTCCTTTAGTAACAAATCAAACAAAATATCGATTATTTATGGAACCACAGAAAGTTAAAAATGAATATGACACCTTTAAAACGATTGCGCCAATACTTGGAATGGAGGAGGCATCGATTGAGGCAAGATTTGATAAAACAAAAAACTGGGTTTCTATCAAGTTGGGTTTATCTAAAAATCAAGTTACTCAACTCGAGTTAACAAAATTGACTGGAATGGGATATGATGAAGAACAAACGCGATATTATCCAGAAGGTTCTGCTTCAGCACATATTTTAGGATTTGTGGGAAAAAATATAGAAGGTGATAGTGTTGGATATTTTGGAATTGAAGGATATTATGACAAGGATTTATCAGGTTTACCTGGACTGATTCGTTCAGATAGAGATCTTCTCAATCAACCGATCTTTCTTGGAACTCAAGAAAAAACTGCGCCTGAAAATGGCAGAGATCTTGTATTAACGATTGATAGTTCTGTTCAAAATATTGTAAAAAAACAGTTAAAAGAAGGAATTGATCGGTATGATGCAAAAAAGGGATGTGTAATTGTGGCAGATCCAAAAACGATGGAAATATTAAGCCTCATTTGCTTACCTGATTTTGATCCAGAAGTCTATTATTCCACTTCTGAAGAAACATTCAAAAATTCAGCAATTTCGGATTTATACGAACCCGGATCAACTTTTAAGCCATTGATTATGGCTGCAGCGTTACAAAATAAAGCAATTAAGATTAATGATATATATAACGAATCAGGGTCGGTTACTATTGGCGAATATACAATCCAAACGTGGAACAATTCATATGAAGGAAAAATTAATATGACACGAATCTTGGAAAAATCGTCAAATGTTGGAATGGTTTATATCGGTGAAAAAATGGGTAATAAAATGCTTTTTGATACTATAAATAAATATCGTTTTGGTGAAAAAACCGATATTGATTTGCAAGGAGAAGTATCAGGATACATTAAACCTTATTCGAAGTGGTATCCTATTGACTTTGCAACAGCAACTTTTGGTCAAGGTTTGGTAGTAACACCAATTCAGATGATTAGAGCATTTGCTTCTATTATCAATGGAGGTCACCTTATGCAACCGTTTATTGTTAAACAGCTGATAAGTGATAAGCAGAAAATTGAGATTCATCCGAAAGAAATTGCTCGAGCAATATCTACGGAGACATCGGAGTTACTAAAAAATATGCTATTTTCAACAATTGAGAATGGTGAAACGAAACGGTTAAAACCTGCAGGATACTCAATCGGGGGTAAGACAGGGACAGCACAAATAGCACTGAAAGGGTATTATGATGCGTCAAAAACAATTGCTTCTTTTATTGGGTTTGCTTCAGTTAGAGATCCAAAATTTATTGCATTGGTAATTATATATGAACCAAAAACTTCTCAATGGGGTTCAGAGACTGCGGCCCCAATTTTTTTTAACATAGCAAAAGAACTTATAGTATATTATAATATTGCTCCACAGTAAGATATTAAATTTTACAAAAAACTTATGATTCAGACAGTCAAAAACATGTATCATTTTTTTCAAGCAATACTTGCAAATCTGTGGTATGGTTTTCCTAGTCGTTCTTTGAAGGTAATAGGTGTGACAGGCACCGATGGTAAAACAACATCTGTTCATCTGATTTATCACATTCTCAAAAACAACGGAAAAAAAGTATCAATGATTTCCACTGTTTATGCACAAATTGGAGTAAGAACATATGATACAGGTTTTCATACGACAACGCCAAATAGTTTTTTAATTCAAAAACTTCTTCGTTTGGCTGTTGATAACAGAGATGAATATTTTGTTTTAGAGACAACATCTCACCGCTTAGATCAAAATAGTCTTTGGGGAATAGAATTTGAGGTGAGCTTGATTACGAATATAACTCATGAGCATTTGGATTATCATAAAACATATCAAAAATATATTGAAACAAAAGCAAAAATTATATCACTCTCAAAAATTACTCTGATTAATAAAGATGACGAATCATATCCTAATCTATTAAATGCTTCAAGAGGAGGAATAATACGAACGTTTAGCTTAAAACAAAAAGCCGATTATACTATTAACTACCAAGCAATTTATACTGATATAACGAACTATAACGCATACAATTATTTAGGAGTATTTGGTGTATGTGAAATGCTGGGTATTTCTCGCAGTCAAATTACAAGATGTATAAAGTCATTTAAGTTACCTAAGGGAAGATTGGAGATGGTTTATGATGAAGATTTTAAAATCATTGTTGATTTTGCTCATACTCCTCGAGCTCTCACGGAAGTGCTCACAGGTATAAAGAAAAAATACATAAATACTAAGCATAAAGGAAAACTTATTCATGTTTTTGGTTCAGCTGGACTCAGAGATGCAACTAAGCGTTTTTCAATGGGTTATGCAAGCGGGTCATATTCAGATATAACTATATTGACAGAAGAAGATTACAGAACTGAAAGTTTGATCAAGATTTGTGAACAAATAGGCAAAGGATTATTAAAAAGAGGATTTAAGTTTAAAAAGTATAACTTATTAGAACAATGTGATAACAAAAAGTATACAATAATATATAAAAGAGATGAGGCAATAAATAAATCAATTAGTTTAGCTAATAAAAATGATGTAATAATAATTACAGGAAAAGGTCATGAACAAAGTTTATGTAGAGGTAATAAGGAATATGTATGGAATGATATTGAATATGTTAAATCATTAAAATTAGTATAAAATGATATATTTAAATACACAAAAAGATACTTATGTAACTTCTTTATCCAATTTACGTTCATCTTTATCTATCGGTTTTACTACGAAAAAAGTTGGAGATTGTCGAAAGATTTCGGTTATACAAGATTATTTTAAATACTATAATTTGCATAATAATAAATTGGTATTGTTAGAGCAAATTCATTCTGCGAACATAACTAATACAAATCAGCATAATAATTCAAAAATAGAGCAATTAGAAGAGTCTGATGGAGTTATTTCACTTGAAAAAAACGTAATATTAGTTGTTCGTGTTGCAGACTGTTTACCTGTTATTTATTTTAGTTTAAAAACTGGTTGCATTGGAGCAGCTCACATAGGTTGGCGTGGGACATTAAAGAATCTTATGGGTAAAATGATTGAAAATATAAAAAATATCGGGTCGGAAAGTAATGATATTTATATTATTATTGGTCCTGCCATAAATCAATGCTGTTATGAAATTGATGTTGACGCTTATGGTGAATTTATGTCAGTAATGGAACGATATAGTAAGGTTGCATTTAAACCTCATGGTCAAAAATTTAGACTTAACTTAGAACGTTTAAATTATGAACTTGCATTAGAATCTGGAATTGATAAAACTCATATCGATTATTTTCCTTTTTGCACCTCATGTAATTCAGATCACTTTTTTTCATATAGAAGAGATTATAAAAAAAATCCCGAACTTTTTGGAGAAATGATGGGGTATATTACTGTGCAATAATTATGAAAAACCTATTACAATACAACACTTATTATTTATTGGGAATCAAGGGGGTTGCAATGACAAATATTGCATTAATTCTTCAGAAAATGGGAAAAAAAATTAATGGATATGATAGCAAAGATACATTTATCACTGATTTAGTGTTGCAAAAAAACAATATTAGTTATGTTACTGAATTGCCTATTTTTTCTCAAGACAAGTTATCTGATGTTTATGTATATTCAGGTGCTCATAATGGAAGTGAAAATCCCATATTAAAGGATGCTGTTAATAAAGGGAAGATAATTGTTTCTCAAGCTGAATTGATTGAAGAAATAAGAAAATTGTTTACAATATCCGTTGGAATTTGTGGTTGTCATGGAAAAACCACAACATCTTCTTTACTTGCATATTCTTTAACTAAATTAAAAGTAAAGCCCTCGTACATCATAGGAACATCTACTTTTCAGGATTTAGATGGAGGTGACTATAACAAAAATTCTCAATACTTCATATTTGAAGCAGATGAATACGGTTTACAGCCTCCAAGAGACATGCGGCCAAAACTACTCATGTACCATCCTAAGTATATTATCTGTAATAATATTGATTTTGATCACCCAGACGTTTATCGTAATATAAATGATATTAAAAAAACATTTTTAGCATTTTTTGCTCAGCATAACCTTTTTTTATGCTCTGATGATTTACATATTCAATCGCTCTTATCAAAATTAAATAGAAATCAATATAAGACGTTTGGATTTTCTGATAATTCCGATCTTCAACTTACGATTGTTAATTCAAACGAATTCTATACGACTTTTACTGCCTCGTACAATAAAAAAAATCTTGGTGTTTTTTCAATCCCGCTTTTTGGCAATAAAAACATATCCAATACAGGTGGAGTAATTCTCGCATTGCTAGAATTTGGTTTTTCAATATATCAAATAAAAAAAGTAATAAAAAATTTTAGTTCCGTGAAACGTAGATTTGAATTTGTTTATAAAAAGAATGGAATTCTTCTATACGATGACTATGCTCATCATCCTGCAGAAATAAATGCAACTATTCAGGCCATTAGAATGCGTTTTAAAGACAAACGTATCGTAATTATTTTCCAACCCCATACATTTTCAAGAACAGAATCGTTAAAAACACCGATAGTTCAAGCATTATCAAATGCAGATATTGCATATGTATCTCCTATCTTTCCATCTGCACGGGAAGAAGCGAAAAACTTCAAAATAAATTCTGATGTCTTAAATAAAGAAGTAAAATTATTGGGTTTATCAAATGTCAATATTTGTAATACCAAAAAAGAAATTATTGAAAAACTTGCTCATCAATTACGTTTAGGAGACATTGTAATAACTATGGGTGCAGGTGATATTTACAAGCTAAAAGATGATATAATTGAAGTAATAAATGTAAATGAAAAACAAACAAATAACAACTAAAAAAAAATATAATATATTTAAACACCTCACATTACGTATTAAATCTCAAGCAGATGAGTACATTGAGGTATTTTCTAGGAAAGAATTAATCAAGGCAGTACAATACGCAACATACAAACATATTCCTTATTATGTTTTAGGAGGAGGATCAAACACGACGGTCACTCAATCTACCTATTCAGGTTTGGTTATTGTTAATCGGTATATTTATCGTGAGATTGTTTCAGAAACCGACGAAGAAGTTAATATTAGAGTTTCCTCTGGATATCCAATGTCATTGCTTGTATCTGAGTTTATTGAAAAAGGATGGGAAGGGTTCGAATATCATATGGGATTGCCTGGAACTATAGGAGGAGGAATTTATATGAATTCAAAATGGATGCATCCGATCAGATATGTTAGCGATTGTTTAGTAGAGGCTGTTTTAATCGATAGAATAGGTAATGAAAAAAAAGTAACAAAAGACTATTTTAAGTTTTCTTATGGATATAGTTTTCTTCAGCAAACCAAAGAAATTTTATTAGAGATTGTTTTTCGATTGAAAAAAAAGAGCATACCTCTGCTTCAAAAACGAGCAAAACAGTCTTTGATTTATCGAAAAAAGACACAGCCTTTTGGGGTATCTACTTGTGGTTGTTTTTTCAAAAACATATCTAAAATTGAAAGGAAAAAAGCAAATGTTGAAACTAAATCGGCAGGTTATCTTATCGATAAGTCAGGATTAAAGGGGGTTTCTATTGGTAATTTTAAAGTTTCAACAAAGCATGCAAATTTTATTGTCAATACGAAATCTTCTCAAAGTGATCCATGTGATTTGATACAATTAGTCTCTTTGATAAAACAAAAAGTAAAGTTGAAATATGGTATTGAACTTAAGGAAGAGGTAGAATATTTAACATAAGATGCATCGTTAATATATTTTAAAGAACATAATGGAAGATTCTTTATTGATAAAAGGAGGAAAGCCTTTAAAAGGAGATGTGTTTTTGTCAGGCGCAAAAAACGTGGCATTAAAAGTTACTATTGCCGCCTTACTTTTTCGAGGTAAAGTAGTACTTCGAAACATTCCTAGAATAAATGATATTTTTGAAATCTTTAGTCTTATACATTCATTAGGAGGCGAAGCGGAGTTTGTTGGAACAAATGAGGTTGAAATAGATTCAAAAAATTTGTCCATTAATAAATTAGATTTTCTTTATGCTTCGAAAATTAGAACTTCGTTTATGTTTTTTGCTCCTCTTTTATACCGTTTTCATAAAGCATATATACCTAATCCTGGAGGGTGTAGATTAGGTGCACGATCTATTGATCGTATTGTAGAAGGTTTAAAAGCTTTAGGGATTCAGGTTAACTATGAATCTTCAACTGGATATTACAGCGCTCTTATGTCTCATAAACCGACTGGAACATATACATTTATTAAACCATCTCATACAGGTACGGAGCTTTTAATTATGATGTCAGTTTTTTGTAAAGATTCTGTTGTTATCCAGAACTGCGCTTTAGAACCTGAAATTGACGATCTCATCCTTTTTTTAAACATCAGTGGGGCAAAAATTAAAAAAAAAGGTTCAACAATAACTATATGGGGCGTTGAAAAACTTATTCAAAAAAATCCTTTTTCCATTGTGTCAGATAGAAATGAAGCGGTAACGTATGCCATTGCAGGAATTGTAACGAGAGGAGACATAACCATTCATTCTATACCTGAAAATTATATTTCATGTTTTGTTAATCAACTCAAAGAAGTGGGAGCAGGTGTCGAATATATAAAAGATGATTCATGGCGTTTTTTTTATAAATCAGCTTTACGACCTTCACATATTATTACTAACCCTCATCCTGGATTTATGACTGATTGGCAACCAAATTGGGCTGTGTTGATGACTCAAGCAAACGGTGTTTCAATCATTCATGAACGGGTTTTTGAGAATAGGTTTTCTTATGTTAATGAGTTAGTAAAGGTTGGAGCAAAAATTGATTTTTTTCAACCAAAAGTAAAAACTCCTTCTTCTTATTATCATTTTACATATGATAAGACTAAGACCTACAAACAAGCAATAAAAATATATGGCCCCCAAACTCTTCATAATGGCGTCTTAACAATTGCAGATCTTCGTGCTGGAGCTACGTTGGCTTTAACCGGTTTAATTACAAGCGGTGAAACAATAATAAATAATGTTTCAATTTTAGAGAGAGGATATGAAAATTTTGTTAGTAAAATAGTAAGTTTGGGAGGAAATATTAAAAAAATATAATCACGATATATGAGAAAAATTAAAAATGGAATTATTTTAGCCGGAGGAAATAGTGATAGATTATGGCCTTTAAAAGATAAAATCTTCACGATGTATCTTGGAAAATCATTTATCTCATATTTAACAGAACAGTTGTCTCAATATTGTGAAAGGATTTTTATAGTTGTTAATGATTTAAACAAAACACAAATACAAGATGTTACTAAAAACTTACATACCTATATAGTTCAAAATAAACAGTATTCTGGTATGGCGGGCGCAGTGATGTCTTGCTCAGGAAAATTGGAAGGCGAAGCACTGATCTTAAATGCAAGTGATTATTTTAACTTTGAAATAATTTCTAAAATTATTGAAAAATCACGAGATAGATCAATTGATGTAATATTAATAGCAAAAAAAGTAAATTCATATTTTCCTGGAGGATATCTTACCATTGATGGGAATACAGTCATTTCTATCGTAGAAAAACCACTTCCGCAAGAAACTCCATCTGATTTAGTTAATTTAGTTATTGATTATTATAAGGACTTCGATCAATTCCTCTCATATATAATAAAAACTGAAACACACCGAGACGATTGGTTTGAAAACGGATTAAATCTGATGTTAACAAAGCGGAGGGTTGAATGGATACAGTATTCAGATTATTGGTACGCTCTAAAATATCCTTGGAACATATTACAACTTATGAAGTTTTTTTTGTTTCAGATTAAAGAAAGCGCTAATGATTTAACATCTGTTACAATTGACCCGTCTGCGACAGTATCTTCAAAGGTGGTATTGGGAAAAAACGTCAAAATTGGACATTATTCAAAAATTTCCGGTCCTTGTTATATTGGCGACAATACTGTTATCGGTGATTATTCACTTATCAGAGAAAGCCATATTGGATCTAACTGTTTGATTGGTTCATCATCAGAAGTTGCTCGATCCTATATTGGAAACAAAGTATCTCTTCATAGAAACTATATAGGTGATTCAGTTCTTTCTGACAATGTTTTAATGGGAGCGGGTGCGGTTACTGCAAACTTCAGATTTGATGAAAAAGACATTTTTTCCTCAGTTTCAGGAAAAAAAGTAAATTCAACTATGAGAAAGTTCGGATCGATTATTGGAAAAAGAACTAAAATCGGAGTAAATAGTGTAATTTTTCCTGGTATTAAAATAGGAACAAATTCTCTTATCGGTCCTGGTGAAAAAGTTACTAGTGATATTCCAGACAACGGGTTATTTTTTGAAGGGAGTTTAAAAAAAGTATGAAAAAAATTACAGTAATTGGAGGAGGGACAGGAGCATATGTCGTTTTGTCGGGTTTAAAAGATGAAAAAATAGATTTAGGCGTTATAGTTAATATGACCGATTCAGGAGGTTCAACTGGAAGATTAAGAGATCAGCTAGGTGTTTTGCCTCCAGGTGATTTAAGGCAGTGTTTAGTTGCACTTTCTGATGCCCCTGATCTTTGGAGAAGACTTTTTTTATACCGTTTTGAGTCAGGAGATTTTGCTGGACATAATTTCGGAAATATTTTTTTATCTGCACTTGAAAAAGTTTCAACAAATTACTATGAGGTAATTCAAACCGTAAGTTATGTACTTAAAACAAAAGGCGATGTAATTCCCGTGACAATTAATAAAACACATTTATGTGTCGAATATAAAAATGGAAAAATACTAAAAGGAGAAGGATATATCGATGATAATATTAAAGAAAATAGTAAAATTATTCGAGCATTCTTAGAGCCAAAAATTCAATCAAATCCTCGAGCGATAAAACGTTTAAAAGAATCAGACCTGATAATTATTTCACCAGGCGATTTGTATACAAGCATTATACCGATTTTGTTAGTTGACAGAGTTGCAAAAACGATAAGTAAATCGAGAGCAAAAATTGTTTATATTATGAATTTAATGACAAAAAAAGGCCAAACGACCCATTATAAAGCATCTGATCACTTAGACGAACTTAAGTCATACTTAGGAAGAGAGCCTGATTGGGTAGTAATCAATAACGGAGAAGTTCCTAAAAATATTGTGAATTGGTACCATGATCATTTAGAAGAGTCTGTAATAAATAATCTTACATTATCAAAAAATAAAATAATCCAAGCAGATATAGTTGATAGAGCGATAACTATTCAGAATAAGGCAGATATGCTTACTCGAAGTATACTTCGACATAACAGTTTTGCTCTATCGCGTGTTATCATGAATATTATACAGAATAAATTAAAATGAAAAAACATACAATTTCTTTCATCCACGCATTTGACGGATTAGTATGGGCATTCAAAACTCAACCAAATTATCGAATTCACTTTTTTCTATCTTTCTTATCCATGATTGCAGGCTTTATCTTGAAAATTGAACATTATGAATTTCTGATCATTTTGATTCTTATTACCGTAGGAATAGCTATTGAGACGATTAATACATCGATCGAACAAACCGCAGATGCGATCGATACAAAATGGAGAAATGATCTCAAAAATGTTAAAGATATTGCTGCAGGTGCGATGCTTTTTTTTGCTATTGGTGCATTTATTATCGCAGGGATAATTTTTATTCCTAAAATTTTTATTTTATTATTTTAATCAGGCATGTCATTATATTTTTTTGCAACGTTTATTTCATTCTTATCTCATCTCTTCATAATAGTTCCTTTTATTAATTTTTTATATTCTATTCAATTTCAACGAGCTTCCCAAACAACAAAAGATGCTTTTAATAAACCCACCCCTATTTTTGATAAATTCAATAGTCATAAAACAGGTACTCCTGTAGGTGGGGGTATTATTGTAGTTGGCATGTCTATTATTTTATATGCAATGTTTTTATTGTTATTTGTTGTTTTCAAAATTCCTCTTCAATCAAATTATCCTTCAATTATTTCTGAAATAAAAATAATATTATTTGCATTTATCGGTTTTGCACTTTTAGGCGTTTACGATGATTTGAGTAAAATATTTTTGTGGAAAAAAAATGATTTTTTTGGCCTTCGGTTACGACATAAATTGATTTTAGAAGTAATATTAGCTCTTATTGTAAGTGTTTGGTTATTTAATGATTTAAAGATAGACATTATACATATTCCTTTTTTAGGAGTATACAAACTTTCTTATTTTTATATACCTTTTGCTGCTTTTGTTATTGTTTCTTTTGCAAATGCGGTAAATGTTACAGATGGCTTAGATGGTCTTGCAGTAGGAATACTCATGATAGCTGTTACTTGTTTTTGGGTAGTCGCCCGTTCGATAATTGATGTTCCTACATCTATATTTATTGGAGTTTGGTTAGGTGGATTAGTTGCTTTCCTCTATTTTAATATTTACCCTGCCAGAATTATTATGGGGGATACAGGCGCACTTTCATTTGGGGCAACTTTTGCGGTAATCGGACTCATTTTGGGAAAAGCATTTGCTCTTCCTATAATCGGAGGTGTTTTCGTGATTGAAATCGGAAGCTCTTTATTGCAACTATTATCTAAGCGCTTTTTAAAACGTAAAGCATTCCTTGTAGCACCTTTTCATTTATTTCTTCAAAACAGAGGTTGGGAAGAGCCAAAAGTTGTTATGAGGCTTTGGCTTGTGTCGATAATATTTAGTGTTATTGGCTTAATGGTTGCTTTTATGAAATAACCTCTTATTTCTCCTTCAAATTCGGTATAATCTACCTATGCAAAACGTAACAAACGAGTTTGAATTTTCTGCTTTTAAAATAGCCTTAAACAGAACAAAAATATCTTTTTTCTATAAAGGGATTTATTCTTCAAGTAAATCGGAGATTTTTGAAGAAAAGATACTGCTTCCAAGTCCAATTCCGCCTGAAATCCCCAATCAATTGTTAGATAAAGTTCTATTTTCTCTTCATTTAATACTGGGGATTAGCTATTATAAAATGTTTTCTACGTCTAATATTAGGGTTAAATCAGGTGAATTGAATAAGGCGCAGGCCGATTTTTGGAATGCCGTCTATACAAAAGGATTGGGTGAATTTTTTTATCGTAATAGCATTGATTTTCGCGGCTTAATAAAATTTCCTTATTCTCAAAATGTTGAAAAATCCTCAACAATATTAGAAAGATCTAATAGATCGCTATTAGGAATAGGAGGTGGGAAAGATTCACTAGTATCGTTTGAGTTATTGCAAAAATTAAAGAAAGATTTTACATCTTTAGTTATAGAATCAAATCATTCATACCCAACAATTGATCGGATGATGAATTTTTTTCGTTACCCAACTATTAAAATAAAACGACAAATTGATACACGAGTTTTCGAAAAAAACAAAAGAAGAAATATACCAAACGGTCATATTCCCATCTCTGCTATAAATGCATTTATCGGCGTTTTTACATGTCTTATATACAATTATAAATACTTTATTGTTTCTAATGAAAAAAGTGCAAATTTTGGGAATACAAAATATTTAGGGTTAGAAGTTAATCATCAATGGAGTAAAAGTATTGAATTTGAGAAACTTTTCCAGACATATATAAAAGATTTTATTACTCCAAGTGTTGCATATTTTTCGCTTCTTCGTCCATTTTCAGAATTCGCTATTATTAAAATGTTTAGCTCTTATCCACAATATTTTCCTTATTTTTCAAGTTGCAATACAAACTACAAAGTAGAATATATTACACATTCGAGAATTTGGTGTAATCGGTGTCCAAAATGTGCATTTATTTTTGGTATGTTAGCTGCATTTTTACCCAAAAAAACTGTTCTTACTATTTTTAATAGTAATTTATTTCAAGATGCAACATTGTCAACATTGTATAGACAGTTATGGGGAATCCAAGATATTAAACCATTTGAATGTGTTGGAATACCCGAAGAGATTAATATGGCATTTTATTTAAGTTATAAAAACGGAGATTATAAGAACGATGTGATTATGAAACTTTTTGAAAAAGAAGTTTTATCTAAAATCTCAAAACCGGATCAACTTATATCCAACCTATTGATCAAAGAGGATACAAATACGATACCGAAAGAATTTAGATCTATTGTTTCTCAAATACATATATGAAGATTGATAATTTAAAGAATAAAAAAATACTTATTGTGGGATACGGGATTGAAGGAAAATCTACTGAACTTTTTTTGAAAAAAAATGTTTCCAATGCAGTGATCGGAATTACTGATAAAAACGATAGGTTGAACTATCTCGATGTGCAATATGAATACGATCTGGTAATAAAAAGTCCGGGTGTTAACAAATCTGATATACATATTCCCTATACAACAGCTACTAATATTTTTTTTGCCAATATTCAAAATCCAATAATAGGAGTAACTGGAACAAAAGGAAAAAGTACCACCGCCTCATTGATTCATCACATTTTGGTCGCTTCAGGTAAAAAAGCACATTTGGTTGGTAACATTGGAAAACCGGCACTTGAATTATTTATGTCTTCAATCGGAAAAGACGATATCATTGTAATGGAACTTTCAAGTTATCAACTAGATGATATTTGTTATTCTCCTCATTTTGTTGTAATAACCAGCCTATTTCCTGAACATATGAACTATCATGGTACGGTTGATTTATATTATGCTTCTAAAAGAAACATTCTTTCTCGTGTTATATCGAACAATACTGTTTTTTTTAACAGCAAGTACCAACAAATAACTGAATGGATTAAAGATCTTAGTATAAAAAAAGTTGACGTAAGTAACCTATTGTTGGATAGAATAGAATCTCAGCTAATTGGTAAGCACAATGTTGAAAATATACTTTTATCTTATGCGGTTGCAAAAGAACTTGGTATTACAAATTCACAGATTCGTAACGCTATTAAGACGTTTAAACCATTACCGCATCGTCTTGAGAAAGTGGGCGTTTACAAAGAAATTCTATTTTTTAATGACGCAATATCAACAACTCCCCAGTCAACCATAGCTGCAATAGAAAGTTTGAAGACAGTTAATACTTTATTATTAGGGGGACAAGATAGGGGATACGATTTCGAACAATTAATGAATTGTATCGTGCGAAATAAGATTACAAATCTAGTTTTTTTCCCAGAATCTGGAGAAAAAATGTATAACGTTTTAAAAAAAAGAAACACTGATATCCACTTTAATATATTAAAAACTAGTAAAATGGACGAAGCAGTTTCATTTGCATTTCAATATACAAAAAAAGACCATATTTGTCTTCTTTCAACAGCCTCTCCAAGCTATAGTATTTGGAAAAATTATATAGAAAAAGGAGAACTATTTAAAAAATATATAACAGAGTATGAGAAGAAATAACGTATCAAATTCTGATGAAAAAAATAAAAAGAGAAAAATATTATTAACATTATATTCTTTACCGATTCTTCTTTCTGTTATTGGTCTTTTTTTTGTGTTTGAAGCCTCATATATGCGTAGTTTTATGGAATATCGAGATAGTTTTCATTATTTAAAGGTTCAAGGTTTATGGATCATACTTGGGGTAGGAATAATGACTGTATTATCGTTATTTGACTATCATAAGTTATATTATGTTGCTTTTATCATTATGCTTTCAACCATATTATTTCTTTTTTTGGTACTTATTCAGGGAATAGGTTCACAAGTAAATGGAGCAAGAAGATGGATTTTTGGATTTCAACCATCTGAATTGGCTAAATTAGCTGCGATAATATATCTTTCATCATGGTTTATTACCAGGGAGCGAAAACGTTTTTTTTCATTTATTATCCTGCTTGGTCTGCAGATGCTGCTTATTATATTACAACCCGATATGGGAACTGCAGTAATTATTTTCTTGTTAAGCGTGGTTATATATTTTCTTTCAGGAATTGAGTTATATTATTTACTTCTTTTAATACCTGCAGCAATAAGTTTCTTTTTTCTTCTTGCAAAAACATCTCCTTATCGTTTTAAACGAATATTAGCATTTTTCGATCCAACTATTGATCCTTTAGGTATTACATACCATATAAATCAGATTCAAATCTCGCTTTCCAATGGCGGTCTATTTGGTACAGGCGTAGGTGCTTCAAAGCAGAAGCACCTTTTTTTGCCAGAAGCGCATACTGATTCAATTTTTGCGATTATTGGGGAAGAGATTGGTTTTATTGGAGCCTTTATGCTTATTTCGCTTTTTGTTTTACTTCTTATATACTTATTTCGGATTTCAGAAAAAGCACCAGATAGGTTTGGAAGACTTTTATCGGGAGGTATTCTTTCTTTTTTTGGAATTCAAACAATTGTAAATTTGTCTGCAATGGTACACATTATTCCTCTTACTGGTGTACCGTTACCATTTATTTCATATGGAGGTTCTAATTTGTTACTTTGTTTTTCATTAATGGGTATACTATTAAGTATAGCTAAAAAAACCAAAATTCTCTAAATTGTATTTATGAAAATTCTGATAACCGGAGGTCATTTAACTCCAGCGCTTGCTGTAATAGACAAGATTCAATTACAAAAAAGATATCAAAAAGAAATTAAGATCTTTTTTGTTGGAAGAAAGCATGCACTGGATACGGAAAAAACAATATCATTTGAATATAAAGAAATATTATTAAAAAATTTAGAATTTATTGATTTAGATACAGGTAGGTTTACTCGAATATTCAATTTAAAGAGTTTACGTAGTCTAATTAAAATACCTTTAGGATTTGTAAGAGCGTTTCAGATTTTAACTAATATTAAACCAGATAATATTTTATCTTTTGGTGGATATATTGCACTTCCCATTGTAATTATTGGTTGGTTGTTAAGAATTCCGGTTTATACTCATGAACAAACAATTTCTCCTGGATTGTCAAATAGGATTATTAGTTTATTCGCAAAAAAAATTTTTTATTCCTTCGAAAGATCTGCTCATTATTTTCCAAAAAATAAAGCAATTTATTCTGGTAATCCTATCCGTAACTCAGTTTTTTCTGTTTTAGAGAAACCGTTTGAAATAAAAAATAAATTACCCTCCATTTATATTACGGGTGGATCGCTTGGTTCTCATAGTATAAACATACACATTTTGAATATTCTGAATTTATTGCTTGAACGATACAACGTCATTCACCAAATCGGAGATGTTAAAGAATACAATGATTTTGAAACATGTATTAAGGCAAAAAATCTTCTTTCCTTTACCAGACGCGAACAGTATATTCCTGTAAAACATTTTTTAGCTTCAGAAATAGGGTATATTTATTCAATCGCAGATATTGTTGTTGGAAGATCAGGGGCAAATACTTTTTTTGAACTTTTACAATTAAAGAAACCAGCAATACTTATTCCGCTCCCTTGGTCTGCAAATCAAGAACAACAGATACAGGCAAAATTATTTGAGATGTATGGCCTTGGATTTGTTTTTGAACAAAAAAACAAAAGCGAGAAACTTTTTGAACTAATAAATCTGTTATATAGAGATAGGGCTAAGTATCTAAATCATTTTTATCGATTATCAATTGTTATGAAACAAGATGCCGCAGATTGTATTATTCAAGAAATTCTCAAAAATAATTAAAATTACAGTTGGTATTTTATTTATCATCCTCTTATTGATATGTATTTATTATTTAGATCAAGTATTTAGAATTAAAACTATTATTATTGATAAAAATAGAGAAGAGATTTCAATAAATGGAATTGAACAATTTAAGAATAAAAATTTATTGCTTATATCAAAGAATGAAGTAGTTGAGTCACTTAGAAATGTTAATCCTAGAGTTAAAACAATTGAGTTACAAATTATCTATCCGTCTACTTTAACATTACATTTTTTTTTCGAGCAAGGCATTATCAATTTAGAAACGAATAAGGGATTTTTTATTCTTGATAATAAAGGTAAAATTTTAAAAAAAATAAAAATAGCTGAAAAGAATATTCCCATATTAACTTACTACCAAAAAATAGATCACTCATCTTTTCAGCCAGGAAACTCAATTAACTATCGTGATATTTTATTATCACTTTATTTTGTTGAAAATACTGAAAAATTAGGTGTTCGTGTTAATACTGTTGATATTAATAGTTTGTATATGATACGATTTAAAATAGGAGACAAAACAGTACTATTTTCAACAGAAAAGGAAAAAGAATTACAGATATATGAATTAAGTTCAATTTTGAAAAGGTTTAAATCAGAAGGAAATAACTATAATACAATCGATTTAAGATTTGATAAACCAATATTAAAAATTTCTGATTAATTGAACTGTATGGCCGATACAATTTTTAGTGCAATTGATATTGGGAGTTCAAAAATTGCAACAATTATCGCGATTCAAAGTCAAGACAGGGATGAAGCGCGCGTAATTGGATTTAACTCCACTCCTTCTCGTGGTGTAAAAAAAGGTTTAGTAGTCGACATAGATAAAGTTACGCAGTCGCTTGAAGAAAGCATTGAAAAAGCTGAACGAATGGCTGGACAAAAAATTACAAATGCCGTGGTATCTGTTGGTGGTCCACATATTTCAGCGTTAAATTCTCGAGGAGTTGTCGCAGTAGCTGATCCGCAAGGTGAAATTTCTGACACAGACATAAATCGGGTTATCGAAGCAGCCCGAGCAATTTCACTTTCAACAACTCGACAAATTATTGAAGTGTCACCAAGGGATTTTGTGGTAGATGGTCAGGAAGGAATAAAAAATCCTATTGGTATGAGTGGCGTAAGACTAGAAGTTGAGACTCATATTATTACCGCTTCGCAAACGAACCTCAAGAACATAGATCGTTGCATGAATGATTTAGGTATAAATAACAATGGTTTTATATTTGCAGGTCTTGCTTCTGCAGAGGCAGTATTAACAGAAACAGAAAAAGAATTAGGAGTTGTACTCGTTGATATTGGAGGTGGAAAAACTGATATTGCAATGTATATTGACGGTTCTTTATCCTATTCATCTTCGTTACCTGTTGGTGCAAAACACATAACAAATGATATTGCAGTAGGACTACGTGTTTCGCTTGATTCTGCTGAAAAAATAAAAATATATGTAAGTAAGCAACTTGAAGAAAAGGATAGATTAAAAAAGAAAATAGATCAATTAAGCATTAAAGACCTCCATTTACCTGAAATTATTGAAGATTTTTCTTTAAAAACACTTATCGATGGGATTATTGCTCCTCGCATTGAAGAAATGTTTAAATTAGTAGGAGATGAGATAGCTAAAAGTACATTTTTAGAACATGTACCTTCAGGTTTGGTTGTTGCGGGTGGGGGGGCTTTGACGGTTGGTGTTACTCAAATAGCAAAGAAAAGTATTGGTTTACCTGTCCATATAGGTATTCCGGGAAACATTACAGGTCTGATTGACGAGATTATCGACCCGCAGTATGCAACAACAGTTGGGTTGATTTTATATGGACAAAAAAACATAATTAATTCGAAAGAGCCAGGATTTAAAAATTTTAATAAAATTTTAAAGGATTTTACTTTAACTGGCTCCCTAGATAAAGCCAAGAATTTTTTTAAACAGTTTATTCCATAAATATTTCATATGCTTATAAAACCAAAAGCCGGTCAGGCAGCGCGAATAAAAGTAGTTGGTGTTGGCGGCGGTGGAGGAAATGCGTTATCTTCCATGATTGTAGAGGGAGGGATAACTGGCGTAGAGTTTGTTGCGGTAAACACCGTTTCCCAAGCTTTACTTCATAACAGGGCCACTGTTAAAATTCAAATAGGTGAACAATTTACAAAAGGTTTAGGTTCTGGAGGAGATCCAGAGACCGGTCGTCAAGCAGCTGAGGAATCTCGGGAACAGTTGAAAGATGAATTATCCGGAGCTGATATGGTCTTTATTACTTGTGGTGAAGGGGGTGGAACTGGAACGGGGGCTGCTCCTGTTGTTGCAGAAATTGCTAAGGAAACAGGTGCTCTTACTGCTGCAGTAGTTACAAAACCATTTGATTTTGAAGGATTAAAACGAAGAGGAACTGCAGAAGAAGGCATACAAAAGCTTAAAGAGAAAGTAGATACCCTTATTATTGTCCCAAATCAACGAATTTTGCAGGTTATTGATAAAAAAACACCTATTTTAGAAGCTTTTAAACGGATTGATGAAGTTTTACATCAAGGAGTCAAGGGAATTGCTGAATTAATCACTATTCCCGGACTTATTAATGTTGATTTTGCAGATGTACGCAAAATTATGACAAATGCTGGTACAGCACTTATGGGAATAGGTATTGGAAGTGGTGATAAACGTTCAATGGCAGCAATAAAACAAGCAATTTCATCCCCACTACTTGATGCATCTATCGAAGGAGCTAAGGGTGTTTTATTTAACGTAATTGGCGGTCCCGATCTAACCATGTCTGAGATTGATGAAGCTGCTTCTATAATTACAAAATCCGTTGATCCTGATGCTGATATTATATTTGGAGCTGTAATTGATGAGAAGATGATGGATCAATTAAAGATTACTCTTATTGCAACAAAATTTGATGATCAACGTTTAAAACTTTTCCGTCTTCAAAAGAACAATGTTTCTGTGGAAAAGAAGGTAGAAGATTTACTGGCACAAGAAGATGAAGATTTAGAAAATGAAATGAAAAAACCATCAGCCGATCTTAATGATGATTTTATAGACGAAGACAATACTCTTGACATCCCTGCTTTC
>Ga0066639_10001554_pt1 | contig 20456 bp, 10 predicted proteins | sample CryGeyCG2114_010_2_FD_59504 | JGI IMG/M metagenome (GOLD analysis project Ga0066639, IMG submission 59504) | Groundwater microbial communities from aquifer - Crystal Geyser CG10_big_fil_rev_8/21/14_0.10 | ecosystem: Environmental > Aquatic > Deep subsurface > Groundwater | place: USA: Utah...
TATGCATAAACTTTTACTTTTTCCTTTTCCGGATTAATTTTTTCCATTGATTTTTTCATGAGTTTGTTATCTAATTCAATCAATTGTTTTACTATTGGGTTTTGTTTGTTTAGTTTGTATAAACATGCTTTGCCTACTTTTCTGGTGTAATTCACTGTGCTGTTTTCTTCCAGCTGTTTCCAGAAACCCTCTAAGGTGTTCCATGAAACATCAGCGTTCCTGCAAATGTCTTTTTTGCTGTAATCAAAAATATCATTTTCAATAAGGAAATCTAATACTCTTATTATTGGGTAATCCCCAAAAAAACCTACAAACAAACTTTTATCTTCATCCATAAAATAACTCTATTGAATTAAGTTTAAATATTTTACTCTTAATGTTTCAATTAATGAAACTTTCTTCTTTTGAAATCAGAGTGCGTATTTTACGGAAAATGGTCAGGCATAACTGGTGGGGAGGAAAGCACACTGCGTTTGACAATATTCCAAAAGGTTTCCCAAAAGAAATCTGGAAGGAAGTCAGGAAAGAACTTGAAAATCTTGTGCGCGAAGGTTTTATTGTGAAAAAGCCTACTGGTTATGGGTTGCATGTTTCATTAAATGTCAGAATGAAACCAGAAATTGAGAAAACAATATTTGGCTGATTTTTTCAGTATTTTGGGATTATTGATTCAATATATGAAAATACATATGTTTCTGTAAATGCCGCTAAAATTAATAAAATTAATGAAATTATTATTAGAATAAATGCATGAGTTAATATTCTTTCAAATCTTTCTGATTCAAAGCCTTCTTTGGTTATTCCTTGTGATGCAATTCCTCCTGATATTGCTGCAGTAAAATAAGTTAATGCTTCTAATGCAGTGTGAGGCAATACATTTAGCATTAATAACCCAAAAAACACTATTGGATTTTTTCCTGCTATTGGCGCTAATTCAAGCGACCTGTTAGCAAAAACCATTCCCCAGACTGAAGCATTCCAGGTAATAATAAACATTGCTCCAAAACCATAAATTAATGAAACCAAAAACATTACTATTAATACCCATAAATTGTTTTTTATTATTGCAATAAAAAAATCAAATTTTTCGCAGTCTCCTAAAAAGCATTGTTCTTCTATATTTGTTTCAACTGCGCTTCCTATTGCGTCTCCTGTAGTGTTTTTTCCTCTTATTCTGTCATATGCTTCAAATTGTTCTTTTAATATATATTCATCTGTAATAACTATTTCTTCTCCGCCTCTGATTAGTGTAATATTTATTAGTCCTTCATAATCTCCGTTTTTTTGTGGCAAAACAAATATTATTGCAGAAAATAATAAGAATATTCCAAAAAACGAAAACAAATAAACCTGAATTAAATGTTTGTTATCCTGCCATAATCCTTTTGCCGAAAATTTTCTTGACCTTAAATGAAATTCTGTTAATGTTATTCCACCTTTTTTTATTTCTCTTTCTCTTCCTTCTTTTAATGCAATTTCTTCAATTAGTCTGCTTATTAATGGCATTATTGCCATTGAAGTAAAAAAAACTGAAACTATTCCTATATAACTTGGAAACAAAAAAAACGCAACTAAAGTTCCCATTATTGCATAAACAAAACCTAGTACAAATGCTTTTTCTGGCGAACTTTTTAGTTTAGTTAAGTTAATTAGTTTTTGAATCATTGAATAAACAATGGTTTAATTCCTTAAAAAAGTTTTGCTGAAAGAAATCAAACAATGCCTTGCTTTTTTTTGTTTTTTTTGAATCTTTTTTATCTTCTTTTTTTGTTTTCTATTTTTCTTCTTGTTCTGTGTTTTCTTCTTTCTCTTTTCCTTTTCTCTTTTTTTCTGCTTTTGAATCTTTTTCAACTGCTTTTTTATCTTCTTTTTTTTCTATTTCTTCCACAAACCTGACTTTTTTTATGTGTTCAAAATTAGAGAAAATTGTTTGGACAAAACCGCCTTTTAATTGTGGTTGTGGGATAATTAAATTAAATCCAACTTCGATTTCTGTTTTTTCTTGTTTTAGTTTTGCGTTAGCTCCTGCAAAAAACTTTTCTTTTATTGATTCAATTTTTTCTTTTTCTTCTGTAATTACTTTTTCCAGTTTTACTTTGTATTCTATTTCTTTTCCTGCTAATTCATGATTAAAGTCTACTCTTACTCTTCCGCCTGAAACACTCTGGATTTTTCCTCTTGCATCATTTAGTTCTACTGTTAATCCTGGAACTGGCCTTATATTTCTTGTAATAAATTCTTTCATTGGGAGAACTTTAATTAATTCAGATTTTCTTTTTCCAAAAGCTTTTTCCGGAGACAATAAAATTTCTTTTTCTTCTCCTTGTTTCATTTTTTTGATTTCGTCTTCTAATGGTTTCATTAATTCATTGTTTCCAACAAGTATGCTAAGCGGGCTATACCTTATTTTTTCATTAAATATTCCTGCTTCTTTTGCTTTTTCTTTGTTTGTTGAATCAAACATTTTGTTGTTTGTTTTGTCTGTTGCAGTATAATTGATTATTATTATATCTCCTTTTTCCATTTAATCACCTTTAAAAAATAAAATTAGTCTTTTCTGACTTTTAGTATTAATATTTACTAAAACTCAATTCTTTTAATACCTTTGACACACATTTATTTTCTCATACTTTAGGTTTTTTTTATGAATTTTAAACAAGGTTTTGGAATATTTATTGTTATTTTAATGATTGGCTCTATTTTGGGTTTTACTACTTATTTTAATAATGGAGATAACCAAAATGACACAGGCCCTGATATAAACCCTGATTTGCCTGATTCCACCACAATTCAGATGAGTGCAGAGAATGTTAATGCAAAAGTAGTTGAAATTCTTCCAAAAATTCTTTTCAGCGGTTTTACCAATGAAGCAGATATAAGTGTTTTAGACAAGAAAATCGCTTCTATTAAAGGAGTTTATAGAATTGATTCAAAATACAGGCAAGCCGGAAATAGTTCTTTTGGCACTTCTTTGGTTTATGTTGCAGAAATTTCTTTTGATAAAGATGTGTTTGTTGAAGAAATGGTTTCTGCGGTTAATTCATCCACTGAAAATATTTTGTTTGATCCTTTTTCTTATGAAATAATTCTGGCAAGTATTCCCAAAAATATTAAGTTTTCTAATGAACAAGGTTTTGATTTAGATTATGAGTTTGTTGATCCATTGAATTTAGTTTATGTTTTGCCTGGAACCCAAAAAGCAGATGAACTATTAATTAGAATTGATGGTTATTTCACTGGCCAGACTTTAGTTAGTTCTGTTTCTTCTGTATTAAATAACTTGACTGCTGAACCAAGAATCCTTTCTTTTGATTTAACTAAACCAATTGAAGAAAAACTTCCTGTAATAGTTTTTGGTTCTTTTGTTGAATATTCTTATTATCTTAAAGACGAAGTATTAAAAGCAAAAATAATTGCTTTGGATTCAATTGCCGATGTAAATGTTTTTTCTTATGCGCCGGAAAATTATTTTGTTGTTTTTTTTGATGCAAACAATTCTTTGCAACAGGATTTCAATGAATTGCTTTCAGACAATAATTATTCAGTTAATTCAATTGAAGTTTCTGCTGTAGGCGACAGTTTTTCTGCCAAAATAGGTTTTACAGGAGAAGACATTTCTGTTCCAAAAAATGCAGTAATTACTTTTTTGGAGTCAAAGAACGCAACAAATATTTCTGTTGATGAACCAAAAACACAGGCTTTTGGCTCAATTGAATTAACTTCGCCTGATTCTATTGCAGTTGTTTCTGAATTAAGTAATTTGTTTAATTCACTGAATTTCACAGGATTTGAAGTCCAGCAAAAGGCAGTTGTTTTATTTGATTCTTTTACTGATGAAAACGAACAAGAATTTATTCCTGATCAAGACACTACAACTGAAGTTTTTATTAAGCCTTCAAGAACTGTTGGAGAAGAAGTTCTCCTTAAAATTGAAGTTCAGGTTTCAAGAAACAAAATCATTTCTATTGCTGCTGCAGAAGAATAATCATTCTTTTAATTTCATTATTGTTTCTGCAGAAGAGTAATTATTCGGTTTTATTGTGCTTTTGCGGAAGAGTAATTTATTCTTTTAATTTCATTATTGCTTCTGCTATATCTCCATTGCTTTCATTTAATGCTTTTTCTGCTTCTTCTTTTGTTTTTCCTGTTTGTTCAATCACCATTTTTAAATCGTCTTCATTTAGTCCTTTTTCTTCCATTGCTTCTCCTACTACTGAATAAATTTTTTGTCCTTGTGTGTTCATTACATTAACCGAAGGGTTTTCAATCACTAACTTACTTCCGTCTTCTAATTCAAAAATAACTTTTTTTGCATTTAAGTCCTCTGTTTTTATTCCTAACTGCTTCATCATCCCCTGCATTTGTTTTGGGTTCATTTTTCCTAATCCTGGAATCATTTAATCACCTTAAACAAATTTTGTTCCAATACCTTTATTAATTTTGATTTACTTCTTTTTTGTATGCGTAAAGGAATTATTTCTTCTTTTGAAAAGTTTGTTAATGCAAATCCGTCTTTGGATATGGAGTCAAATCCAACAAGAGCTAATGCTTTAAAAGATTATTTTTCTTTTGGTGGTTTTATTTCTTTGATTCCTTCAAGTAATGGTTCATGGCCAAAAATTATTTATCCTTCCAAGCCAAGGGTTTTATTTCAGTTAAATGAATTATCTGAAAGCAAAAGATTGTTTGAATCAAAATTAGGTGACTGGAAAAAAAAGAGCAATGAAGCAAAAAGTTATAAAAGCAGGATTTTTTTAAAGAAGTTTTCTGAACCAGTGTATTGGCAGCATTTAATGAAAAAAACTTTAGATAAAGAATATAATGAATCAGTCAATAAAGTTAACCTTCCTGTTGATTTGATTGCAGACAAGAAATACAAGCCAATGATTGAAACTTTTTTTAAAGACGAAGAATATCGAAGGCAGTTAATTGAAGCAGTTGATAATTCAGTTGTATACAAAAAAGACAAAAGATTAGGAAAACACGCTTCTTACCTTCAGGAATTCAGAAAAGAAATCTCTGAAACAAAAATAAAGGAATTAACAAAAAGACTTGATTTAATAGAAAAAAACATTTCTTGTTTAAAAGAAATAATGAAATGGGCTGAAAGCAAGTGAAGATCCAGAAAAAGGATGTGCCAATAAAAAATTTGTTTGGAACATTTAAAACCAAAAAAAGTACACAGAAAATCAAAGATGAATTAAAAGCAGATTGGAATTGATGAAATTTTTATTTCAAAATTTATCCAATTGAACTGATTATTGCTTTTCCTATTACTCCGTTTTCGTAAGCCAGAAAAACCGAGACAATGATTATTATCAAAAAAGCAATTACAATCAGCATATTTTTTTGTTTTTCCGAAACCATAAAAAAACATTATGTAGAAATGGTTTTAAACTTATTCAATTCAGCGGCAGTCTGCCCTAAACGCATTTTTATTCTTTTTATCTCTTTTTTCTTTAATGGATGTAATCACTAAAGTGAAAGAACTGAATAAAATTGAATTCAATCCAATGCAGTTAAAGGCAATTGAAATTGGTTTATTTGATTCAAATTTAATTATTTCTTCCCCGACTGCTTCAGGAAAAACTTTAATTGCAGATTTAACTGCATTAAATTCAGTTATTAACAACAAAAAAAAAGTTATTTGTGTTTGTCCATTAAAAGCATTGGCTTCAGAGCACTTTAATGAATTCAAAAAAAAATATTCAAATGAACTAAATATCAAAACAACTATTTCTACTGGGGATTATGATTCAGGTTCAAAATATTTAAGCAATTATGATGTTATTTTCACTACCTATGAAAAAGCAGAATCATTATTAAGACACAAATCAGAATGGCTGAAACAAATTGGCTTATTGGTTGTAGATGAAATCCACGAAATTGATTCTGACAGAGGCCCAGTAATTGAAATCCTGATTACTAAACTTCTTCTCCTTAATCCAAAAATCCAAATTCTTGGATTAAGTGCCACTATTCCTAATGCAAAAGAATTAAGTTCATGGCTTGATGCAAAATTAGTTGAAAGTTCTTTTCGTCCAGTAAAACTGAATGAAGGAGTTTTTTTTGAAAACCAGATTCATTTTTTAAGAACCAAAGAAAAAATTGCTTCTTTTGATGATCCTTTAATTTCGCTTTCAAAAGACACATTAAAAAAACAAAAACAGGCATTAATTTTTTGCAATACCCGCCCAAGAAGCATTGCAACAGCAAAAAAATTAGCAAAAACAGTGGAAAAAACTCTTTTGGAAAAGGAAAGAATGTTTTTGTCTAAGAAATCCGACCAAATTCTTAACACTCTTGAAAATCCTACTGAACAATGCAGAATTCTTTCTGATTTAGTTAAATCTGGTGTGGCTTTTCATAATGCAGGCCTGCTTCAAAAGCAAAGAACTATTATAGAAGATTTGTTCAGAAGCAATTCTTTGAAGATCATTTCTGCTACCCCAACACTTTGTTTGGTTCCTGAGACAAGTGTTTGGCAGGGAGTTCAAGATGAAAAGATCAGTTCTTTTGGTGGTAAAAATCAAAGATTATTGGCTGTTAAAAGTAACAAACTTATAAGCATAAGGCCGAAAGAAATAATTAAAAATGAAAACTCAAGAAAAATTGTTGAATTAGAAAGTGTTTGTGGCTTTTCTGTTAAATTAACTGATAACCATAGAGTTTGGGTAAAAAGAGACAGAAAGAAAATTCTTCTGCCTGCAGCAAAATGCAAAAAAGGGGATAAGATTGCAGTAGTTGGAAAACTTAAAAGCCAGGGAGCAAAAAAATTTAAGTTAAATTATTTTACTTTGGATTTGCCCGAAACTAATAAGTTTCCTGACGAAGATTTTTTTTATTTTTTGGGTTCAATGCTTGGAGACGGATATTCTGGAATAGAAATCAATTCTAAAGGCTTTTTATTTAAAGGTTCTCCTTGTCTGACTGGAAACGACTCTGAAATATTTGCAGTGGCAAAGAGATTTTGTAAAAAACACAAGTTGCATTTTAGGGAAACTAATAATTCTTATGGAATTCCAACGCTGTTTTTTTCTAAGACCAAATGGTTTCGAATGCTTTTAGCTAATTGTGGTGTTTTGAAAGGACAAAACAAGTTTATTGCAAATGAACTGAAACAAGCAAAAAAATCTTTTCTTGTTTCTTTGATTCAAGGTTTATTTGATACAGATGGTTGTGTTGAAAAAAGAGGAAATATTAGTTTTTCAAACATATCACTTGTTTTAATCAAAGATTTACAGCGCTTGCTTTTGTTGTTTGGAATAGTTTCAAACTTAAGGGAAAGAAAAGGGAAAACAATGAATATTACTGGAAAAGTTTACAATACAAAAAAACATTATGAATTAATTGTGTGTCAAAAGAACAGTGTTTTGAATTTTCATAAAGAGATCGGTTTTAGAGTAGAAAGAAAACAAGAAAGTTTAAATCAAATATTTGATTCTATAAATAATAATATTCACTATGTTGAATGTGCTGATTGTAATTACAAAATTTTTCGTGATTTGTTTTCTGGTAGAAATAAACAACAGAAAAGTTGGGGTAAACAAAAACTTAATATAATAAAATTTCTTGGTAAAAATAAAAATGGGTTTTCTTGTGAATTAGCAGAGAAACTAAATTTTGTCCCTTATAAAGGAGAAAAAAGACTTGATCATCATTTTGAGTTAATTAAAAGAACAAGAGTTGGAAACAGGAAAGAATGGAAGTTAAATGAAATAGGACAATTAATTTACCGTGATTTTATTTCAAAATCAAAGGATTTTGATTCTTTTTTCAATGTAAATGAATGTCCTATATGCAAAAAAACTTTGTTTAAAAAGATAAAGAATGGATGGAGAGAAGAAGATTTTGAAGGAGATATTTTTTGGGATTTTATTTCAAAAGTTAAAAAAGAAAGCGGAAAAAATTATCCTTTTGTTTATGATGTAGTTTTACCTTCAAATGATTCAAATGATCATTTATTTGTTGCAGAGGGCTTTTTAGTTCACAATTCAGCAGGAATTAACATGCCAGCGTTTAGAGTAATCATCCCCTCAGTTTTCCGTTATACTGCTTTAGGCCAAAAACCTATTCCTATCCGTGAATATAAGCAGATGGTTGGTCGTTGTGTAAGTGGAGAAACAATTTTGTTTAAGGAAAATGGACTGCCGATTACTATTGAAGAATTTGCTTCAAAATATTTTAATAAGAATGAAACTGGTTCAAAGAATTTAAAAAAAGATAAAAAAGTATTGTCAACAGACTTAAATTCTTTTACCCCAAAATTTGCTTCTGTTCAAAAAATCTGGAAAAGAAAAGTAAATAAGTTAGTTGAAATAGAAACCAAAAGCGGAAAAAAAATTAGGGTTTCTGAAGATCATCCTTTATTGTCTTTTACAAAAATTGCTTGTGGCAAAGCAAGTCTTTCTAAAGTTAATGATGACAGGGAAGCACTTTATAAAAAGACAATGGCGATAAGACAAAAGACAGGTTGGGGTGCACATAAAATAGCAAAAGAGTTGAATTGTCTTGAAAAAGAAAGCAGGATAAATCATTGGATTATTGATGGCAATAAACCTCTTCTTAATCCTTTTAAATGGAAAAAAGCAAAAAATGTGAAAAAAGGAAAAAATTATGTTGACACAGATTATCTTTCATCTTTAGCAGATTTTGGGGTTGGTGTTCAAGCTTTTTCTCCAAGAGACTTTTTGCCTTATAATAATATAGTTCAAATAAATAAAAAAACATTTATGAATAAGCAAGGACGCCAAAAATGTGATTTTCCAAAAGAGTGGTCTGAGAATCTCTGTAGATTTATTGCAAAAATAATGTCTGACGGTAATATTTATTACAGTAAGAAGGAAAATTCTTATCAATTAAGATATTACAACAAGCACCTAAAAGTACAAAAAGAATATCAAAAAATTTGTTTGGATTTGTTTAATAAAAAACCTTCACTAAAATGGAGAAGAGGTGCTTACCAAGCAGCTTTTAAATCTTTTTTAGTTGGAAAATTTTTGGAAAATATTGGAGTTCCTTCAGGAAAAAAATCTTTTGTTTTAAGAGTGCCCAAACCAATTTTTTCTTTGCCAAAAAATTTAATAAAAAGTTTTATTAGGGAATATAGCTTTTGTGATGGGTGGGAAGATAAAATTGCATATTGGTTGGTAACAAGTAGTAAAAAGTTAGCTTATGATTTTGCACTGTTACTTTCAAGCATAGGTTATCTTGCCAGAGTTCACAAAAAAGGACCTAATACTTTCAGAGACAGCGATATTTGGAATATTTCAGTTACTAAATCTCAGTTTGACAATGATAAAAAACTTAATTCTGTCGGCAACATTTTTCCAGACCTAATTAAAAGAAAGAAAATAATTAAAGGAGATTTTTATGTTTATGATTTAACTTTGAATCCAACCCACAATTTTGTAGCAAATGGTTTAGTAATTCATAACAGTGGCCGCCCTGGTTATGACACTATGGGTGAAAGCATATTAATTGCTTCTAATGAAGATAATGCTGAGCAATTAAAGGATGAATTTATTTTAGGCGACTTGGAGGAAATTTCTTCCAAGCTAGGAATTGAGCCTGTTTTAAGAATGCATATTCTTGCAGCAATTGCTTCTGGTTTTGCTTTTGATTTGGAGTCTTTGGAAAAGTTTTTTTCCAAAACTTTTTATGCTTTTCAGTTTGATGGTTTGCAGGAAATTTTCTTAAAAATTAATTCTGTTTTAACTGAATTAAAGGAATTAAAATTTATTGAAGGAAATAATAATGCATTTAATGCAACTCCTTTAGGAAAAAGAATTGCCGAGCTTTACCTTGATCCTTTAACTGCTAAAGCAGTTCTGGATGCTTTTGAAAGGGATTTGGATGATTTTTCTTTTTTGTTTTTGTTGTGTTCTTCTTTTGAATTTAATCCGTTATTTTCTGTTCCTAAAGCAAAAGAGCAGGAATTATGGGCTGAACTGAACATGGATTCTGAAAAGCTTCCGGTTGATTTTCAGGAAGCAATGTTTTCTGATGTAACTTTATTAAAAAAATATCATTCTGCTTCTCTTTTAGATAAATGGATTAATGAAGTTTCAGATGAATCTTTAAGAAAAGAATTTAATGTTCAGCCAGGAATTCTTCGTTCAAAATTATTGATTTCTGACTGGTTGTTATATTGTTTTTCTGAATTAGCTTTAATTTCCGGAAAAAAAGATTTTGTTCCAAAACTTTCAAAACTAAGAAAAAGAATGAAATATGGAGTAAAAAAAGAACTGCTTCAGTTAATTGAATTAAAAAGCATTGGAAGAGTTCGTTCAAGAAAATTATTTAACGCTGGTATTACTTCAATTTCTTTATTAAAAAAAACAAGCATTCAGAATCTTTCAGGAATTCTTGGCAAAGAAATTTCTTTTAAAATAAAAAAACAATTGGGCCAAAGTATCCCGGAAAAAGAATTTAATTCAGTTAAATCAGTAATGCCAGCTCAAACAAGCCTTAAAAACTATTAACAAACCTTTTTTTTCCATTACTTTTTTATACTGCAATACACTATTTTTATTGGTTTAATTATATAGTATAAAAAGGGATTATTGTGCTTAAAAAAATGATTTTTTTATTTTGTTTTTTATTGCTTTTGTCTAATGTTAATTCTGCTACTCTTCCTGTTCCTTCTACTGCGATTCTAAGGGGAATCCCTATGTATGCCGATAATGGAAACAAATATTATGAAGCAACAGAAACCCAGACATTGAATGGAAAACAAGTAACTTTTACTTTGCTTCAGGAAAAAGTGTATTTTTATTCTGGAATTTTAAATGTGTATGATGAGAATGCCACTAATAAAAAGTATTTTTTGGTTATTCCTGAAGGAACTGAATTACTGCCTTGTGATATGTATCATCTTAATAATAACAGTTGTATTTTTGCTTCTCCTGATGAATCAGTCAAGCCTGAAGAACTTTCAATTGATGAAAAGTTTTCAGTGTATCTGCATGGAACATTTAATTTACGCAATAATTACCCTAATTCGCTTGACTTGTTTGTTTTAGGTGATTTTTATGCTTTTTCTTCAGCAAAAATCATTGCTTCGGGCAGATCAGGCGAAGAAGGAAGCCAGTTTGATTCATGCAGTTCAACTGATGGAGAAGGAGGAGGGAATGCAGGCAACATTACAGTTAATGGAACAGTTTTTGCCGCAGAAAATGCTTCTTTTGTTATTGATGCAGGAGCAGGCAATGGAGGAGACGGAGCAGACGGGTTTGAAAAAGGAGATACTTCAAACAGGGCAGGTCAGAATCATTGTGCAGAACCTGATGGCACAAACGGCGGAAATGGAGGGTTGCCGGGAAAAATAAATTTTAATGAATTAATTCTTTCTGATTCTTCTAAAATCAGTTTTACGACTAACGGAGGCAATGGCGGCAATCGCGGAACAGGATTGACTACGTATCCTTATTCTGGTTCTGATGGATTGAATGGATTAGCAACCAGTGCAGGTGAAATAACATTGGGTAATATTTTGATTTCAGGCAATCCTGAAATTTCTTTTGATTCTTTCAAGGGAACAGGAAGAAATTCAGCTGACTTAATTGATGGAATTATTGTTTTAAGGGGCTGTGGCTTAAACCAATTGGATTTTTCTGTTTGCAAGGCGGGAAGAATCAATGTTTTTTCTGATGATTCTCTTGAATTGCTTTCCGGCTTAAATGAAGTTTGTGCCAGGCCAAGAACCCAGATTCAGCCGCGGCTGAATTGTGATTGTTATGAAAGCACTTCTCAGGCAACTGAAACTGAATTAATTTTTTCTTTGACTGGAACAGCCAAAACTTTTCAGGGACAGGACCTTTCAGGTAGTTTAAATGATTTTTCTTTGACTGGTAGCATGGCTGATTCAGGAGGCGAGGAAATTTATTCAGGAGGAAATGCTCCGGGCCAGCATCCTTTTTCAAATGGTTTTTTTAATTTTTCTTTTGGAAAAAACCAGCAGCTTTTTTCAGATCTTGTGTTGCCTTTTGCTCCTTTTACTTATTTATTGAATTTTGGGGTAACCACTTCTTCTCCGGAACAATTCACTGATTCTGCTAAAGCAGGATTTAATTTAATTACTATTGAACAGGAAGGATGCGGTTAAATGAAAAAGCTTGTTTTGTTTTTTATTTTGTTTTTTTGTTCTTTTGCTTTTGCCAGCAGCATTAATGGATTAGATTATTCAGGAGACAATTTTGAGGCAGTGTATGACAATAACACTTTTATTTTAACTTTAAAAGAAGGAAAAACCGCTGAAGCCAAAGCAGAAGTAATCAGTTCTGATTATGACGGAGACGTTTTTTTGATTTTAAAAGATGATTCAGTTTTGTTAAACAAAGAAGGACATGATTTGAAGATTGATTCAGATATCACAATTAAAATGCAGGGAATTTCAGGGCAACCAGCAACAATTAATTCAAGGGGAAACAACTTAACTATTGACGGCAATATTTTGATTGAAGGAAGTTCAGTTATTTCTTCTTCCGGTGAAGATGGAGCAAATGGAACATGGAGAGGGCCAAAAGATGAAGAAGACAGATGCAGGCACGATGATGACAGCGGCTGTAATGCCCAACGTCCTTGTTCCCCTGATTCTGATTTATCTCATGGCGCACAGGCAGCACAACCCGGAAGCGATGCAGGAACTTTATCAATAAAAAACATTGTTGTACTGGATGAAACTTCTGTTTCTATTATTGCTGATGGAGGCAAAGGAGGAAACGGAGCCGATGGATGGAGTGAACACGATGGGGGGAGAGATCAGGAAGCAATCGGGGGGGGAAACGGCAAAAAAGGAGGCAATGCAGGATTAATTAAAATAAATAATTTAACTGCAACAAATGCATTAATTATGTTATTTTCTTCAGGTGGCCAAGGAGGAAATGGAGGCATGGGCGGCAATGACATAGGAGATGATGACCACCTCGGAGGCCTTGGAGCCAATGGAGGAAATTCAAATTCAATAGAAATAATTAATTTAAATAACTCAGCCACTAAAATAAAAGTTGTTTCTTTGGTTGGGGAAGGAGGAAAAGGAGGGTGGACTGGAGATTGGACCCGCTGTTCAGGAATTAATGGTTCTGCAGGGCAGCCATTAGGAAATTTTTCTTTAACTAATTTGTCGGGTTATGCTCCTTTTGTTATTAATTTTGCAAATAATGTTTTGATTAAAGGTGGTTATTCTGAAGACATTGATTTTTTTGCTGATACTGTTTATACTGTTGGAAATAAAATTGATTTTACCGGCTGCAGGTTAGGCGGGGAAGGAATAGAACTTGATGAAGAGGGCAACCAGCAAATTTCCATGACTGCTAATGCAATTGATGTTAATGTATGGAATCCAATAACTTTTTTTGACAGAGTTGAATTAACTGTTTTAGAAACCCCTGTTTTTAACAGGAACATTGACTGTGACTTAAATCCAAAGTATGAAATGACTATTCCTTTTAATGGAAGAATTCATAATCAAAATGAAGGAATAGTTAAAGACATTAAAATAATTAATTTGAAATCAGGCGAAACAGAATTTTCTGTACCAGATAAAACTTTTTCTAATGGAGTTTTTTCTCATGAAATTACCGCAGAATTATATGTGAATTTCTTTTACAGAATTGAATTCACTGTGTGTAATAATAACAATTTGTGTGAGCTTTTTGGATTTAATTTCTTTACTTGGAAGAGGTTATGGTAATGGATGAACTAAAAGACCAGTTAGATGCCTTAAGAAATCTGGTTAAGAAAAAAAAGCCCGAAGTAAAAGAAGAACCAAAAAAAGAAGAGATTAAGAAAAAAGATTTTGCGGATAAACCAAAAGGAAATAAATGGGCTCAAAAACCACTGGAAAAAAAACAAGAAATTAAAGATGATTTTTTAAAAGAAAAAGAAGCCCAACCAAAAACCGGCTTAAAGCAGAAATTGACTGGTTTGTATTATTCTGCTGAAGACAAATATTATAATTTAATGGATAAACTAAACGAAAAAATTCCTGTTTATAAAGTGATTGACCCGATTGACGATATTGTTCCTTCTTTTTTGTTGTTTGCAGGAATCATTTTAATTTTGTTAATTTTGTTGGTTGCTTTTGTTTTAGTTCCAATTGTTTTGCCTTTAGATAATGCAATTTCTTTAACTATTAAATTAAAGAAAGATGATGTAGATGAAATTCTTTCTGATTATGTTGTTTTTGTTTCGATTGATGGTAATGAAACTGAGTTAAGAACTGATGATAATGCAATGATTGTTTTAAAGAATTTAAAAATGGATTCTTTGGTTCAAATTGAAGTAGTTGATGTTCCGAATTATGAAGATTATAATAAATCCATTAAAATAACTGAAAAAGATAATTTTATTTTAATTAAATTAAAGAAAAAGCCTGGTTCTTCTGATAAAGGATGGGCAACTAAAACAGTCAGGTTTAAAGAATTAAATGGAGGCTCAGTAAATGGCTTTTTAAGGGCGTCTTTTAAGTGCTCTGAAAGCAATGAGTTTATTGAAGTAATTGGAGAAACTTCTTTGACTAAAAGCACTACTGATGGAACTATTCGAATTAAAGTTAAAGAAGATAAATGTGGGGATGTTTTAGTCAGTGTTAATTCAGATAATTATGAAGTTGTTGAAGATCAGGTTTTGCCTGAAAATAATACTATTTATTTAACTAAAAAGCAGGGTTCTGATGGTTCAATTCATATTACTGTTCTTGATGAAACAGGCGAACTGCTTAACAAGACAATGAAGTTTTCTTTGTTTGAAGAAAATGATGCATCAAATCCTGTTATTGGTGTTTCTAATACAATTTATTCTGGTTCAAAAGATTTTGATGTTGTTCCTGGAACTTATTTTATTACTGTTTTTGATGCAGATGATTCAGAAGAGTTTTCCTGTGAGAATTCTTCTGAAGCAAAAGAACTGCTTGCAGATGAAGAGATTTTTTTTGAAGTAACTTGTTTTTCAATTAGCCAGCAGGATGCAATTTCAATTATGGTTTTGGATAAAGTTTCCAGAGAATCAGTTGTTTCTGTTATTGAATTAAGGAAAAAACAGGACAATAAATTTGAGCTGGTTTCAAAAAAATCAGGGGTTTCAAGTGTTTCTTTTGCTATTGCTGATGAAGCTGATTATATTGTTTTGGTTTCTGCTGGCAATTACTTGCCTTATGAAGGAGAAAAAATTTTGAAGAAAGGAGATTCTTTAATAGTTGAATTAGTTAAAGCTAATGAACAAACTGCTGGCAAGGCATTAATTAAAGTGTTTGATGCTGAAGGAAATTCTGTTTCTTCAGGAAATGTTTTTTTAAGGTATTCAGAAGGAAATTTAATTAATTTAAGGGCGCCTTATTCTGCTTTGGTTGGTTTTAAAGGAGAAGCATTAATTAGTGGAATTAAGCCAGGAAAATATTATGCTGAAGCATTAACTAATGTTCAAAAAGGAGTTTCTTCTGCCAAGAGCATTGATGCAAATAAAGTAACTGATTTTCAGGTTAATATGCAGAAAATCAGGGGATTAGTTGAATTAAATGTCACTAAATTTAATTTTTCTTCTGAGTTAACTGGTTTTGATGTTGTTTTCTTTAATGCTGTTAATGAAAAAAAAGTTTCTGATGAAGATTTTGTTTTTGTTAAAAAGAATGTTTTTGCTTTTGATGCAGGACAATATTATGCTATAATTTCCAAGGACAATTACCATACAACCAAATCAAAGAATTTTATTGTTATTGAGGATTCAAAAACCATTGTTAATATTGCTTTGCCTCCTCTTTCAGGCAAGGAAATTTCAATTGATTTTATTGGCTTGTTTAAAGAAAATGGTCTGCCTGTTAATTCAATTGAATTAAATAAAGAGTATTCTGCTGAGTTTATGTTGACTGTTAATCCTGATTCAAATGTTTTTTATTTTAATTTCCTTTTAGGAACAGGAAACAATAAATTAATGCAGGATGATGCAGTATTTATTTCTTCTTTTTCAAGTCCTTTTGGACAAGACAGCATTGTAAGCAAAACAACTTCTTTTACTGGAAATTATTCAACTGATTTTACTTCTAATTCCACTCAAGGAAATGCCAAGGCTATTTTGATTGAATTTGATGATTTTGATAGAAGGGATTTTGTTGAAACTGCTTTTGTTGTTCCTGTTAAAATTAAATTAAAAGAAAATCTTTTGGATGCAAATAGTCTGGTTTTGTTTTTTAAGGCCTTGTCAGTAGGCAATTCTTTTGATGCACCGATTTATTCTCTTGATCCAGTGGATGACAAAGAATTTACTTCACTGGAATCTTATGTTTATTCAAATCATAAAACAGAGGTATTAAATTTATGCAGTCATAATTTTTGTTATGGTTATTCTCTTTTTTCTAAGTCAGCTGATTCTTCTTGTAATGTAATTAAATTTGGTTCTGTTTTAAGCATTAAAATTAATTGTGATTATGATTTGTCTTCTTTTGTTTTGAATAACAAAAAAGATTATGATAATATTGATTTTTCTTTAGAGAATTCTTCTTCAGGGAGTTATCCAACTCCATTAGATGCGATTATTTTCAAAGATTATTTGATTAAAACCAAGTCAGTTGAAAGAACCGGAACAGCCAATGACAGAATTATTGAAGAAAGCTTTCCATTGAATAAAAAGGAATTAATTTTTGCCCAAGCTGATTTTAAAGCATTAAAATTAGTTAAAAACACAGGCAAACTTCCTGCTATTCAAACAAGATTGGCTGATGGAACTTTAATTGACAAGAATTTCCTTGAATTAAGGGTTCGAAGCGATTTAAATCTGAATTTAACTCTTGATCCAAACGAAATAATGCCTTTTATTGAAACCAGTTTATTGGCTGAGTTATTGGACAGTCAGGGAAACCCAATTGAAGAAGCAGAAATTAAAGTTGAATCAATTGATTCTGTTTCTGGCCAGACAACAATTATTGGCATTGAATTCACTGATAATTTAGGCCAAGTTTATTTTGAAGGAAATAAAAAAATTCCTGCTTTATATCCTTTAACTAAAGTTAAAGTTACTGCTGAATATGATGATTTAATTGTTTCTAAATCAATTGATGTCAATTCAGCTAATACTTATGATTTTATTCCTAAATCCCTGTTTTTTTCTTTTTTTCCTTCTGAAAACGAAATTAAGTCAAAGGACCTGAATTTTTTTGATTTATCCAATGGTTCATTGAATCAAAAAATTACTAATGCATGGTTTGACTTTGCTTCCAATTCTGATTTCTTTGACGAAAATTCACTGAATAATTATCATGGAATGAAATTCACTTCAGCAGGAACAATTACTCCTGTTTATTTGTCTTTGGATACAAACCAGACAGCTGATTTAAATGAAAATGTTTCTGTTGATGCAACTCTGAATATTGAAATAGAAATAAATGGTTTTACTGATTCAAGAACTGTCCCTATTGCTGTTGCAATAAATAATTTTTCTGATTATGTAAGAGCTTATTTCCCGCCTAATGGAAATGAAGTAAGTGAAACAAACAAGATTTCAGTGGCTTTGTTTGCAGGCGATGGTTCTGCTTTCACGGAATTCGCTTTAAAGAAAAAGAATATTGGTTCAATTTCTGTTAAAATAACTGATGTTTTAATTGAATCTGATGCAGTTTACCTGAACATAAGCGAAATGCAGTCTTTGATTGAAGCGCAGGAAGAGCACATAATTCCTGCTAATGGATTGACAGTTGGTTTTATGGTTGTTATGGCTGCAGGCGCAGGGACTATTAATGAAAAAGCAACTGAAACAGGAAACATTGTTTTTGTTTTTGATGTTAATGGCCATCAGGATTTTTTGAGTGTTCCTTTTAAAGTTGAAATAATTCCTGCCGGCGACGCTTTGTCAGTTACCCCTGATAAATTAGATTATATTTTTTATCTGGCAAATTCTGTGAATCAGACTAAAACAGTTAATTTCAGAAGTTCATCAGATGCATTTGTTTTGACTTTAAATAATATTTCTTTTGATTTAAATTCAGAGTTTGTTTCAACTCAGATTTCAAATCATTCTTTTTCAGTGAATTCTGCAGGTCAGGATATTGATTTTACTTTTGGTTTAACTAATGCAGGTAAAGCCCTTAAAGCAAGCTATTCAGTTCAGGGAAAAATAATAATAGATTATTCTGTTGAAGATAAGGATTTAACTAAAGAAATTCCTGTCAGTGTTTCTATTCAGACTCCTCCTCCTGTTATTGAATCAGAGTATTTTGATTTAGAGGCCTGTTTAGGTGAAGGTTCTTTGCAGAAAACAGGACAGCATTATGATGTTGATTTCTGGATTGGCTGCAACATAGGGGAAGAAATAACTTCTTCTTCTGGTTGTTCTTCTGAAAAGCCAAAAATTAAATTAAGCTGGAAATTTAATGATTTTCCAATTGATACACAAGGAATTGGTTTATGTTCTAAGCCGGATCAGAATTATTCTAATTATACTTATTGTGATGCCACTCAGTTTTCAATGGAATTAGTTTATAGACTGCTTGCTTTTAAAGACGGAGACGCCAGTAAAACAGGAAATTTTACTTTTTATGTTACTTTAATTGCAGACAATTATAATTCTTCTTTTTTTGAAGACTTTGATTACTGGGCCATGAATGTTAATTCACTTGACACTCCATCAAAATACTTAAAGCAAGAAGGCGAAGCAGATTATGGTTTAGCGAGAAAATATTTTGCTGAACAAAAAATTTATGCCGAGGTTTTTTCAGGCGGGTCTGAATCTAAAATACAAACTCCTGGCTGGTATAAAGTAAAAGCAACTGTTCAGCCTGAATTACTTGTTTTGGAATTTACTTTGAATAAATCTTCTTTTAAATTAGAACCTGAAACGGGTTCAGAGGACAGTGCATTTTATTATATTCCTTTTGATGGTCTTGTTGGGTTAAAAGACGGTGAATTTGACAGACAAGGTTATGGTTCAAGTTATGATATTAGTTCTCCTTCAAACAAATTTACATTAAATGAATCAGATACTGAAAATATTGAAATTTTTTCTGCTTTTGATACTCCATTAAACGGATTAAATATTTTGCATTTAAAACAGTTTGATAATTTTAATAAACTGAATTCCAGTTTAAATAAAGGAACTTTAATGGAAGTTGCAACAGATACTGCATCAAATTACAAAACAATGAATTTTTATCCAAGTTATGCCACTCCGATTTTAATGAAAGCTGATTTAAACAGAACAGGAAATGCTTTGCTTTATTATAGTATTGCTGATGCACAAGCAGAAAAGCAGGTAATTGAAGCAGGAAATTTAATTGATTGGACTGGCTTAGGAGAAAACTGCGTTGATTTTTCCGGAACTCCAATAACTAACAAAAAATATTCTGATGCAAAAGCAGTGGCTTCTGATGTCTCAAATGTAGCTGAATATGAAAATGTATTTAAGATTCCTCACTGGCCCAGTGCTTCAAGAACAGGAAAAGTTTTTTTGCATTCAGTTATTTTTTCTCCTGTTAATGTTCCTTTAAGTTATTTCAAAATAGTTCCTTATTCTAATGCTAATAATTATCCTTATGAAGAAGTTAAATTATATTCAAAATCAAAGCAAAGTAATTCTGGCACTCCTTTACAAAACTGGATTGCTTTAGAGGGAATTTCCGGCAGTCAATTAAACAGCGCTCCAAATCACAGTGTTAATTCTTTACAGGATTTGTTTGATTTAATTGATTCAGGTTATGCTTGTGTCAAGAATCAGGGAAATTATACTTATATTTTGTGGAATCAGGATAAACTGCTTGAAGAAATTTCTTCTGTTGAAGATGCTTTGAATATTGAAAGCCAGTGCATTTCTAATTAATTCATTTATGTAATTGAGTATCTAATATTGAATTAATTTTTTCCGGATCAAAACCTAATTTAATTAATTTTGTTTGTCCTTTTATTCCTGGTCCTGAAGCAGAAGTTAAAATTAATCCATACATTTCCAGTTCATTGATGTATTGCCTGTACCATCTTGAACTCACAGTGTTTTCTTTTACTGCTAAAGCTAATTGCTTGTATTTTTCATATATTTCGCCTGAATAAAGCACTCCTTGTTCTTCTTTTCCAGTTATTTTTTTTATTCCTTTTGTGCTCATTGAAAGCAATGCAATTGCTTTTAATACTAATTGCTGTTGATCAGGCAAAGTTGAAATCATATTAAATATTATGTCTTCTTCTACTTTCTTTTTTGCTTTTTGTACTTCTAAATCAGTTATTTTTTTTACATTAGTATTTTCTGCTATTTCTCCTGCTCTCATTAATAGCATTACTGCTGTTCTTGCATCTCCGGATTCTTGTGCAGCTATTGCTGCTGCTAAATTCACTGCTGACCCTGATACGCTGTTTGGAACAAAAGCTATTGCTATTCTTGTATTTAATATTGCTCTTAATTCTTCTGCGTTGTATGGTGGGAAAACCATTTCTTTTTCGCATAAAGAACTTTTTGTTCTTGGATCCAGTTTTTCTTTGAAC
>Ga0066639_10001555_pt1 | contig 20456 bp, 22 predicted proteins | sample CryGeyCG2114_010_2_FD_59504 | JGI IMG/M metagenome (GOLD analysis project Ga0066639, IMG submission 59504) | Groundwater microbial communities from aquifer - Crystal Geyser CG10_big_fil_rev_8/21/14_0.10 | ecosystem: Environmental > Aquatic > Deep subsurface > Groundwater | place: USA: Utah...
GCTCCAGTTTTGTAGAAAAAGATACAGAAGCCCCCAAAGCGTGGGACGCGCGAAGCGCGTGCGATTAGCCATCATTACGAATTTTTGATAAAGTAAGTTCGAGTGAAGTCGTAAAGACACTCCAAGATTAGACTTCCCACAAATCCCAAATATATTGGGCGACATTGGCAGGGCCACCGCTAAAAGCAAAATCGTGGAGATCAATAAAAGGCAAAGTGTTGCCCTCGATAATCCCCCATTTTTGTTCTTTGGGATCTTCTTCAGGTGCCTCGATTATTAGATCGAAACCAATTACCGGCACATTTAAGATTTTTGCGGCGTACTCTAATTCTTTGCGCAAAGTAGAATGCACGCTGCTACACATCTCTGTCGTGTCGCCGCCGAAAAGTCGCCCGGTTCTAAAAAGTAGAGCCAAAACCTCATCTTTAGGCAAGACACTTTGAAGAGTAAAGCCTTGCCGACGAATATGTTCTATAAGTTCCGGTTTTATTATTACATCAACAATCGAATCGGGTTTTGTTCGATTTTTTTCTTCTATAAGCTCCTCAACAGTATGGATTCCATCACCAATGACTTTGGGCGGATTAGCTTTTAAGAAACCCCTGAGTTTTCCACCAATAACTGTCGCTCGACAAACACTTCCAAAAAGCTGTTCCTCAACTTGCACATAATAATTAATTTGTTGCGCCACTTTAAAGGCCCTTTTGAGATCTTCCTTGTCTAGAATAAAAGTAACAGTATGGCGGCCTCTTGAACCTGTCCTCGGTTTGACTACAACCGGTAAGGACTTTATTTTTCGAAACGCGCGAAGAGCTTGCCATTTTGAAGAAACCGTATAAGAACGAGGTACTGAAATTCCTTTGCTTTTTAATTTTTTCTTTAGAAGAAATTTGTCGTCCATCCAACTGATATCTTCTCTTTCCAATTTGGACGGTATAGGCAGACTTCTAAAATAGATAAATCTGTTCCCGAGCTGGACTCTATAGAAATCCGACTGCCGGCCATATATTAAATACTGCTCCATTTTGAATCCGCGTTTTTTAGCCTCAAGCCAAATAACCCGGGAACGAAGCAGCGGAGCAGTTTCGATATCTTCGGTAAGCTCAGCAATCCCAATAGAGTGGAGAAAAGAAAAAACTAACCGACCCAAAATTGGATTGAAAATTCTAAAAAAAAAGCTAGATACTGTCCGAAAAATCGGCAAACGATTAATTTTTTCAAAAAATACTCCTATAGTCCCTTCAGAATAAGCGTAAAAATGGTCTACAGGACTATCTCCGCAAAAAGGACAGCCTGTTTCAGCATAAGCAGCCTTTGGTTCACTGTGACTCGCAAAAGATCTCATATTAAAAAATTCTCTAACAAGAAAATTTACATACTCGACAAAGAAAATAGTAGCGCGGTGCGCCAATCAAAAACAGAGCTATTGAATAAAGTGAGAACGAAACCTACTTTATCTTTTGAAATTTTAATGACCGCCAAAAATCATAGTTTTTGCTTTTATCTTATAACTATTTTAATTATATCCGACTAAACAAAATGTGCAACTTTCTTATTCCCAGTTTATCGAAACTCTAAATTTGAAATTATCCATGTAATCTTCTATCCTTACCATGACTGTCGAGGTCGGGAGAAATCAAGCCCAGGCCGTAGAACAGCTCATCATTTACTGTAGAAATGCCGAAGTAGCTCAGTTGGCAGAGCAACCGCTTCGTAAGCGGTAGGTCGTGAGTTCGACTCTCACCTTCGGCTCAAATCTTATTACTTGCTTAAAACAAAAAAGCGTGTCAGTATAGCTAACCAGAAAGGAGACAATATGGCCTCAAGCGAGCAGGATAGCAACCCGCAGGAAAGCCTGAGAAATCTCATTGCTATGGTAGCAGAGAAGCGTTTAGCCCAACAACAGGAATGGCAAAAAAAACGCTCCGAAGCAGAGAGAGCGAAGAGAAGAACAAGGGTGGTATCAAGACGCCAACAACAGAAACTGTAAAGTCTCAGAAAGGTCGCGCACAAGCGGCCTTTTTTATTGGAGTTCGCCTCCTCACCCCTGTGGCAACCTGCCTGCCAGCAGAGAACACGGGGATGAGAAGGCTAGTAGTGTTTTGAAGTCGGGCGGGGGAGCCGACTCCTTACCAACAAAGCAACCCTGACGCCCTGTGCCGAGAGTAAGTACCCTCTACTGGCACAGGGATTGCTTTATTTGGATAATTTAGCTGATTAAACTAGTCCTAAAAAATTTATTCCCAAACTAATAGGAATATAGAAATAAGACCGATAAAAACGCCCGCTATTTGAATTGGAGAAAGTTGCTCTTTATAGAAAATTAGACCGATAACAGAAGCTAAAATCGCAGAAGCAACAGAAAATATAATTGCACCCCTTGCAAGACCGGAACCGTATTTTAGAGCCACCAGCCAAGAAGAGTTAGCCAGAAGATAAGCGACTAGAGCAAGACCGGCATAGAAAAAAGATTTATTACCTAATGACCATTCTTTCGCTAAAATATCAGCAATTGCTTCAAAAAATATCAGGATGGCAAGAGGAATTATCCAAATCATTTATTTATTATATATCAGATGCGCGAGCGAAGGGACTTGGTCACAGATATCCCTTCGGGATTCTTCGACCCCGCCTCGGTAACCCCCCTCTCTTGCTAGCAAGAGAGGGGCGGCTTCGCGCCTCCGGCTTTCAAGTCCCTCGTCGCTGTAAAACAAAAGTCGCCGACTCTTTTCAGAGCCGGCTTCTTTGTTTTGTGCGCGAGCGAAGGGACTTGAACCCTCAACCTCTCCCGTGACAGGGGAGTGCTCTAACCAATTGAGCTACGCCCGCAATATGCCAAAATATATTAACAAAAAAGCTGAAAGATGTCTCGTTGTGCCGGCGCCAAGACTTGCACTTGGGACCTTGGCTTTATGAGTGCCATGCTCTAACTACCTGAGCTACGCCGGCAATTTTTGAACGATACCATAATAGCAAAAACTGCTCAATCTGTATGCGCACCCACGGCTTCAATCGAGGAGAGTATCCTTTTCCGTAGCATTGATCCATTTTTTATTTTTAAACGCAAAGTGCCAAAATATATCGCTTCATTACTATATATTTTTCTCACTTTAGATTTTATAAAACTTGTCTTTGTGAACTGTCCCGTAGGAACTCCTGTGATTTTTGACCAGAAAGGCACAAGCTTTCCGACACGATGCTTTTGTTTCTCATTGATGCTAATCCGTAAGGTGAACATCTCATTCCGAATATTATATATTTCCTTGAACCAACGTAACATTACTTTAACCATGTATGGATCACTATTGGTAAATGCACATTCAGCATTCCCTTTTTTGTATCCCTCCCCCCAATATAAAGCGAGACCGAGCATAAAAAGATCGCGCCTTTTGATATCACCGACATCACTAACACCTTTTGCTTCATAATAATATGATTCAAGTTGCCGTTCTTTCTTTTTCTCCTTAATGGTTCTCAGTAACTTCTCCATTCCTAAAAAACGCGTCCGTTTCAAAAGATCTGTTTCTTGGATTCGAGTAAGAGGGACTTCTCGGCACCAATAAGCAACGGTGCTTTTGTTCATCTTTGTGAGTACCGCAATCTCTTCGAGACTTTTTCCTTTTTTTCTGAGAGCGATAGCTTTTTCTTTTTCCTGAATATACGCCATGTATTTTAATACACTGCTTGTTAGGTACGAAAATTATACCATGACCTATGATTGATTTGCAATACACTGTTTGCGGTGTATAATATCAGCTACTCTATCGCGGGGTGGAGGAGTAGTACCTCGAGAGGCTCAAGATGGGCTTACTGATTGGAAACTTTCAGTAGAATTCTGCCAAATTCGGTGAAACCTTATCTTCGAAATCTTCAAAAGAAGATTGGTAATACCGAGCCAAGTCCTGATATAAGTCAGGAAAGGTGTAGAGACTAGATGGTAGACACCTACGTTTACAAAAATATGGTGAAGGTATAGTCCAGACCAACAAATCCACCGGAGTCGGTGGAGCAACAAAAGTTGTAGTGGTATGCATAACCTCTAGGCGTCCGTGCAATTCGGGCCCCCGCAACCATAACAAAGAAAAGCCTCGCCAAAAAGCGAGGCTTTTCTTTGTTTAAATATATCGAAACTCCTTAAATATTTTCTCGTAAAGGCCGATAATTCTATGAGTTTCTTCTTTGGTCAAAAGAAATTCCGAACCCTCATGGGCAACAGCGTTTCTGATTTTATGAACCTCCCAAGCATTATCCAGGTTGTCAAAGTCGCTTTTTTCTATTTTTTCCAATTTCTCTCCCAAACCCTCCCCTTTATAGCCCATCTTATCAACCATGTCCTCGAGCATAATGTCAGCTTCAAAAATAGCCATCTTCCAATCGCTCATGTTGTTAGATTCTAGGTAACTTAAAACCTTAGCCCATTTTTTCTCCATCTCATTTTCTAGAGCAGTGTGTTTATGCCCTCCGGAAGAAGTCTCATGTTCATCGTGCCCACCGTGTCCATGACCACCATGCCCGTGTCCTTTGGAAGAATGAAATTTTAGCTTTAACTGCTTATTGAGACGAGTAAGCTGGCGAACTGAATAAACTAAACCAATCAGAAACAAACCCGATACTAGTATAGAAATCGGTAGAAGATAAGAAAGAAGATGAATATAATAATTGTAAACGGCTGTCCAAAAAGGCTCGTCGCTTTGCCAAAAATTTACAAATTTTCCTATCAAATAACCGCCGACCACTATAATAAAAACCAAAATGCCGATAACCTCGAAAGGATCAGTGGTTTCTAAAATTCCAGTGGGAGCAGAGTGCTCTGTTTTTCCCTCTCGGGGCTTCCTCTCATGATTATTTTTTTCTGCCATGATAATAGTTTATGGTTGATAGTCTATAGTTTATAGTAAAAAAACACCAATAAGAAGCTAAATCCCTTCTCCTAGAAAATCTTTGCCGATTTTAAATAAAATATCTTCTCGAAAAGCAGGGCTGACTACCTGTAAGCCTATCGGCAAACCGTTTTTTGACAAACCAGATGGAAGAGAGATACCTGGCAAGCCAGCGATACTTGAAGGAGAAGCAAAAATATCAGACATATACATAGAAAGAGGGTCAGAAATTTTTTCGCCGATTTTAAAAGCCGGAGAAGGTGTCGTCGGAGTAAGAACCGCCCCCACCCCGGAAGGTCCGTTAAAAACAGTTTCGTAATCCGAGATAACCAAACTTCTGACTTGGTTGGCCTTTCCGTAGAAAGAATCATAATAACCGGACGACAAAACGTAAGTGCCTAAAATTATTCTCCTTCTGGCCTCGGCACCAAAACCAGAAGTTCTGGTTTTCAAGTAGTCACCTATTAAATTATCGCCTTCTTTGTGAAAACCGTACTTTACGCCGTCATAACGAGCCAAGTTTGAAGAAACTTCGGCCGGCATAATTATGTAATAAGCTGCCAAAGCATAGCCAGCATGAGGTAAAGAAATATTTTTTATTTCGTAACCCATTCGAGAAAGCTTTTCGACCGAAGATTTGAAATTATCCCTGACTTCCCCGTCAATCCCATCCATAGAAATGATATCCTCCGGAACTCCAAAAATTAATTTGTCGGGGATAGGTTTTTCTTCCGGTTCAAGAGAAGTCGAGTCCATCGGATCTTCTCCTTTTATTGAATTAAAAATTATTTCGGCATCTTCGACTGTTTTAGTCAGAGGGCCAATTTGGTCTAGAGAAGAACCCATGGCTAACAAACCATGCCTTGAAACTCGTCCGTAAGTTGGTTTCAAACCTACACAGCCACAAAGACTAGCCGGCTGACGGATCGAACCGTTTGTTTCAGATCCCAAAGCAGCCAAGGCTCCTTCCATCACGACAGCCGCTGCAGAGCCGCCCGAAGAGCCGCCCGGGACTCTTTCTGGATCAATCGGGTTATGAGTCACTCCATAAGCAGAGCTTTCTGTTGAACTTCCCATGGCAAATTCGTCCATGTTAGTTCTGCCTAAAAAAACAGTCCCTTCTTTTTTTAACTTAGCGACAACTGTGGAATCATAAACCGCCCTATAGTTCTCAAGAATTTTTGATGAAGCAGAAGCAATTTTACCCTTTATGAGAATGCTGTCTTTCAAAGCAAGCGGGATTCCGGTCAAAAGAGAAGCTTTGTTTTCTTTAAAAAGATTCTGAGCTTTTTCTGATTGATTCCCCCAATCATCATAAACTTCCAGAAAAGCATTGATCGAAGAATTTTTTTGATCAATGTTTTTGACATAAGCTCGAGCCAACTCCTTAACTGAAAAATCTCCCTTCGAGAGATGCGCGTGAGCTTTTTTAATTGTTAGATTTTTTAAATCCATTTCTATAAACTACAGACTATAAACTATAAACTGATTTACAGTATCTTCTTGACCTTAATATAATTCCCTTCTCTCCGCGGAGCAGCATTCAAAATAGCCTCTGTAAATTGTCCTCTCTCATGCGGTTTTTCATCTTCTCTAAAATTATTTTTTATCAGACTCCAGACACCAATCGGCTTTTGATCCGAAAGGGTTTTTTCACTGACTTCCTGTACTTGGCTTACAAAATCAAGAATAGAAGCAATATCTTTCCGAAAAGATTCCAGCTCTTGCCCTTCCAACTCTATTCTGGCTAATTCAGCCAATTTCTTTATTTCCTCTTGTTTTATAACACCCATGAAAGCTGTACTAAATACTAATCAGGTTAATTATACAAATAAATAAGCACTATTAGTAAGTTTTTATTTGGCCAATAAATTAAGAAATTCTTTTTCAGTAAGGATTTTTACTCCCAATTCCAACGCTTTTTCATACTTTGAGCCGGGATCTTCTCCAGCTACTACAAAATCGGTGTTTGAAGAAACTGAACTAGAGATTTCTCCGCCTGACTCTCTGATTTTTTCTTTTGCCTCTTCCCGAGACATAGACTCAAGAGTGCCGGTTAAAACAAAAGATTTACCGGAGATCCCGACTTTGTTTGAAACTGAAAATGTTTCCTTTTCTATAGTTACTAACTCAAGCAATTTATCCAGAAGTTTTTGATTTTTTTTGTCATTAAACCACTCCACAACCGATTCGGCGACTTTAGAGCCAATCCCGGGCAGCATATCTAATTCTTGAAAAGTAGCCCGCTTCAATCTCTGGATATCCTTAAAATGCCCGGCGATATCCAAAGCCATTTCTTCACCTACCAATGGAATCGATAGCGCCATTATGAATCTGGCTAGAGTAACTTTTTGGGCATCGGAAATAGCGCTCAAAAGATTGTCCACCGATTTCTCGGCAAATCGAGGAAGAGAAAGAAGGTCTCCTTTTTTCAGGGTAAAAATGTCCGGAAAACTTGAAATAAGTTTCGCATCGAGAAGTTGATCGATAACTTTAGGACCCAGTCCTTCGATGTTAAAAGTCTTCTTTGAAACAAAATGATAAAACTTTCTTTTTTGTTGCGCGAAAGAATTTTTATTTTTACAGCGCCAAGCTGCAGCCCCCGGGATTCTTTCGATAGCCACACCCCCGCCACAATCGGGCACATTCGAAGGCCAAACAAAAGGTTTTTCTTTGCCGGTGCGCATTTCTTTAACCACAGAAACAATGTCGGGAATAACATCTCCGGCTTTTTGTAAAATCACTGTATCGCCGATCCTGACGTCCAGTCTTTTTATCTCGTCTTCATTGTGAAGAGTCGCCCGCGAAACTGTCGATCCGGCAACCAAAACAGGACGCAGATGAGCAACGGGAGTCAAAACGCCGGTCCGACCGACTTGTAAAATAATATCCTCGACAACAGTCGTAACTTGCTCTGCCGGAAACTTAAGGGCGATAGCAAATCTCGGCGCTTTTCCCGTGTAACCTAAAATTTCCTGAAAATATTTTTCATTGACTTTGACTACAACGCCGTCCAAAAGGTAAGGTTCTTTACTAGCCTTGCCTTGCCATTCTTTCCAATAATTAATCACTTCTTCTATGGTTCGGCAAAGTTTGTAGTGCTTATTAACCTTAAAACCCAAATCCTCAAGAAGTTTCAACTCTTCAATTTGAGTTTCGGGTATACCAATATCAGAAAGAGACAGGTCGTAAACAAAATTATCCAACTCGCGCTTAGCCGCTATACGTGGATCTAACTGTCGGATAGACCCGGCAGCAGCATTTCTAGGGTTGGCAAAAAGGGGTAAATTTTTACTTTTCCTGTCTTTATTCAATTTTTGAAGACCTGTCTTACTCATCCAAACTTCGCCTTCGACTACCACATCAACTTTCTGTTTTAATTGCAAAGGAACGGACCCTATCGTCCGAATATTGTGCGTGACATCTTCTCCGATTTTTCCGTCGCCTCTGGTTGCGGCTGTTTTCAAAAAACCATTTTCATAATCAAGAATTATCTTTAAACCGTCAATTTTAAGTTCGGTTGTATAAGTCGGCTTTTGTTCTTGGCCTCTATCTTCTTTGAGGAATTTTCTTACCCTTTTATCAAAGTCTCTTATCTCGTCTTCAGAAAAAGCGTCGTTAAAAGACCACTGAGACACTTTGTGTTTTATTTTTTTAAAACCCTTCAAAGCTTCACCGGCGATTCTTTGCGACGGTGAGTCGGCGGTTTTTAGCTCCGGATATTTTTCTTCTATTTCAGCCAATTCATGCTTCAAAGAATCCAAAGCTTCCGGAGAAATCTCCTCTTTGTCTAAGACATGGTAAAGATAGCGATGGTGCTCTATAGTCTTTTTGAGCTTTTCCAGACGCTCTATTATCTCTTTATTAGGCTTTGGCATGGGAACATTTTACCACCCCTGCCGAGTACGAACTACCTCTAATAGTTGACTCTCAAAGCTCTTTCCACTCGCCTAGAGTCTCCTGTGTTACAAGTGTTGTAGCCGCGAGATTCTATTTCGGTTTCTATTTTAGTGATTTCTTCTCCCTCGATAGTCGCTGTTTTTACTATTTCAAGTGTAAAGCAAGGACCATTTTCTTCATTCTCACCATTTAAATAAAAGTTTGGGTCAGGAAATGTTTTTCCTCTCCATATGTATTTGTCTGGGTCTGGATCCCTTATCATCTGTATTCCCATTTTATCATTATCTACGCAAAACACATCTTCTACAGTAAAACTTCCTTCCGGGTCGGGAGGATTAAAACCGTTCCCTACTTCCGTATCATGATACAAAGCACACTCCGTTCCGGTGTTGGCGGCATAAAAAGCAATCTGAGAATCACGGCCGGTTTGAGTCAGGATAAGCTCTTTGAGAGTCAGGTTTGCAATAGCTGCAGTGAAAAGCATAGAGACAATCGTCACAGAAATCGCTATAAACAGAGTCATTCCTTTTTTATAATTGGGTTTTGTATGTAACATAATTTTATCCGCCGAAAGAAAGCCAGTTAAAGATATGCTCGGTCATAACAAAATTTTTATTCTGATTCAAAGCCTGAGGCCAAGAAACAGTCACAGTAACTTTTATCTCGTCATCTGTGCCTCCCACACTTTCTATCTCAACTGTTCTAGTAAATCTTGTATCGTCGCCGGAAGAAGAATGATTGAAAATTCCATTTGCTTCTCTCTTGAGACGACAGCCGTCGTCAAAATCCGCGCATTTTATAACCGAATTATTAATGATATCAACGCCACAAGGAAGATCATTCTCTTTACAAGACAAGTCTGTAATTCTTGAAGACCAAGATATAAGATTATTTGGATTATCACGATTCTCCAGCCTATTTTCATCTCTTATATTTTTTACAACTTCAACTGCTTCCTGGGCTAAAAAATAGGCAGTTACTCTGTCCCGGGCGAAAAAAGACGCCAAGAGACTGCTCTGCGCTACCGCCATGGCACTTGTAATCGCCATGGCCAAAATAAAAATAGCCACTAGTGTCTCAACTAAGGAAAACCCGTTCTTTCCGTTTCTTTTTAAATGTAGCTCTTTTTCACTCATTACTTTTTTACTCTTTACTTTCTATTGCTCCGGTAAATCAGGCGTTCTTTGCGAAAGAGTTGTCTGAATCACAAAATCTGATTTCTGTCCTTCTTTGCCGGCTTCTCCGTCTATGAGCAGAAGTACTCTTGGTTGGAATGTGTCTCCTTGGTCTGTGCCGGTTATATAAAATTTTGATTTACCAACAAAAATATCAACCCCAATAGCAGTAATACTTTGCCAACCTGGAGAAGGCCAAGTAAAAGCGACACCTTGTTTGCATTCTCCCCCCGGATCATTTAATTTTCCGATTCTTCTCTCTATCCTTCCTTTGCCATCTACCTCCTCAAATTTATAAGCAATCGGTTTGTCATCGCTTGAACAAAAAGTGATTTGGGAACCGCCACCTGAGCCAATTCCGCAATCTGCCAAACCAATAGAATTAACATCATCGTTAGAACATCTGTAATTTGTCCCTACCATAATTTCTCTGGACATGCTTTCGACGGAAAAATTTAGGTTATTCATCACCGACCTTAAAGCTAAACTTTTCTGGTTAGCCGCAAACATTGTAAGCATCGCTCCAACGCCTATAGTGATCACCATGGTAAAAATACCCATAGCTACTACGAGCTCTATAAGAGAAAGACCTTTTTTGTAATTAATTTTGGTGACCATTTGACGATTTATAAAATACTATCTTGACCGTAGGTTTTTACAGGCCGGGACCGGGGACTGTTGGACAATTATCTTCCCCGACAAAAATCTGGCCTGTCGGTAAAACATGGACGGTTTTCTTCCCGCCCTGAGGAGATTCAAGACAAATTACGGCTTCTCTGCCGTCATTGTTTATTACTTGCCCTTCCCCTTCCCAACCACCGCCGTAAGTAAGAAACTTAGTGGTAGCGTCCAGTTTAGGTCTCAAAAAAGTAATATCCACACCTCTGGGAGGGCTGGAATTTGTGTTGGAGTTACATTTCAATGAACTATTATTTTCTCTCCAACAAACTTTTTTTATAAAATTTCCTCTCCCTATTTCTATTTTTCTAATGCACTCCTCATCCCGACAATTAAAATTACCATTATACAAACCATCGGGGTCCCCTCCGACTCCATTACTCAAATCTACAAAAGAAATAAATGCTTTATCACTACCAATATTTCCGCCACTTCCCCCTATAAAAAATCTTATTCCGAAAGCATGATCAAATCCGCCCAAGTCCGTGCCTCTGACTGCTGACCCCGACACCTGAGCTTCCCTGATAGTCAGAGCAATATCGTAGGCCAAGTTAGTGATTTCTAATCTATCAGTAAAACCGCGATGGTAAAAAACCAATGAAGACATGATAATTGACAAAACCGCCAGAGACACGGACATCTCAACAAAAGTTATCCCTCTTTGCCGATTCGGCTTGTGGTTTTGAGATTTATCCGATTCTTTGTGACCTTTTTTTAAAAAACGCATTAAAAATTTTTAGAGTAATTCGATCATCAGGTTTAAAAACAGGAAATCCCACTCCAAAAGAAAAGCTACTGCTGTTCCCAAAACTAAAAAAGGACCGAAAGGGATTTCGCTTTTAATTGTAAGCCCCTTAAGCCGCAAAAACAACGAGGATTTCCCCTCTAAACTTGAAAGAATATATTTCAGAAGCAAAGCGCCTAGAGAAAAAGCTCCCCCAATCCAGAAAGACCACAACAGAGCATAAGTGCCAAGAGCTAAACCTAAAAACCAGCCGATACCCAAAGCTAACTTCACATCGCCAAAACCCATCCATCGTCCCCGAGAGAAGAACCAAAGCAAAAAGAAAGGCAGAGCGATTAGGGGGCCGGCGGCTAGCCAAATTCCAAATTCCAAATTCCAAATTCCAGACAAATCCCAATTGCCGAAATCCAAGAAATCAAACAGACCCTTTAAAAAAGAGAATCCCACAAACAAAAACACTAAAGCGTCGGGAATAATTTTATGCCGTAGATCGTAAACAGAAATCGCGATGAGAATTGAGAAAATGGTCCAAAGATAAAGAATATTGAAAATTAATAGATTTGAAAATTCATTGGTAATTGAAAATTGGTAATTGAAAATTAATAGAAACACCAAACCTGTCAGTATTTCTACAGTGATATATTGAAAGGAAATTTTTGAGCCGCAAGATCGGCACCTCCCTCTTTGCGCAATGAAACTAAAAATAGGAATCAGTTCAAACCATTTTAAAGTTTTGCCGCAAGAAAAACATTGTGAGCGTTCAATCGTAATAGATCGGCCGGTATTGTATCGAAGCACAACAACATTCAAAAAACTTCCGACAACAGCTCCAAAAATAAAAACAAAAAAATAAATTACTGTTTCCACAACGTTATAGTATACACACAAAGAGTTTCTCTTCGCCTACCAAGAAAATTATTGACAGCTAGCAGAATTGGGACCACCTTCAGAAGCTACACCTGTACCGCCAGCGCCTATATCTCGTACACACCAACTATCTGCACTATCAGCCAGTGGAACGGAAACTGCCCAAGAACCGCCGCCCACACCCACAGAACAAACTGCCTGACCGTCACTACTGAGCTCAGCCGAGGCTATCGCATGTCTGATATTGTCTACTGAAGTAAAAGGCTGTTCTGGATCGGTCTCTACATCACAAACGGCAGAACCGGCGACCGCTGGGTCTCCGTAACTTTCTCCCCCCACATAATAAAGCTCCATTTCGGAGCGAACGGTATTTAAATTAGCCTTGATTGCTCCGTCTCTTCCCCTTTGCCTTGCAATACTAAGCGAAGCAAGGACAATTGAAGAAAGAACTCCGATCACAGCAATGACAACCAAAAGTTCTATGAGAGTAAAACCTTTGCTATTTTTCATGTGTATAGATTATACACTTGATAACCAGCTGTGAGAAGTGGAAAAGACAAAGAAAAAGACCTCGAAAGAGGTCTTTTTCTGTATCGAGGAATTTCCTTGCCGTTTTAGAGAGAAATGTCTACTACAATACATCGTCTTTGATGCATCCTGTCTCTGAACAGCTAATTTCGTTAGTACCATCACCAGAGGCACAGAAAGTAAAAGTACCATTACCAACAGCCACATCTTGGGCTGGGGCATCTACACCACATCCGTAAGTCCAAGTGCCAGTCGTAGTTAATGTCGGCCAATCAGCACTCGAACCAAAACAAACAGCGGCACCTGCTACAGGCGTAGCACCTGCACCTCCATCGGCGACAGAACCTAGATTTTGACCATCATCCATGCAAATAACGGCAGCTGGTAATACGCCTCCCAAAGATGCCTGATTGGCGGCCACTCTCGCTCTTTGTCTGGCAGTGTTTAGCGAAGCCAAAACAACTGACGAAAGAATACCAATAATGGCAATAACGACTAGAAGTTCGATAAGGGTAAAACCTTTTTGATCTTTTCTGAAAATGTTCATAATTACTTTTTTTCTTAAGTCCCAAATCAAGAAACTAGGTTCGTGATTTAAGACAGAAATTGCTCGCGCGAACAATTTTTAATTCTAACTGATAATGAAATTGGGTTATTATTTTGTCCTTTAGAAAATAAAAGACAGAAATAATCGACCTACCCAATAATTAATGTCCTTTTGCGACAACCTAAATTATAGACCAGAAATTAACTATTACAAGGATAAAATTCTGAAATGTGGATAACCCCTCACATGCGAGCATGTGAGGGGTGGATAACTGGCTGATTTTTAAGGAGTGAAGCGACTATAAAAATCGCCACCCTGTTAAATAGAAATTCTGAAGGAATTTCTATTTAACAGGGTTAAGAAAAATATAGTCGTTCGCTTCGCTGACTCCTTATTTTTCTTAAAACGTTGCGGCGATATTGTAAATCGGCATCAAAACCGCCGCCAAAAGGAAACCAACTCCGAGTCCCAAGAAAACTATAATCGCCGGTTGGATCATATCAACAAGAGTATCCACGGCAGTAACAACTTCTCTTTCATAAAACTTGGCCAGAGTTTTTAAGATACTTCCCAATTCTCCTGTTTCTTCACCTACTTTTATCATCTGAGTCATAATCGAAGGGATTTCTTCGTATTTGGAAAAAGCCTTAGAGAGAGATTTACCCGCTTTTACTTCTAGAACTGCTTCTTCGAGAATCGCTCTGTAAACTTCATTGCCGACTACAGCAGCGGTAGATTCGATAGTTTGAAGCATCGGCACGCCGCTTGAGATCATAGTATTCATATTGTCGGCAATTCTGGTCAAATAAAGTTTTTTGAAAAGATTGCTTACATAAGGAATACCCAGTTTTATATTAGACATACTGATCCGCCCTTTTTCAGTCCTGAAATATTTAACTGAGACAAAAAATATTATAATAGCTGCGGCAAGCAAGAATATGCCGTATTTCAAGAAAAAACCACTTAAAGACAGAACCACTTTAGTATAAATCGGAAGTTCTGCACCGGTTTCAAGAAGAATTGGAGAAATTTGCGGAATGATAACTGTAAACATAAGAACCATGACTCCGATAAAAGTCGCGATTACGAAAATCGGGTAAACCAGAGCGTGTTTGGTTTTCGATGTCAGAGCATAAGTTCTGTCAAGATAATCGGCCAAATAAACAAAAACCTTGTCTAATTTTCCGGACTCTTCTCCGACCTTTACCATGTTGACATAAAATTCAGAAAAAACTTGAGGGTGCTTTCTCAAAGCTTCCGAAATAGAACTGCCCTCTTGAAGATCATCCGCGATCTCGCCCAGACTTTTTTTGAGGACAGGGTGCTCGGACTCTGCAGAAAGAAGCCTGAAAACTCTCAAAGCTGAAACTTGAGCTTCAAAAAGGGTCGATAATTGCCGGGAAATAATAACTACGTGTTTTATCGCAACCCTGTTAAAGAACGGTAATTTTCTCAAGATGGAATCTTTTTCAGCCGGCTCTATCAAAGAAATTATTAACTCTCTCTCTTGAAGAGAGTTCACAGCAATGTCAGCATTCAAAGCGTCTATAACGCCCTCTCTTTCTTCACCGCCCTTGTCTATGGCCTTGTATTTAAATAGCATAACGCGAATAGTTACGAATTGGATCGAATGATATAAATATAAATAATCATAACACGTGTGGTCACGAATAAGATCGAACGATACGAATAGGTCTCAAATACTTGTTCCGAAAGTTGACGATTATTCCTAGCTTAAGATTAGATGCGGAAAGATAGCGGTGGATTTGATTATAATCCTCTTTAGTCACAAGAAGTTTCGCTTTTAACTCTAAGAGAATCTTGTTGTCAACTACGAAATCCGCTTTATTAGTAAATTTATTATTAATATGCTCAATCGGTAAGGCTTTTTCCCTTTCGAAAGAAAGCTCGTTCTTTCTCAGCATCGACTCTATCATATCACCGTATTGTTTTTCTCTGGCGAACCTGCCAAGTGAATTATGGGTATCAAAAAGAATCCCTGTAAGAACATATGACAACTCCGGATAAATAACTTTATCTGAAACTTTTGCCTTCTGAATTTTTTGCATCGATTTATTCGCGGCATTCGATCTAATTCGCGGGCTATTCGCTATAAAAGTCTTTCCAATGTTTTTGTGTTGTTTGAATATTTGAAGGCATTTTCGGAAGAAATCTCGCCTTTCCTGACCAAAGCTACCAATGATCTGTTAAGATCGATCATTCCCCCGCCTGAAGAAGTTTCAATGACAGTATCTATTTCATAGATCCTATTTTCTCTGATGATATTCGCAACCGCTGTGTTGTTTATAAGAAGCTCGTAAGCAGGAATAAGTCCACCAGCAATTCTGGGAATTAATCTCTGAGAAAAAATGCCCGACAAGCTTCCCGCTAATTGAAGTCTTATCTGGTTTTGTTGACCGGCAGGAAAAACGTCTATGATTCTTTCAATAGTTTGAGAAGCGCTATTAGTATGAAGAGTAGACAGAATAAAATGTCCGGTCTCGGCAGCAGTTACAGCGGTAGAAATAGTTTCTATTTCTCTCATTTCGCCGACCATGACAACGTTAACGTCTTGTCGGAAAACGTTTCGCAAGGCACTTTTAAAATCAGGGGTATCAAAACGAACTTCTCGTTGATCTATAATCGACTTTTTCTCTTTAAAAACATATTCAATCGGGTCTTCAATGGTAATTATATGTTCAGCTCTTTTTTGATTTATTATCTCTACCAAAGAAGCCAAAGTTGTACTCTTTCCCTGACCAGCCGGACCGACCGCCAAGAAAAAGCCTTGCCTCTTTTCCGTAAACACCTCTAGAATTGGCGGCAAATTAAGTTCCTGAAGCGTTTTTATATCTTCCGGAACAAGTCGAAGAGCGATTGATATCAGGCCCTGGCGAAAATAAACATTTCCTCGGAATCTTTCGCGGCCATCATGACTATAAGCAAAATCAATTTGTTTTAATTCTAAAAATCTTTTTTTACTTTCTACAGAGAGAAAAACGTCAAGCATGCCGTAAATAGCTTCTCTGGTAATTTCCGGCTTATTGGCCAAAGGGATGAGAGAACCTCCGGTTCGAATAGACGGCAAACGTCCTTCGCCGAGATGAAGATCCGAAGCAGATTCTTTGATAACGATCTCCACCAGGTCTCTTAATTCTTGTTTATAGTTCATGGTACGAATAATTACGAATTAAATCGAATGACACGAATAATTTTATTGATGCGAGTTTTAATTTTACCTCTTTTTTTTGTCTCCGACTATCTTCAGAACCTCCACCACGACTTCAGACGGGATCAGAGCGGCCTTTACTATGTAACCATCTATACCGAGCTTCTTTGCCCTCTCAATTTCTTCAGAGTTGCCTTGGTTGGAAAGAATAACTATTGTGGCATCTTCCGCCATCTTCCCTTCTCTTATGGACTTTAAAGTCTCGAGGCCGTCCATTTTGGGCATTACAATATCCAATATGATAATGTCCGGTTTATAGCCCTCCTTAAGTTTGTTCAGCGCTTCTTCACCACTGGATGCAGAAACAACCTGATGACCAAATCTTTTAAATTTGGATTCATACATATTGATCAAGAATTGATCGTCATCTGTAAGCAGAATTTTATAGCCGTCAGAATCTCCCATGATGTAATTTTATTTAACTATTTGATTGAATAAAAGCAATTATTCTAGGAATTATACAGAAAGACACCAAACACACAACCTTGACTAATCAAAATTTGATTAAAAAGAAACAAAAATCTCTTCTATAAATTGCCGACTTCTTCAAAAGGAATTTGTCTTTTCAAGGACTTTATAATGGCGTCCTCTTTCATACTTAGCATTCCTTTTGATCTCAAAATTTTGGCGATTTCCATCTCCGAAGCGTTCCTTAATATGGCTGATTCGACGTCTTTGTCCATTTCGAACACTTCCGTCACAGCAATTCTGCCTCTGGTGCCGCCCGGACAGTCGGGACCGGGCGATTTGTAGTAGACTTGACCGCTTATTGGAATTTTACTCCTATATTGTTCCGGTAAATCTTTGAATTCTTCCTCTAACATTTTTCTGAGACTTCCTTCCACCGATACCGGCTTACCTGCTCCCGGGCAAAGCTGTCCGGATAGCCTCTGCGCCATAGCCAGAATCAAAGTAGGGGCAATAAGATAAGGATCCACTTTCATATCTATGAGACGCGGTATAACACCTATAGCGTTATTGGTATGAATAGTAGCGAGAACAAGATGTCCAGTTAGAGCCGCTTGAATAGCGAGCCCTGCTGTTTCGGCATCTCTTATCTCACCGACCATTATAATATCCGGATCTTGTCTCAAAGTGGTTCTCAAGCCGTTCGCAAACGTGTAGCCGATGTCCGGCCTTACTTGTGACTGACTGACACCATCGATGTTGTATTCGATTGGATCTTCCAAGCTCAAGACATTGAATTTTTCTTTATCAAATTCGTTTAGCAAAGCATACAGAGTGGTAGTTTTGCCCGAGCCGGTCGGACCGGAGATAAGTATCAAACCATAAGGCCTTTCTATCGCTTTTTTGACAAGCAGAAGATTTCTTTCCGAAAAACCTAATTCCTCCAGATGGCGCACACCCTTGGCTTGATCAAGAATTCTCATCACCACCTTTTCACCGTAATAGGTCGGAAAAGTAGAAACCCTAAAGTCAATTTTCCGCCCTTCAATTTTGGCAGAAAATCTTCCGTCCTGCGGCTTTCTTTTCTCGTCCAGTTTCATGTTGGATAGAAGTTTTATTCTAGCGACAATAGCCGAATGAACTTTAGCCGGCAAAATCAAACTAGTATTCAAAACACCATCAACTCGGAAACGAACCCTGATACTTTCTCTCGACTTTTCGATATGAACATCGGAAGCATTGCCCTCGGTGGCATAGCGAAGAATGGTAGCTACTATCTTAGTAATAGGAGCTGTTTCGATAATTTTAGCTTCCTCCGTATTAACAGCTGGTATTTCTTTGTCATTTTTATCTTTTTTGTCCTTATTCGCCTGATCTTCTTCATCCATGGCGAAAGAGACATCTCCGGGTGTGGCTGAAACACTTTCAAGCTGGGACAAAGCTTCGGTAACTTCTTCGGAAAGCCCTCTATACATCGTGAGGACTTTTTCGAAATCTTCTTCAGAGATAAGAAATATTTTAAAAGGAATTCTTATCTTAGCTGAAATAAAATTCAGAGCGTCTCTAGCTTCAATATTATCCGGGTCAATCATCCCAACAGAAAGAAGGCCGTCCTTTACTGAGAGCGGCACAAATTTGTAGTGAGCAGCAGATTCTTCCGGGATAATACTCAGAATTTCTCCCGGGATCTTTTGGCTGCCAATTTGTGTTTTAGGGATGTCAAAACCATTAGCCATAATATAGAAAACTAATCAAAAGCCGGCGGCGAAAATGGATTTTTACGGCCAATTGGCTGAGCAGAAACTTGGACTTGGGAATCAACCAGGCTTTTAAACAACGGGCTTTGAAGAAATTCGCCGTCAATTTGGTTCAGTGATTTTAATCTTTCAAGTTCAACCAAAAGTTTCGCGCCATCAATTTCCTCGATAGTCACTCTCTCCCCTAAGTTCAAAAGCGGTTCCTCTCCTTTTCCCAAATACCAAAGAACCAAAAATATTAAAATTATTACCGACAAAGTAATTACCGATCCTTTGTTTTTCTGCAGTTTATTTTTTAAATCCTCCATAATAATCTTGATTATTTTTTAGGTTCTTATTTAAGCCAGTAAGTATAAATGGTTGTGGTGTAATTTTGGATTGAAGGTTTTTTGCTGTCTGTTTTGATCTTTATGGAAATTACATCCATGACCCTTAGACTTTCCTCAATATCTGAAAGAAAAGAAACAAAACCCGCGTAAGAAGTGTCGGCGTTGAAAGTCACGGAAACTATTTTATAAGGTTTGTTCTTAGACGTTTCTTCTCCTCTGCCGGCCGGTTCTTCCTTGATCTCTACGGTTTTTATATCCTTCATAATTACCCGATGGCGAAGAGCAATGTTGTCCAAATCCAAAATAAGCTGAGGCAAATCCAGTCGGCCGGGAAGCATTTTTTCCAATTTGTCTAAATCGGTTTCTGAAAATTCTCCCAGTTTTAAAGCGGCTTCTTTTCTGGCTTCTCTGAGCTCTTCCATCTTTTCAAGAACATTGTCGTACTTATCCCCTTCCGCTCTCAAATTTTCTATTACTCCATACTCCGGAAAAAGATAGAAATAAAAGAGCCCGACTGAAACTATGATTAAAATTATTGGACGAATATTGTTCATAAGATGATTGTCAGAATGAAATCCTAAAAATAAATTGCGTCAATGAATACTTAAATAATGAAAACTAATTCTCGGTCTGACTTTCTTCGTCGAGGATCAATTGGCCAGAAACTTCCTCTGCCGACTCCGAAGAAAATTCTAATTTTTCTTTATACGAAGCTACTTTTGCGTCAACGTCAGCGGCTAGTTCAAAATTTACCGCTCCGCGTTCGTTTAAATTCATACCCGAAAAATTAACATTCGTGACTAAATCTGAATCTTTGAAAACTTTTGATTGAAAGTTCAAAACTGCATAGCTAGGAGCTTCTCCCTTTGCTTTTATAGATATTTTCTCGCCGGGATTAGTTTCAAGATCAAAATCCGAAAAATAAATGTTTCTGACGGTTGATTCTTCAATTAAAGAAAAGAGCGAGGATAACGCCAAATGATTAGATAAAAATCTTTTTCCCAGATCTATTCTGCTTTTGACCAACCCGAGTTCTTCTGTCAACTCCGTGTCGAGAGCCTGAATTTCTTTCTCGATAATCAAAGCCTTGGATTTATTTTGACTTATGATCAAACGTTCGTAGGAAAAAAAACCGACGGTCAGGATAACCGCTAAGATAAAAATTACACCGGAAAACCAGTTAAACAAAGTCATCGGACGCTTTGCTCTGGCAACAGCTCCTCTGGCTTCTGATTGTCTTTTCGGAATAAAGGATGTTTGAATTCTCTGGTCCATTTTAATTTAAAAGTTTTTACATTTGTGTTTTACCAAGAACACTTAGCCTATTTCAGTATAAGATATCAAAAAATAGTAACAAGTAAGTTATTCTACTTCTGAAAGACGTCGGAGAGCGACACCTATTGCCACCGCAAA
>Ga0066639_10001556_pt1 | contig 20456 bp, 18 predicted proteins | sample CryGeyCG2114_010_2_FD_59504 | JGI IMG/M metagenome (GOLD analysis project Ga0066639, IMG submission 59504) | Groundwater microbial communities from aquifer - Crystal Geyser CG10_big_fil_rev_8/21/14_0.10 | ecosystem: Environmental > Aquatic > Deep subsurface > Groundwater | place: USA: Utah...
CTAGTGGGTACACCATGACCGCTGGATTCGCCCCCAATCGTTCCTGGATTTCTCCAACCGTTGCTTCAAAATTTGCCCCGAGCTTATCCATTTTATTGATAAAACAGATTCGGGGAACTTTATATTTGTCTGCCTGTCTCCATACGGTTTCCGACTGGCTTTGTACCCCTTCTTCCGCATCAAAGATAACAACTCCCCCGTCCAAAACCCTAAGCGAACGTTCTACCTCGGCGGTGAAGTCTACGTGGCCGGGAGTGTCGATAATATTGATACGAAAATTCTTCCAAAATGTAGTTGTTGCTGCAGAAACGATCGTAATTCCCCGTTCCTTCTCTTGAGGCATCCAGTCCATTTGAGTTGTTCCTTCGTCAATATCCCCAATTTTGTACGTACGGCCCGTATAAAAAAGTATCCTTTCGGTGGTTGTGGTTTTTCCTGAATCGATATGAGCGATGATTCCAACGTTCCTAATCTTATCTAGGGAGACGTTTCGATTTTTCGTAATAATACTTTGTTGAGCCATAGTTATTTACCACTTTAAGTGGGAAAAAGCCCGGTTTGCTTCAGCAAGTTTCTCTGTCTGGAGTTTTTTGTTTACCGCCTGGCCTTGGTTTTTTGAAGCATCGACAATTTCCGAAACCAATTTCTTTGAGAATGTATGATATTCTTTATTGGATTTGGTAAGTGCGATATCAAGGATCCAGTTAAGGGCGAGGAAAAGCTTTCGTTCCCTTCTCACCTCTATAGGAACCAAATAGGAGGCTCCCCCGAGACGTTTCGGTTTCACTTCATGCAAAGGGGCAACATTGTTGATGGCTTGTTGCAATACCTTTAGCGGATCATTTCCCTGTTTCTTGAGTTCGTCCATTACTTCGTAAACAATTCGGCGAGCAACGTTTTTTTTCCCGTCCCGCATAGTGAAATTGATGAGTTTTGCAACCTCAATACTTTGGTAGAGAGAATCTGGTTTTACGGCTAGTTTTTTATATTGGTTTCGTGGCATAGGTGGAATGATAAAATTATGTCGTTTTCGCTTTCTCAAATTTGGTTCCGTATTTTGAACGGGAGGTTTTGCGATCCGTCACCCCTGAAGTGTCATATTTCCCACGGACAATGTGGTATTTGACACCGGGAAGGTCCTTTACCCTTCCTCCTCGCACTAGCACAATAGAATGTTCGGCTAGGTTATGTCCAACTCCTTGAATATAGGCGGTCACTTCCATTTTATTTGAAAGTCTGACCCTTGCGACCTTTCGCAAAGCGGAATTAGGCTTCTTGGGAGTCATAGTCCTCACAACGGTACACACTCCCCGTTTTAAGGGGTTATCTACCGTAATATAGCGCCTTTTCAGAGAATTAAAATTCTCCTTTAAGGCTGCGGCCCTTGATTTTTTACTCCTTTTGTGTCTCCCGGCTTTTATCAGTTGATTGATCGTCGGCATATTTGTTTAAAAACTTCCCATAATACTTTTCAATGAGTTCTTTTGTGACGGGGATAAGTCTGCCTATTATAACATTTTCCTTGAGGCCCAGCAAGTAATCCACCTGGCCTTTAATGGCCGATGAGCTCAAAACATTCGTAGTTTGTTCAAATGAAGCAGAAGAAAGCCACGAATCCGTATAGATGGCGGCCCGGGTGATCCCTAGGATAGAAATCTTTCCCACAGAGGGTTTTCCACCTTTTGCCAGCATTTTTTTATTCTCTTCCTCGAAGCGGATTTTAGAAACAATCTCTCCCTTTATAAAAGAAGTGTCCCCTTCGTCTTCGATGATTACCTTATCGCTCATTTTCCGTATAATGACTTCAAAATGTTTATCGTGGATTCCGATCCCTTGAGACTCGTACACTTTTTGGACTTCATCCACTAGATAAATTTGTGCAGCTCTTAGGCCCTTAATCGTAAGGATATCGTTTACATTCAGGTATCCTTCGGAAAGAGCGACGCCGGACGTGACCAGTTCCCCATCCTTCACTTTCAATTTTTGTGACATGGGAATGATGAACTCCTGTTCTGCGGCAGGAGTCTTATTCACGGAAGTAATTTTGATGTTATATACTTCTTTGTTTGAATCCTCCTGGATAGACACTTTCCCGTCCAGTTCAGAGATGGGAGATACCACCTTCGGGGTTCTCGTCTCAAATAACTCCTCTACTCTCGGAAGTCCTTGGGTAACGTCAGAGATAACAATGCCTCCGAAGTGTCTAACCCTCATCGTAAGCTGCGTTCCGGGTTCTCCGATAGATTGTGCAGCGATGACTCCGACCGGAACTCCGATTTCCACCAATCGGTTTGTGGAGAGGTCAATTCCGTAACACATCTGACACGCACCGTGTTTCGATTGACAATAAAGGGGTGATCTAACCACAACTTTCTTGACGTTTGCGCGTTCTAGAGTTCGAATTTTTTCTTCATCTATCGATTCTCCCGCTTTCAAAATAATTTTTTTATCTTCTCCTATCGCATCTTTTGCTAAAAATCTTCCTTTCAGTCGTTCTTTAAATTTCTCCCCTCTTGGAGAGGTGGAATCTATCAAAAGTCCTTCAGAAGTTCCACAATCTTCTTCCTTAATAATCATGTCATGGGAAACGTCTACGAGTCGTCGGGTCAGATAACCAGCGTCAGCCGTCTTCAGTGCGGAGTCGGTAAGACCCTTTCGTGCTCCGCGTGCAGAAATGACGTATTCAAATATGGATAATCCTTCACGGTAGTTTGACTTGGTGGGGACCTCAATAATCTTTCCCATAGGGTCAACTACGAGTCCTTTAATGGCGGATAGCTGCTTGAGCTGTTCCCGTGAGGCTCGTGCTCCCCCGGATTTAATAATGATTTTTACAGGATTCTGCTCATCTAATGCGTCCCATGTTTTGTCAGCGAGTTGTTCCGTCGTTTCAATCCATAGTTTATTCGAGTACCTTCTCTTTTCTTCGACGGTGAGCAACCCCTGTTGATAATTCTTTTCAATTTTCTCTATTTCTTTTTCCGTACGTTCGACAATCTCCTGTTTTTCTTTGATGATTTTACAATCAAAGATGGAAACCGATAATCCTCCAGATATGGTAGCCGCCCAAAACCCAATCTCTTTGATTTTATCGATGAGTTCCCCAACCTTTTCATTCGGGAACAGTCTCATCGCATGGACTACGATATTTTTTAGATCGTTCGCTTTAGTCTCCTGGTTCATGAACCGCATTTCTTGAGGGAGGCACTGATTGAAGAATATCCTTCCAACGGTCGTTTTACAAAGGGTGTCCTCAATTTTTACCCAAATAGGCTCCCTAAGCTGTATAGACCCAAAATGGAACGTATTGATTGCTTCCTCCTCGGACGAAAAAGCCCTCAATTCCTCATCAGTTTTATTTCCAGACGTTGAGTCGATCGTTGTAAGATAGTAACAGCCGAGAGCCATTTCTTTGTTTGGAAGTACGATAGGAGTGCCGTCTGAGGGTTTGAGCAAATTATGGTACGGCATCATTCGACTCTTTACCTCCTCGATGGCATTCTTTGAGAGCGGTAAAAATACCCCCATAGCATCCCCGTCAAAATCTGCATTATATCCGGAACATACCGTCGGATGCAGTTTAATCGCATTAGAATCTGTTAAAACCGGATAGAATCCAAGCACAGAAAGTTTGTGGAGCGTTGGTGCACGATTAAGGAGTACTGGGTGGTTTTTTGTGATTTCCTCAAGGATGTCGTAGACAATGGGTTCTTTCTTCTCTAGGAAATTCTTTGCGCTTTTAATATTAGGGGCAAGGCCACGGATAATGATCTCATGGAGAAGAAAGGGTTTAAAAAGTTCAAGAGCCATCTCTTTTGGTATACCGCACTGGTCAATATTCAATTCAGGTCCGACGATGATAGTTGACCGTCCGGAGTAATCCACCCGTTTTCCAAGTAAGTTTTGTCTGAAGCGTCCTTGTTTCCCCCGCAAAATATCGGATAATGACTTTTGAATTTTAGAAGCAGCTCCTTGGGTTCGGGATCTTCCTTTTGATTTTTGAAGATCGATGAGGGAGTCGACCGCTTCCTGAAGCATTCGTTTTTCATTTCTCAAGATAATTTCAGGTGCTCCCAAATCAATGAGTTGTTTCAGACGGTTGTTCCTATTGATCACTCTCCGGTAGAAATCGTTCAAGTCTGACGTCGCAAATTTGCCTCCCGGAAGTTGCACCACAGGTCGCAGATCCGGAGGAATCACAGGGAGAACTGTCAAGATCATCCATTTTGGAGAAATTTGCGCCTTGATGAATGATTCCAATGCACGCACTTTCTTCAACAGTTTGTTGCGTTTGTTTCCCTTTGCCTCATTCAGATCTTTCAGAGAGCTGGCATATTCCTTATTGATATCCAACGAGGATAGTATTTCGTATACCGTTTCTGACCCCATTCCTACAACGACGCACTGGTCAATCCCTTTTTCCCTCAAGTAGAGATAATCATCTTCTTCTACAGTGTCTTGGGGTTTTAAAGATTTTACCACTTTCACTATTCGATCAAAAAAGGCAATTTTCTTTGATTTCTGCTCAAGGAATTTATCAGAAATGACTTTTATTTGCTCCCGTTCCTTAAAGTTAATTTCCTGCTGGGTAATTTCCCTCTGTTCCCGGTTCGGGATCTTTTTTACCAGATCGTCTTTTTGTTTTCTGAATTCCTCATCCACTTTCTCCTTTTCTTTTTTGAAAAGATCCTCTTGATTTTTGAGTTCTTCTCTTTTCAACTCTTCGATCGCTTTTACTGCATCTTTTTGTTTGTCTTTATCCGTTGACTTCACGAGGTACAACGCATAATAAATGATTCGTTCCAGTGCTTGAGGAGGTATGTCGAGGATGGTACTTAGGACAGAAGAGGGGCCCTTGAAGTACCAGATGTGCGCAATGGGAGAGGCGAGTTTAATATGTCCCATCCGCTCCCGTCTTACGGCTGAAGTGGTGATCTCTACACCGCACCGGTCACAGATGATCCCCTTATAGCGCATCCGTTTATATTTGCCGCAATAACACTCATAATCTTTTGTAGGTCCAAAGATCCGTTCATCGAAGAGTCCGTCCTTTTCTGCGCGGAATGTCCGGTAATTGATCGTTTCTGGTTTGGCCACCTCTCCGTGAGACCAGCTTAAGATAACTTCGGGAGAAGCTAAACTAATCTTCAATCCTGAAAAATCAATATGATTTTGTTTTTGAGCGTCCATACAGTGTTATATATAATCAATAGACAGACCCAACGCATTCAATTCTTTTATGAGTACGTTGAATGACTCTGGCACATTAGATTGGGGAATGTCAATTCCCTTGATAATAGACTCAAAGGCTTTTGTTCTTCCCCGTACATCATCACTTTTTATCGTTAGGAGTTCTTGCAACGTTGAAGGTACGCGATGGGATTCCAAAGCCCACACTTCCATTTCTCCAAATCGCTGTCCTCCCATTTGGGATTTTCCGCCCAAGGGTTGTTGGGTAACGAGCGAATAAGGCCCAACAGATCTTGCGTGGAATTTGTCCTCGACCATGTGAATGAGCTTCATAATATACGCAGTCCCTACCAACACTTTCCTTTCGTAGGGTATCCCTGTCTTCCCATCAAACAACGTGACTTTTCCGTCCAGCGGAAGATCGAGTTTCTTTAACTCGTTTATGATGAACTCCTCTTTGATTTTTTCGAAAACAGGGACAAGGATGGTCTTGTTGTTTTTACTCGCGATAAGCCCAAGTAAATTCTCAAACAGTTGTCCTAGATTCATTCTGGAGAGGATTGAGAGCGGAGACAGGATTACATCAACCGGAGTTCCATCTTCCAGGTACGGCATATCCCATTCCGGAAGTATCTTTGAGATAACTCCTTTATTTCCATGTCTGCCTGCCAATTTGTCTCCGACGGAAATTTTTCTGAGTTGGGCAGTGTTCACAATGATTCGTTTGAGGATGCTAGGCTCAAGTTCGTTCGGATCCTTTTTCGCGTCAATAATCTCAAGGTTTACTATCGTGCCCCGTTTTCCGTAAGACACTCTAAGCGACGTGTCCTTTACGTCCTTTGCCTTTTCACCGAAAATCGCTCGAAGAAGCCGCTCCTCTGCAGTGAGTTCTTTTTCTCCTTTTGGAGCAACCTTTCCGACCAAAATATCGCCACCGTGTACTTCCGTACCCACTACCACGAGTCCATCCTTATCGAGGTTTTGCAGTACTTCCTCGCGGACATTGGGAATATCTCTTGTTAGTTCCTCTGGACCAAGTTTTGTATCAATGAGATCTGCGATGAATTCTTCTTCTGTGATTGAGCTTAAGACATCTTCTTTTGCGAGTCGCTCCGACACTACGAACCCGTCCTCATACCCGAGTCCATTCAGGGAAGTGTATGCTACAACAAGATTTTTTCCGAGAGCAAGTTTCCCGTCACGGGTGGATGGTCCGTCGATCAGGACATCGCCTTTCCTCACCTTTTGACGAGGTTCTACCTTTGGCCGTTGATCAAAACATACATCTTTGCTGGTTCTCACGAACCTGCCCATTTCATACTCGTATTTTTTTCCGCTTTTTCCTTTTACAATCATTTTGCGTCCGTCCACATACTCGATGGTTCCATCTTCCTCTGCAAAAATAGTTCGATCTAAGGATGAACTTATTTTCTTTTCCATCGAGGTTCCCACGATAGGAGCGTCAGGGTTAATAAGAGGGACTGCTTGACATTGCATGTGGGTTCCCATGAGGGCTCGGCTTGCATCGTCGTTCTGCAAAAAAGGAATAAGTGCCGCTGAAGCCCCTATAACCTGTCGAGGGGAAACATCGATCAAATCTAATTTTTCCAATGGGATTTCGACAATTTCACCTTTGTACCGCGCTACTACATTCGTATCCGTGAAATAATTTTTTTCATCGATCGATATGTTGTTAGAAGTTATATAGTAATTTTCTTCATCATCCGCTTGTAGATATACAATTTCATCGGACATTTTGATCTTGGTCCTCGACCCATTTTTCTCTTTCACGAGTCTCTTATAGGGCGTTTCAAGGAACCCGTAAGAATTCACTCGGGAATAAAGCGCCATGTAGGTAACGACGCCGATATTGGGGCCTTCCGGAGATCTGATTGGACAAATTCTCCCGTATTGTGACGATGAGATGTCTCGTATGGAGAAGGAGGCCCGGTCTTTTTCAATACCGCCTGGTCCGCCAACGGTAATTCTTCGCAAATTATCCAACTCAGATAATGGGTTTGTTTGGTCTACGATCGTTGATAGTTGGCTAGTTCTGTAAAACGAGTTGATGGCGACGATCAGAGGTTTTGAATTGACGATTTGGGACGGGGAGACGCTGAGTTCTCCGGCAACCAAACTCATCCGTTCCTTGATTTCGCGCTCCATTCTCACCATTCCGACACGGATTCCATACATACTTACGAGTTCTCCGACGGTGCGGAGTCTCCGGTTGCCTAAATGATCAATGTCATCAAAATTTCCTCGTCCTGCAGTAAGATTTACCAAATACTTTATTGTTTCTATGATGTCTCTTTTCGTTAATAAATGGTTTTCGCGGTTGATTTCAAGATTAAGGTCTAATTTTTTGTTTATTTTATATCTCCCTACATTTGCCAGGGAATATCTCCGATGGTTAAAAAATAGGTTATTCAGGGTTTCGTAAGCATTCTCAAGAATGAGAGGCTCTCCCGGTCTTACCTTCCGATAAATCTCTAGGACCGCTTCATCCTTATTTTTGGTTTGGTCCTTTTTCGCGGTGAGTAAAATATACTTCTCGAAAATGTCCTTATCGAGGTCACTGAAGTAGGATAATAACTGATTGGTATTTTCTCCCTCGAATACTTTGAGGAAAACCGTTGCTAAGAATTTTCTTTTTTTGTTAACCTTCATTTCTATCAGGTTGTTTTTATTGATGGAGAAATCAATCCATGCTCCGATGTATGGTCTTATTTCCGAATTGTAGAGAGTCTGACCGGTTGTTTTGTCAATTTCCGCAGTGAAATATACGCCGGGAGATCGTACTATTTGGTTGATGATGGCGCGTTCAATCCCATTGATGATGAATGTGCCCCGACTGGTCATTTTTGGCAGATTGAAAAAGTAAACGTCCTGTTTTTTTTCAGCGCCGGTTTTTTTATTCGTCAGTTTTAACTTTAGGTAGACAGGGGTATCGTACGTGAGTTTTTTTTGGAGACAGAGTTCCAGGGGGTATCGGGGTTCTCCGAAAAACAGTCCTTCAAAATGGAGAATGAATTTTTTGCCCGTATAATCTTCAATGGGAAAAAACTCGTTGAATATCTCTTTTAATTCCTTGTGTGCGAACGTATCCCAAGATTGTTTTTGAACTTCTATGAGGTCGAGTTTTTCTAGCATCTTGTCTTCTTTTCCGAGGAGTATTTCTTTTTGAGGTTTTTGTCCTTGGGTAGATGCTTTAGATTTATTCATCTCGAGTAGCGAGGCAAATTGTCTTTATAACAATAAAAAAACCCCTAAAATCACAAGGGGATTTAAAAAGTTATTATACTATACACTCCTTTTTACGAAAAGTCAAGGGTATTTTCCCCAAAAGGAGTACCCTATTTTTCTTTCACAAAGAGCTTTTTTGGGTACTTTTCCGAGGATGGGGAAAACAATTTTATTTTGTCCAAAAGGGAGTGAAGAGAGCTATGGGTTCCTTCAGAATCAGCGAAAGCGTGGCAGATTTTTTGAGGAACATCCTCCAGGTGCTCCACCAGCTCATTTTTTTTCTCGATCAGTTCGCGCTCGAAGTCTTCGCCAACCGAATGAATGTTTTCCTCAAAGTTCTCCGTGAAATCCAAGACTCTTTTCAACTCTCTTCTTCCTTGTTTTGTTCCAAAAAAATAGGCGCCGGCTGCGACGGCGACCGTTCCTAATGCAAAGCCGAACCAAAAGTTTGAAGCAGGGTGCTGACTACTTTGTTTTTTCATGTTTTTTAGAGTGAAAGATGTCGACGGTCTTGAGGACGGTCTTTAGGCCTGTGACAAATCCCGCTATCTCTCCGAATCCCTGTTCTACCGAAGTTCCCACTTTCTCGAATCCAGAAACAATAGTGTTTATCTTTTTTAAAGTTGAACGAAGCTCTTTCAATACGAAGATTAACTGTATTCCTACCACGATCAAGAGAATCGTTGTAACCGTCAACACAATAGTTAGCAATAGCTGAGTAGTATCCATATCGTAATTCTGGAAGAAAAGTAGTGAAAAGTCAAATGGAAATCAGGGATGGAATTCTATTTCTTTTTAGACCAGAATTCGTTTGCTTGAAACAACGTATCGAATGTCCCTGCATCCAGCCAATACCCGTTAAGCTCCGCCCACTGTAGTTTTTTTTCCTTAATATAAAAATTATTCACTTCCGTTATTTCAAGTTCGTTTCTTCCAGCGAATCCAGGACTGCAACGTTTGATGAAATCAAACACATGCTTGTCATAGACATAAAGACCCGTTACCGCAAAATTTGAGGGAGGATTTTTGGGTTTTTCTATGATTTCGACAATTTTCGTTTTGTCGTTCGGATCGAATCGAGGGACTCCGAACCGATGGGGGTCAGGAACCCGTTTAAGAAAAATGAGTGCTCCCTCCGAAAAGTTTTTTACGTCAGACGATATGTCTGCATCCGTAGTATTGTCTCCCAATATTACGGTTATGGGTTGGTTATCGGCGAAGTCTTCTGCCAGTGCAAGCGCATCCGCAATCCCCCCGTTTGGTTTTTCCTGATATGCGTATTCCAAATGTTTGATACCCAGATCTTTCCCATTTTTAAGTACATGGATAAATTGTCCGGAATGCGGACCGGAGACAATGACTAATATTTCCTTGATACCAGCGTTCACGAGTGTCTGAATGGGATAGAACACCATGGGTTTGTCGTAAACAGGGAGCAAGTGTTTGTTGGTTGCATACGTTAGAGGGTACAATCGTGTTCCGAGCCCTCCTGCCAGAATGACGCCTTTCATAGGATTTACGGCAAAATGATAAATTTCAAAAAAAACAGGAAACAAAACCCGATGAGTATATATTCTACCACAGTCTTTAAATGGAGCGTTTCATCAATCACATGGTGGTATATTCCCCAGATGATATAGAAGGATACAAATGAGAGGAGTACAAAAAACTGCGAGGTTTTTTCGCCTTTAAACAGATACACGGCCGACAGGAAGAAAACCCCGGAAGTTAAAAGGATCAGATAGTCTAACGAATATTTACGAAACTCGCTTTGTATATAGATTTTCAATTGCCTCATACGTTATAGAATGGTTCCTTTCGTGAAAAATAGTAATCCCAAAAACAGGAAAGAAATAAAAATAATATGCGCGATATTTTTTCCTCCCACTCGCAACATGTGGTATTTGGTAGCAAAATAAACATCCATTGCGAGGGCGAAAAATAAGAACCCGAGGAATAGAATGTTTACATTAAACGCAATAGGAGCGATACTAGCTTGTTTTACCTCTGATCTCTTGGGCGCGACTGGAGAGGTGGGAACAGGTTCTTCTTTGATAGATTGCTGTGATTGTTGGGCGGATGCGACCACAGAAGAACCTGCAGGTTTCCCGAACATCTGAATAACCAGGGTAGTTTCTTCTCCATTCAGGACACCGTTTACTACCGCATATCCTATTTCCGTATACTCTTTTTTTTCGATATTTTCCCTATGGGTTTTTGATGCCATCCAGGCGCTCACGACATCTTGACTGAATAGGAAATTCTTTGCCAGGTTTTCTCCCGCGTATTCGTATTGATAACCCGAGGCAAGGATAAAGTTCCAGGGTGCTACCCCATCAGGAGCATAGTGAGCCCAGTAATTTTTTAAGAACATATCCTCAGCTTTTTTTTGCGCTGCTAAAGAAAGCTTTTCATTCAGGGACAGAATCGGAAGGTTTTGCTTTTGTCTTTCTTCATTGGTGAGAGTATAGAGTTTTTGTATGCTGATATCCGTAGCAAACCCCAGCACATTGTGGAAATAGTTTCCGGTTTTTTTGAAAGCAAAGGTAAAAAAAAGCGCAAAGATAAGATAATACGTAAGAAAATCCACGTGGATCGCCTTTGCGCGAAAATTGTTACTCTCGCTGGGGATAAACAAATGTCTTAACGCGTTTTTTATCCGCTTCATAGGTATTTTCTTATGCGCGAAATGGAATGTTTAATATAACTATACATCAAAAAGATACCGAACGTATCAATGAGTACGTCGCGCAACCTTCCTTCTCGCGTTGGGACAAAGGATTGATGCACTTCATCGCTTACTGCGTATAAAACCGCAAAGAAAAATCCAATAAGGAATATTCTATTTACCTCGGAACTTCTTTTCCGTCCAAAATGCAGTGCGCGGAATAACAAAAGATATAAAACTGCATATTCAATCATATGGAGGGTTTTGAAGATGATAAAATTATAGATGGGGATATCTGCAACGGAAATGCGTTGCCGGGAAGAAAGATAAAAAATAATTCCCATCCAGATAATGGGCGGAGTCCAATAATAAATGAATTTCTTCATGGCGTCGTAGTCCCATTTGAGACTACATGTTTCATTCTAAGGAAAATCAGCAGAGTTGTCAAAAGAGAGAAAGAGAGGGAACAAAAAGAAAGACCTCTTATTAATGCTGGGTTGACATTAGGTGTTGTTTTGACGTTTAGCACTCCTAATATTTCCTCAATCGGTATTTCTTTTGTAGTGGTCCCATAAGGTGAAGCAGCTTGGGCCTTTCCGTACATGGAAAGTGACGACGTGGATCGGATAGTTGGAATAAATATGGGGTTTTTTGATGGGGTAGGTTTTTTTTCTGCGCTTGAGGTTTGTTCCAATACAACGCATTCATTATTCGGTTCTCCCTTGGATGGGCTTTGTTCGCAGAATTCATCGGAATCAAACGACCTACGGCCAAACGAATTTCCTTTTTGGCTCTTCCCATATTCAAAACTATCCTTTTGGATTTTATCAACATCAAGGATGCGTACTTGATCGCCATCGTTATTGAATATAGAGGAGGATAAATCTATTACTTCATAATTTTTAGCCGATATGTCTAGCGTAAATTTTTTAGGCGTTGCTCCTTCATTTTCCCCGTCATCCAGATACCAATCAGAGAGCGCAACATCAAAATCATTATTATTGAACAATTCAACCCATTCATTTGATCCGGTTTCCGGATTCACCATCACTTCAGAGATAAAAATATTTTGGTAAGAAATAGAGGGACTGGAGGTCGGTGTTTCTGGTTGAGGTGTAGAGCTCGGACTCGGGCCAATTCCAACCTCGTAGGTTAGAATTGGCTCCCCGCTGAGCGGGGCTGGCAAAGTTAATGTCGGGGTGATAACACAGGATTCTTTTGAAAGGTTGAACAGTCCGATGGATTCCTCAGTGGCGATCCAATTTGTTGAAGCATCGGGGAGACGGAGGAATGACTTCCCTATCCCGGGGCTCGCCTTGTATTCATAGGAATCTATAAGGCGAGCGCTGGATGAGGACGGGGGAAATGTACTGTCGAATAATCGGATCGTGTCAGAGGATGATTTATTGAGATTAAAGTCTGAAGTGAATACTTGACAGGAATTCGGATATAGGATGGTGTTCTTGGGAATGGTGTAGTACATTGTTCCTCCTGCGTCGTCAAGGTACCAATTGGAAACATCCGCGCTCTCGCTGGATACGTTTATCAGCTCAACTTTCTAGGGAGAGGATTCTATCAGGAATTCGTTGATACGGACATCCTGAACATATATATATGTATATATATAAAGATACGCAAGCACGGCACACAGGAAAGCAAAGAACTTCATTTAAAAGACAAGGTAGAGAAAAAAGCAAAGTTTTTCAATCGCCTATACGCAACAAATTATCTAAACGTTTCCGCAGCAAAAATCTGATCTTTTGAATAGTGTTCGGAGAATTTTTTATCCGGACCATAGTAGGGATCATACATCATATAATCATCTCCATCTATTGATTTTAATACGATAAAGTGTTGTCCATAGTAGCCGGCATAAACGCCTACAATGACAGGATGCCCGTTTCTTATTTCATCATCTATTTGAGAAATGGAAAGACTATAGCTTGTTAAATTATTAGGCCAGGGATTGAGGTCCCACCTATAATTCATATAGGCCGTATTAAGATAAAAATATTGTGAATTAGCAGCGATTTTTGAAGGATCTGTATCTACGCCATATTTTTTTAATACCATAGCTACGCTTGTCAATAGACAACCTACGTCCAAGATATCTTCGTCCGAGTTCCCAATTCTATTATAGGCCCATCGTTCGTCACGTTGTGAAAAATACCATCCTTCAGAACCATTGCCGAATCCATTAGCGGCAATAGTACCTCCTCCTGCAGCTCGGGTGAATGACTTAAATGCGCTTAATTGTCTTTGCGCCTCTTGCAGAAGTCTTTGATAAGTAGTCTCATCATTATTAGTGATAACTAATAGGTTTCTTTTTGCATCTTGCTGATTATTTAACTCTATTTTTTGTGCATCGAGGACAGTTTTCAGATTATCGAGTTCCTTTACTTTTTCTTCCCTTAGAGTCTTTTGCTCTTCGTAATTTATTTTTGCCCGTTGCACTTGGATTAATAGTTTTTGATTGTTTTCCTGGGCGGTTTTCTGATATTTTATTTCCCCGACCAAATCTCCGGCATTGTCGCTATTAAGGATTAGATCAAAGAATGAAACGGATTTTTGCTTATACCCTTCAACGACCCGCTTCACCAGCATTTTTAGAAAATAGTCCAAAGAAGTATCTAACCCTTGGATTTTTGTCGTGAGAAGATCCATCTCTTGCTGGGTTTTCTCTATTTTGTCTTCGGTTTCCTGTATCCTAAGTGTCGTAAGATATATTTGGGTATCCATGTATTCTATTTCCGAAGAGAGGGTGCTTTTTTGTTGACGCAGTTCGTTTAACTTCGCTTGGTATTCCTGAATTTTTTTCTCCAAATCGCTTTTGCTGTCTTGTGCCGCAATAAAATATGGTTTCCCGAAGAGGAAAATAAAAATAAAGAAGAAAAAGAAAAAAATCCCGACGATCTTTCGCATATAAACATTATACCCAATGGGAACAGCAGGAATTACTTTAGATATTTGTCTGTTGCAAGAAGGGTTGAGATGGTTGCGATAGATATACCAAACAGAGCGGACGTGGCAAACATGATAAGGAGAAACGGAATATTAATGGGCCAAACGACAAGAGAATAATAGGGAGTAGGCAATGCCAGTGTCGGGATTCCCCTTAGATAGGAATTCAGGAATGGATTGAAATAGAAAAGGATTCCTACAAGAAACAGGAATGATATGCCTGCAGCAGAGGATCCTAAAAACACCGCCTCAAGCAAAAAAGGCTTCTTAACATAGGATTTGCTTGCGCCCAAGAGTCTCAGGAGTTCGATTTCATCTTTTTTCATCGCAATTTTGAAATGGGTAGTCGTCGTTAATACCAGGATTGACATAAGGATGAGGAACACGAAAAATGACACCGTTACTTTCCGTAAAATATCCGTCAACGTTAACAACCGATCAACAATATCTTTTTGGAAATTTACCTCGTCCACGTTCATTTGCTTTTTTAAATACTCGGCAAGCTCCGGAAGGAACTCGGGTTTTTTTGCGTAGATTTCAAGAGACGCAGGAAGGATGTCGGCAGAGACCATTTCCAAAAGAAGCGGGTTGTCTTTATTAATATCCTGATAGATCTTGAACGCATCGGTTTTTGACACGTATTTGATTGACAATACTTTACCGGAACTCAAAAGGTTATCCCGCAGCCCAAATATTTCTTTCTCTGGTGTTTTTGTTTGGAAATACACGGTAACCTGCGGTCGGGTTTCTACGTACCCCAAAAAGCCGTATAAAAAGCTTAAAGAAACAAACAGCACCACGGAAAGAAACAGGGTAAAAAATAATACTAAAAAAGCAGCGAGCGATTGATAGGGTGCTCTTCTCAAAGAGGTGAATATTTCTTTCATAAATCGTAACCTCCTTTTTTGGCATCTTTTGTTAACTTTCCTTCTTTTAACACGAATACCCGTTTTTGCATGCTATTGACAATGTCAGTATTGTGGGTTGCGAAAAGAATGGTTTTTTTTCCGTCGAGTTTTTTGAATATTTTCATGATTTCCCAGGAAGTTTTCGGATCTAAGTTCCCCGTGGGTTCATCCGCCAGAATGATATCCCTATCCCCAGTAATTGCTCGAGCTATAGCAACCCGTTGTAGCTCACCGGCAGACAGTTGGGATGGAAACACTTCTGCCTTTTTGCTCAAGTTTACTAAGGCGAGCGCTTCTCCCACGGCTTGGGTAATATAAGCGGAAGGGAACGAGGCGATTTTTAGACTAACTGCAACGTTCTCATATATATTTTTGTCGTTCAAGATTTTGAAATCCTGGAATATCATGCCTATTTTCTGACGTAGCTTTTCGACATCGTGGAATTTTTTTGAACTGATATGGAAATCATTTACCATGATGGATCCGGACGTAAGGGGATACTCGTTGAGTATCAGTTTAAGGATTGTGGTTTTCCCAGCGCCTGAAGGACCAACGAGAAATACGAATTCATTATCCTTTATTTCAAAGGAAATTTCCTCCAATGCTACATTTCCCAAAGGAAACTTTTTTGTTACTTTTTCAAAAGTGATCATGATAAAATACGATTTGTTAGTTACTGAAGCACCTCAACGAATCCGACATCCATCAGCCATCCGGCTTTCTCTCCGGTGAACGTTTGTCCTGACACCCTTACTTTTTTTCCTACATACTCGGACAAGTCAACGGTTGTAGAGGTAAGGTATACGTTTTGCGATTCCCCTCCCGGACGCACCAGATGAAAATTTCCCTCTCCATCTATCCCTCCCTCGAGGAGTTTTCCCTCGGCATTGTCAGGAAATGTTTTCTTGTCCACGATCCCGACGCCTTTTTCCGAAGTTGTGGATGTACTCTTAGAAGTCACACCGCCGGTTTTCTTTAACTTTGAAGCTCCGAATCCGATCAGTCCTCCTGCAATGATAGCAACGAAAAGAAAAAGAAGAACTTTCGATATAGGGTACGTGCTATCATTTGTATTTTCATCCACAGTATGAACAAAATCAGAATTTGTAGTAAAGTGTTTCATACCTTCAAGAATAGCAACTGTATTTAGAAATTACAAGTTATTTGGGTTGTCTCAGGTAAGCCTCGATGAATCCTTCAATCTCTCCATCAAGAACTTTTTCCGCTCGGGTTTCCTCATAGTTTGTCCTCAAATCCTTGACGAGTTTATAAGGATGGAGTACATATGATCTGATTTGAAGGCCCCATGAGGCCATTTTATTTTTTTTGAAAGATTCCATGGTTTTTTCCCTTTCAGACTCCTGGATTTGCCATAGTTTTGCACGCAGGATCTTCAAAGCATTTTCCCGATTTTGTCTTTGTTCTCTTTCCGTCTGGCACGAGACAACGATGCCTGTTGGTTTATGGGTGAGGCGGACTGCGGTTGCGACCTTATTCACGTTTTGACCCCCGTGTCCTCCGCTTCGATAGAACTGCCAGTCAAGTTCTTCGTTTTTAATTTCAACATCCTTTTCCTGAATCATGGGAAGCACCTCAACCAGGCAGAACGAAGTCTGTCGCAATTTGTCTGCGTTAAAAGGGGATTGGCGTACCAGTCTATGGACGCCTGCCTCGGATCTCAAATATCCATACGCGTAGGGACCGTATACATTCAACACGACACTTTTTATCCCAGCCTCATCTCCGCCAACTCGGTCAATTTCCTCATGTTGCCAGCCTTTTTTTTCAAAATAGCGCGTGTACATGCGAAGAAGCATCTGCGTCCAATCCATGGCTTCCGTCCCTCCCTGTCCGGCGTGGATTGCAAAGATTGCATCTCCACTGTCATGGGGTCCGGACAAAAAAAGGAGAATTTCATATTTTTTAATGAGTTTTTTTGCTTCCTGAAGATCTTCTTCGAAGAGGATCTGCATGAGTTCGACTTCCTCGATCTCTTTTTTTAAAGCGGTTATTTTTTTCAACACCTCTGTCGCATGTTTGTTATCTTGCCAAAAAGAAGAGTCATACGTTTTTTGTTCCAGTTGGGAGAGCTGAGCTCTCTTTACATTAAGATTAATCGTGTCAAGGATATTCTGGAGTTTCTTCCCAAGCTCTTTTCTCTCTTCTTCCATACCTTCTACTTGAAATCTTTTCCAATGATAATGACGACGTCCGCTACTTCATCCTCTCCAAGAACTCCTTTTTTTATGGTTTTCGTATATTCGCTTAAATCGTCCTGAAGAATATTAGCTAAGCTGGGTAGGTCTTTTTTTGCATTGATTTCTGTTTGCTCATAGTCAAACGTTTCCGCATTCCCCGTTAATATTTCCTGATACCCTTGGTTTTTCAGAATATCCTTCACTTCACTTGCTTTTCCTGCGGTCCCCGACCCATTGAGGATCTTGATTTTTACCTCTTCTTTCTTCACAGAGAGGGTGGGAGTTGGAGTGGGGGGAGGAAGGGTGGGGATTGGTGTGGCGGTGGGTTCAAATTTTTTCAGGATGGAGTTTACATTGAGTTGCGTTCTGGAAAGAACCGAAAACACCAGGAATGACAGCGAAAAAGAAGCAATGAAAAGCATAATTTCTTTTCCCGGAAGAGAGACTTTTGGTAATCGGGCAGACCCTTTGGACTGCTTTCCGAAGTCCCTTTTCAGAACCATGAAGTGTTTATTCTCTTGGTTAAAGATAAATGCTCCGAAACAGACATCAAACTGCAGAATGGAGAGATTCGTCTTTGGGTCCACGACGAGTTGTTTTACATATTCCTGATAAAAATTGGGGATAATTCTTTTGAGGGGATTTGTCCACACGCCGACGGATTTGGTGAACGTATCTTGCCGAATGTGTTCCGAATCATGCCCTGACAGGATGATTCGGTTAAGCTTATGTTTTTGCTCTTCAAAATCAAGTACTTTTTTTTTCAACAATTCCTCAACGGTTTCTCCATTTTTCACTTCATGAGTCCACCGTTCCGGCTTGATAAGACCGAAGGAGTCGAATACATAGCCGCTCAGCTGTTTTTTATCGTAATCCACATAAAAAATGGTTTCCTTCTTTTCCTTTCTCAAGGTTTTTTCAAATAATTTAAAGTACGCAAGCGTGTCGGGAAGAAGTTTATGGATTTTCAAATCCAGAAGAGCAAATGATTTTTTATACCCATTCAGAGATTCTTTATCCAGGGCAAAAAACGTTATTACTTTTTGACCCTCATGTTCTTTTACAAAATAGTCCCCATAGCAGGATTCAAGTTCGACCGGAAAAATGGATCGCGCCTTGTCCTTAATGAAAGACTGGAGAGCTGATGGAGCAATATCAGCGGGAATGTCCGCTCTGAGGAAATGAAAGGACTCCTGGGGAAGGATAAGAAAAATTTCTCTTTCTTTGATGGGGGATTTGGCCGCTAAGGTGAACGCTTCCTTGATCGCGGAGGCCATGACGTCGGAATTTGCGACTCTTCCTTTATCCAGTAAGGTAACCTCATGATTTTTTTCGAAGAAAAACGTTTCCTGCTGCCCAAAGAGATTTTTTTTTAGATACAAAAGCTTTATTCGATTTTTATCAAGGAAAAGATATACCATTGGTTTTTATTATAATAAATATGAGAAAGAAATGACAAGAGTATATTCGGAGGAACTGATACAATACAGAAGCTATGGAAAACCAGATTAACGAAATTAAAAGTAAAATTGACATCGTTGAATTTTTGGGGAATTTCATCTCTCTTAAAAAGGCCGGCCGCAACTTCAAAAGCGTTTGTCCTTTTCATCAGGAAAAAACCCCCTCCTTTGTAGTTTCGCCGGAAAGACAGATTTGGCATTGTTTTGGAGCCTGTCAAGAAGGAGGAGATATCATAAGGTTTTTGATGAAGTGGGAAAATATTACCTTTTACGAAGCTCTTAGGGAGTTGGCGGAAAAAGCAGGCGTTCCCTTGGCGCGTGTGAGCGTACAGGATGCATCTTGGAAAAGGAAAGAGAGACTCATGCGGATGAATTTATTAGCCGCAGACTTTTTCCACTACATCCTCATGAAGACTCCTTTTGGAAAGACCTGTCGGGAGTATTTAAAAACGAGAGAGATACATGATAAAATTGCAAAGACTTTTCAATTGGGATACGCCCCTCAGTCATGGGATTCCCTTCTTAAATTCCTCGTGAAAAAGAAATTCACCTCCTCTGAGTTGTTGGAGGCAGGATTGGTGACCCGAGGGGAAAAAGGCGGTGTGTATGATCGTTTTAGGGGAAGACTCATGTTTCCTCTAAAGGATGTTCGAGGAAACATTGTGGGATTTTCAGGGCGAGTTCTCACTTCAGGGAGTGACGCTGCAAAGTATGTAAATTCACCCGAGACCCTTTTGTATCACAAGCGTGAAACCCTCTATGGGATGCATCTTGCAAAAGAAGCAATTCGCAGAGAGAAAAATGTCATATTGGTTGAGGGAGAATTTGACATGATCTCCCCATTCCAACACGGTATCGAGAACATCGTTGCAATAAAAGGTTCAGCGGTTACCCGGGAGCAGTTCATGCTCATCAAACGGTATACCGCCAGTATCACGCTCGCCCTGGACGCAGATACAGCGGGAATAGAGGCGATGAAACGAGGGATTGAAGAGTCGGAAGAGTTGGATCTTGAGGTAGGAGTCGTAAGCTTTGATTTTGCAAAAGATCCGGATGAGGCCGTGCGCAAAGACGAACAGAAGTTCAAAAAAGCTATATCAAAGCCCATCCCCATTTACGATTTCCTGATAGATGTCGCGGCCAAACAGTATCCGATGGATGACCCTTTTCATAAGAAAAAAATAGGAGACGAGGTCATTCCGTTTATCGCGCGGATCAGAAATCCTATCGTACAGTCCTACTATGTAAAAAAGCTTTCCCATTTATTGGATGTCAGTGAGTCGAGCGTTGAAAAATTGATGAGACAGTCGAAATTCAGGAAGGTGAAAGAGCGGATTTCACCCATCATCCTGAAAACAGATTCCAAACAGCGGGAATTGGTACTGCAGACCTATGTACTCAGTATGCTATTTCAAAGCAACGATCCCTATACTCAGATGGGGAAATTGTTCGGCCCGATACTCTCTATTTCTGATTTTTCCATTGTTTCCTATCAGAAAATTCTTGAGGCATTCAACGCTTTTCAAAAGAAATTTCCCAAGAAATACGATACGAATTCTTTTGTGGCAACCCTTCCCAGTGAATTGAAATCCACATTCGACGAGATCTATCTTTTTGCAGCAAACGAACAGGAGTTCGAGAGTGAGCATATAGAAAAATTGGCGCTTGAGTTAAGACGATTTTCCCTGAAACGGGCTCTCCAGGAAATTCTTTCTTGTGAAGACCAGAAAAAAGGGGATATGCAGGATAAACTTTTGGAACTATCCGATGCGTTAAAAAAGGTGGAAAAAAACCTTAATCCGTTATAGAATGGACCTATGAAAAA
>Ga0066639_10001560_pt1 | contig 20405 bp, 18 predicted proteins | sample CryGeyCG2114_010_2_FD_59504 | JGI IMG/M metagenome (GOLD analysis project Ga0066639, IMG submission 59504) | Groundwater microbial communities from aquifer - Crystal Geyser CG10_big_fil_rev_8/21/14_0.10 | ecosystem: Environmental > Aquatic > Deep subsurface > Groundwater | place: USA: Utah...
TGGTCTAATGGCAAGGTCTGCAAAACCTTCGTTCATGGGTTCGAATCCCATCCGCGTCTCCAACATGCCAAAAACATATTTCATCAAAACTTTCGGCTGCCAATCAAACAAAGCGGATAGCCAGAGGATAGCCGGAGATTACCTGGCTCGAGGATTTGCGCCGGCAGAAAGTTGGCAAAATTGTCAGGAACTGGTTGTGAATACCTGTGCGGTACGGCAGTCTGCAGAAGATCGAGTCCGGGGATTTCTTTACAATGTCAAAACCTATTTTGATCAAATTGGCCTAAAAAAACCTAAGATCATTTTGACAGGCTGCATGGTTCATCATGGTCGGGAAAAACTCTTAGACATGATGCCCATATTGGATGGAGTGATGCCAATTGGAGAAGTTGGTTTTAATCAAACACCGATTAGAGATGATTTGGTTCAAGCTTATGTGCCAATATCCATTGGGTGCAATTCCTTCTGCACTTATTGCATCGTGCCTTATTCCAGAGGTAGAGAGAAATCAAGACCATATGATGAGATTATGGAAGAAATTAGCGGTTTGGCGGCGCATGGATACAAAGAAATAACTCTACTGGGCATGAATGTAAATTCCTGGGGTTTGGAAAAAATTGGCATAGATTTGCGTAAACGCTTAATGACTAATGATGATTTTTCTCGGGACAATTTACCAGATAATCAATCTCAATATCTGAGGCCAAAAACCACACCCCCATTTGTACATTTGCTGCAATCAATTTCTGCCCTTGGATCAATTAAGACCATTCGATTTATGACTAGCAACCCTTGGGATTTTCATGATGAGCTGATCGCGGAGATTGGTCGAAATCCCAAGATTGATCGCTATGTCCACTTGCCTTTGCAATCGGGTAGTAATTCGGTTTTATATCGAATGAACCGAGGTTACACGCGGGAAAAATATCTTGAAGTAGTAGAGAAACTCCGTCGAGCTGACGCAAATATTGTTTTAGGCACCGATATTATTGTAGGTTTTCCAGGAGAAACAGAGGCAGAATTTAAGGAAACCGTAGATTTAGTTAAAAAAATTAACTTTTTAGTTGGTTTTGTGGCTCGTTACTCTCCCAGACCAGGTACCGCTAGTTGGAGACTATATGAAGATGACGTGCCAGCCGACATTAAGAAAAAACGCTGGGAGATTTTAGATAAAATTATAAATAAAGATAATTTAGCTGTCAGACCAAAGGTGGTCTAAAAATTAATCTTGATGCATTCTTCTAATGCTCTCAAGTTTTCTTGCTAAAACAGTAATTTGTGATCCAAAATTCGATCTAATAGATACTATAAAATTAGGCATTTCCATAAAAATAAAATTTAACTGATTATCGATGCTTTTTATCTCTCTTTTAGCTTCATTTACCACGCCTTGCTCTCTTTCATCTAACGGTAGCGCTGCCACCATATCAAACAAGTTATGAAGTTCTTGAGTCATTTCTGCTAATACCCCGTTAATTTTTTCAGGACTCATTTTATCAGTTTCCTGATTAGGAGATTCAGGTGTGTGTGTTTGCATATTGATTTGATTTTTTATACTATGATACTGATTGATAGATCATATTCTCTTTATATATATATCTGTCAATTATTTGATGTTAACTAACTGGTAATTTTGCAAATATAATAAGAAGATGAAAATAAATAAAGTAATCAGCATTGTTGGTCCGACTGCTACTGGCAAAACTAACCAAGCTTTAAAATTGGCTCGTGAGATTTTGGCTAGGAAAGAATTTGCAGGTGTAGATTTAATCAGCGTAGATTCCCGACAAGTTTACCAAGGTCTAGAAGTTTTAACTGGTGCGGATGTACCAACGGGTTTTTCTCAGTCTCATGCGCAGATAAAAATGCCTTATTTTGCCAATCAAGCCGGCTCAATCCGGTTTTTTGGCATTGCCATGATTAATACCCAAGATGAATGGTCAGTCAATCACTTTAGAAACTTTGCCAGGAAAATTCTATTGGATTCTTGGTACCGTCAGCGCTTACCAATTTTGGTTGGCGGTACAGGTCTTTATCACAGACAACTTTTTTCTGACTTAGAAGATATAAATATTAAACCTAATCCTCAGGTAAGAGCCAAAGCCGAACATATGGATGTAGCCCATTTGCAAGCTTGGTTAGGACGAATTAATGAGGAGCGATGGTTGAAAATGAATAACTCAGATCGAGGCAACAAAAGAAGATTAGTTAGAGCTATTGAAATCAGTTTATCTCGATCTAGTCAAGTCAAAAAGATCGTTGCTGACTTAGTTCACCCGCGTCAAGTAATTTGGTCAAAAGTTGACAGACAAGTCATTGAATTGTCTGCTGAACTTGGGGTTTTAAAGGCCAAAATCAAACTGCGGGTGAAAAAGCGTTTTAGGAGTGGCGCTGTTGATGAAGTTAAAGCTTTGCTTAAATTAAAACTCAATGCTAATTTGCCAGTCATGTCCACATTAGGTGTACCGGAAATTACCAGCTATTTAGGCAAAAAATTATCTGCACAAGAAACTATCAATCTTTGGGCGCTTCACGAATTTCAATATGCTAAACGGCAAATTACTTGGTGGAAAAAATAATTATTTTGAAACTTAAGTTCCTGCGTAAAAATCATCAAGCTGATCTGTATCAAGAACTGTCATTTGGGCGCTCAGATCTGTGATTTCGACAGCAAAATGAATTTTTGAAGCAGATAAAACCTCAGCTCTGTGTCTAGCAACCAGTTGAGCTAAGCGTCTGGATATCAGTGCGCGATCTTTGAGTGTTTGCAGACTGGCGACTCCCCAATTTCCAGTCTCTCGGTTGGAAATAATCACTAACCGTTGATCTGGACGTTCTAAACCAATTCTTACTTGCACATCAAAATATTCACTGGCCGCTTTGGGTCTATGTGCTTGAGCCTCATTTAGAATAGCTCTAACCCCTATCTGAATGATTGCATCAAGCCTGCATTGCTCTTGTTCGGGACTTGACTTTTCGTCTTGAGTACTAATGGTCACTACCGCTTGTGGCGAGCCACTTTCTGGGTTTTTGTTCATAGAATTTTTACTTGTTGGCTCTCTTGTGTGTGGGCTTTTTCCTTTTTTTCGACGGACCTTCAAAGATTTTTGAGTCAATTATTCACTTTGGACTACAGTTAATATTATTAACAATTCTCATTATATCAATGATTATCAATGTTTGCTTATGTTTGTCAATGGGTTTGAAAACAATTGATATGGAATACTTAGTCCATTACTTTGAATTTGCACCATAAGCTGTGCGGGATTGTCGACGTCGAATTAATCTTTGGAGCTCATAAGACTCTCCTTGAGTTATTTCTCCTGCTTGAATTGCCAGCTGAACTTCTAAATTAAGGCGAGCAAATTCTTGAAGTTGAGAGGCTACCAGAGCTCTCTCTTTCAAGTCTAAAAATTTGACTGTAGCTTGATCGGCCACAGGTAGTAGTGATATTTTTGGTGTATTAATCTCTGTTAACATTGGTTTTTGTTTAATTTATTACTTTCTGAATACGCGGCACTTTATAACACAAATGTGTCATAAATGGTTGTCTAAAACCTACAGATTGTGTTTGCTACCAGTTATAAGTTACAATTAACACACAATGAAAAAACACACCATGGCCATTTCGCCGTCAATAGTTTGGCACACGGTTGCCATCTTAATTGGTCTTCTGCTGTTTTATTACATTCGATCAATCGCTCTTTTGGTTTATTTGGCTTTTATTTTGGCCACCGCTCTTTCGCCTTTGGCTCAAAAACTCCAGAAACGAGCTAAATTAAATCGACCCACCAGCGTCATCTTGTCTTTTTTGATTTTTTTGGCATTAGTGATTGTCATATTGGGTTTACTGATACCTCCACTCGCCAAGCAGTTAGTCCAGTTAGTGAAACTAATTGATCTGCCAATTTTTCAAGATCAGATTAAATCATTTGACTTCTCCATTCAAGAATTTAGCAGTTTGGCTTCTGGCTTAGGTACTTCGGTTGGAGTTATTTTTCAGGTCATCCTGTCTGCTTTCAATGGCATCTTTACTTTTGTTGCCTTATTAGTGTTGTCTTATTACATGACTTTGGAAAAACCATATCTTCATCAAAAAGCTTATTGGTTTACAAAAAATGAAGCTCACATCCAAAAGATTAAATTTTTTATGAATGAGCTTGACGTGCAGTTGGGTGGTTGGGTTCGGGGGGAAGCAATTTTGATGCTGATTATTGCCGGGCTAACCTACTTAGGGCTATTTTTATTATCCATACCCTATGCTCTACCCTTAGCCTTATTAGCTGGTCTATTGGAAATTGTACCCAATCTAGGACCAACAGTGGCTGCCATTCCCTCTATCTTTATTGCTTACATCACTTTTGGTCCAGCCATGGCGGGAGTAGTATTTTTAATGGGCATCATTATCCAGCAGTTGGAAAATTCGGTGATTGTACCCAGAGTCATGAAAACAAATGCGCATGTTAATCCTCTGGTCACCATTGTGGGGATCTTGGTTGGATTCCAATTGGCGGGTGTGGCAGGAGCGCTTCTGTCAATTCCAACGTATATTACTATCAGAACTGCTTACTCCATTTTCTTTAGAGAACGAGTTCAGCATTTAACTCATTAATTTTAATACCTAATAATTTACAACTTGGCTTGATAAATCGGTCTTCCAAAGGTATAGTAGTTGGCTAGCTGTGCAGTTGAGACAGTGGCTGTGAGTGGTTTTCCTCTCACAGAGGAAAGTCCGGACAGCAGAGTGCAGGGTGCCTGGTGAAAGCCAGGGGGTGTGATTAACCCTTCGGGGTTGTTCGCACAACAGTTAGAGCAACAGTGACGAATCGGGTGGCTCCGAATGAAACGACCAAGCCTCAGGGTAACTCCGATTTATCGGAATTGGCAATCCTCCCCGCTGCAACCGCCGATCTTCACCTTAATGTAGGCACTCGCTATCATGGTGATAATGTCGCGGGCATAGATAGATCATTGTCCGAAAAACAGAATCCGGCTTACAAACTGCACAGCTATTTTTTGTGTATAATAAACCCAGGTTAGTAATAAAATGATGATGGGAAGGAGTTAGTTATGGGATCTGCAATTATGACATCTTTTTGGAGTGTTTTAGACCAGGTATCCGGTGAGTTAATTGTCTATTTACCAAGACTTTTGGGTGCCCTGCTTTGGTTGGTTTTTGGCACTTTTTTGGCTCGAGCTATTCGTAAATTATTGGTGAAAATTTTATCTGCCTTAAAGCTTAATAAGTTAGCCGAAAAAACTCCCGTGGAACACTTTCTGACGAGTTCGGAAATTGGTGGACGCATTGAAGAAGTTATCAGCACTATAGCCTATTGGCTCATGATGCTAATTGTTTTGCAAACTGCCGTTGGTGTTCTAGGTCTTGATTCTTTAACCAGAATCATTGAACGTCTTTTAGGTTACATCCCCCAAATTTTCTCTGCCCTGCTTGTTTTTATCTTGGGTATCTTGGCGGCAGGTTTACTTGAAAGTGTGGTTAAAAGTTCTTTGAAAAGTTTCAGTGCTCCCAGGGCTAGAATGGTAGCAAAGATTGCCAGTTATTCAATTATGATTCTTGCTTCTCTCATGGCAGTTTCTGAGCTGGGTATTGCTCAGGAGTTTATTTTAATTTTGTTTATCGGTTTTGTGGCCTCATCAGCTTTAGGTATCGGCTTGGCCTTAGGTTTGGGTGGTCAGGGCCTAGTTAAAAAAATGTTGGACGAATGGTACAAGCAAGTTCGTGAAGATTAAGATTTTCCCATGACTTATTTGCAAGCCGTCATATTGGGATTGATTCAAGGGTTGACCGAATTTCTGCCTGTTTCAAGTTCTGGTCATTTGGCTATTTTTGAAGCATTTTTCGGTATTAGTGAGACCGCTCTATCAACCATTTTTTTACATTTTGCAACTTTATTGGCTATAGTTGTTTATTTTTGGTCAAAAATTCGCCAATTAAGTATTAGTCAATGGTTTTGGCTTTGGACAGCTAACTTACCCGTGTTTGTTGTAGGGTTTCTAGCCAGAGATTGGTTGGAAACGTCCAGTCAAAATCTTGTCCTGGTGGGATTTTCATTATTGATAACTGCGGGTTTAAATTTCTTGACTCAATGGCTCTTAAATCATCAGCCGGCCGAAATTAATAGAAAAAATCAATCTCCCACTCTGTCTCAAATGGCGAAGGTTGGTCTAATGCAGATGATTGCACTTTTGCCTGGAGTCTCCAGATCAGGAACAACGATAGCTGCGAGTGTGAAATCTGGATTATCAAGGCAATCTGCTTTTGACTTTTCGTTTTTGCTGGCAATTCCTGCTATTTTGGTGGCTACAGGTTATCAAATTTATAAAATCATGGGTGGAGATGCTACAAGCTTCGAAGCCGGCCCATTATTGCTAGCTAGTTTAGTAGCTTTTGGTTGTGGTTATTTATCTTTAAAGTGGTTAGCCAAATTTATCAAACAAACCAAATTTAAGTGGTTTGGTGTTTATGCCGGTTGTTTGGGTATACTGGTTCTAATTGAGCAATATCTATTCTAGATAGCATAATGATGCCTAATAAGCAACTGTCTGGTTTTGTGAACACAGGTCAAGCTTTTTGAGTCCAATTTGTAGAGCGTACAAATTAAACATAATTTAAGTGAGTTAGGCTTCAAGGTTGGAGTTTAATTTGTTCGAGTGAGCTCTCAGTGCTTAAATCAAAGTTTTTGTGGAGCGAACGTATCAACAAATTGGACTCAAAAAGCTTGATGAGATTAAATACCAGGTTGAGCTAGGTGAAGTACCACTAAGCATCCCCCACCCGCCAGTTTGGTATAAGTTACACAATCTGTGGCCAGCCCCATGTCTTCATATTCTGGTTCAAGCAGCTGCAAGTTGTGAGTCGGGCTGGCGACCCAATCGGCAAAAACTTGCCATTCACTGGTGACGGCAAAACCTAAGTTTTCACCAGCCAACTGGTAGCCATAGCCAGCTTGCCTGAAGAGATACCAAGATTCAACCTCTTGTTTATCTTGGTGACGCCAATATTGGTTGGCATTCATGTCATCAATTTTTAAAGCAGCGCTTTTTTCCAGACTGGGATTTGCCTGTAAAGGACTAAGGTGATTTTCTCGTCGATGAGCATTAATCAGACTGTAAAGTGTGTCTGGGTTTAAAGTAATCTGTTTGGGGGTGGGAGTTGGTGTTAATTTTTTTCCTGTAGAAGTTAGAATTGAAGTTTGGGAAACCATTTCGCTTGGGAGTGGGATGATTCGGGTGGAAATAACCCAGGCTATGGTTGCCGCCAACAAACCAGCCAAAATGATAACGAGAAGTGGTTTGAGAAATGACATAAGTGCCAAATTAACAGATTAGCTCCAATTATGTATCATAGCTTGTTTTATCTGAAAAAGAAAAAACTAATTCATCATTTTCGACATAACACGAAACTGCAACGCTTCGGCCACATGAGCCTTGGAGATGGTTTGAACTGAATCCAAGTCGGCAATAGTTTGGGCAATTTTAAGTACCCCAAAAACACCTCTGAGTGATAAAACCATTTTTTGCCCTGCCAATTTAATTAATTGCCAGGCGGGCTGATCAATTTGACAGATAGACCTGACATCGGTACTGTTCATTTGGGAATTGAAAGTCTTACCGATGACCGCCAGTCTTTGTTTTTGGAGTTGGCGAGCTAGATCAATATTTTTTTTGAGTTGGGGCAGTTGGGACAGCTGAGTCGCCATGGGTTGATTAATGACCGAAGTATCTGGCATGTCCACCCAGATTTGGAGATCAATTCTATCCAACAAGGGACCGGACAATTTATTAAGGTATTGCTCCCTTTTGGATGGACTGCAGACGCAGGCTTTTTTCTGGCTTAAAAACCAACCGCAGGGACAAGGATTACTGGCAGCTACCAATAAAAACTTGGCTGGATAAGTAGCAGTACCTGAGTTGCGGACATGACTGATTTGGCCTGATTCAAGTGGTTGACGGAGAGCCTCAAGAGTGGGACGGGCAAATTCAGTCACTTCATCCAAAAACAAAATGCCATTGTGAGCCAGAGAAATTTCACCAGGTTTCAGACCACTACCGCCGCCAATTAAACCTACTTGAGTAACGGTGTGATGAGGTGAACGCAAAGGTGGTGTGATCACAAGTTGACCACCGTTGCTACCGACCACTGAATGGATAGCAGTGGTTTCGATGATTTGATCTAAACCTAAGGGCGGTAGTAGTTCTGCCAAGCTTTGAGCTAACAAACTCTTGCCTACCCCGGGAGGTCCCATCAATAGAATGTGATGACCACCGGCAGCAGCGATGGTTAGGGCTCTTTTGGCTTGATCTTGGCCTAAAATCTGATCAAGCAATTTCGGTTGACTGGTCTTGTTGATGATTGTTGGTTGTGGTTTAAGTACGGGCAAGGAAATTTGGTTAAAATTAGTATTTAAAATTTCTTGCAGATGACTAATGGGATGAATCTTAATTTGTTTCACCAAGCTAACTTCGCTGGCATTAGCCTGAGGAATAATTAAGTGCTGATAACCCATTTTTCTGGCAGCTAGCGTTAACGGTAAAGCTCCTTTTATTGGTTTAATTTGGCCACTCAGTGATAGTTCTCCCAGGAAAAGACACTCGTCGGTTGAACCTTGAATTTGGCCGTAGAGCTTCAAAATGCTCACGGCAATGGCCAGCTCTAAGCCACTGCCCCTTTTGGGTAGATCTGCGGGTGCCAAATTGACAATAGTCCGGCGACTTTTGGGTTTAATACCAACGTGAAGCAAACAGGCAGTAATTCTTTCCTTGGCTTCATCCAGAGTTTTGGTAGGTAAACCAATGATGATGAGTTGAGGTGTGCCACGGATCGCTTCTACCTCAACTTCAATCTTGGTGGGCTCAAGACCTTGTAGGACAGCGGTGTAGGTACGAACCATGGCAACACCTCACAGACTGTGGAGTATAAAACCCTTACCTTGCACGAAGTGTGATTAAAAAATTTAGCTTGTGGTGGTATTTTCTCTGGTTTATGGATGAGATATAGCCAAGACCTGTTCTAATAAGCGGTTACAGTAGCCCCATTCGTTGTCATACCAACTGATAATCTTAACCAAATTACCATCTACTACAGAGGTAAGCGAGAGATCAACAATCGATGACTCTCTTCGACCGATGATATCAGAAGATACGATCTGTTCATTGGTCACAGCTAAAATACCCTGCCAGTTTTTTTCTTGGCTTGCCTTAGTTAATGCCTCGTTGACAATCTCAACCGTGACATTTTGTTTGAGCAGAAATACCATATCAGACAGTGAGCCAGTAGCGATTGGCACTCTAATTGCCAGACCATCAAATTTATCTTTCAACTCAGGTACAATTTGAGAGGTTGCTTTTGCTGCCCCAGTTGAGGTGGGAACTATATTTGAAGCGGCAGCTCTGGCTCGACGCAGATCCTTGTGAGAGTTATCATGCAAATTTTGGTCCGAAGTGTAGGCGTGAACTGTAGTCAGCATGGCCTTCTCAACCCCAAAAGCCTGATGCATGACTTTGACTACGGGTGCTACGCAATTAGTGGTACAAGATGCATTAGAAATTAAACCATTTTCTAAAACTGAATCATTGACGCCAATGACGCTCATACTAACTCCGTCACCTTTGGCTGGGGCGGAGAGAATGACAGATTTTGCTCCGGCGGTTAAGTGAGCGCTAGCAGTTTTGGCTGTTCTAAAAATTCCTGTTGATTCAATCACAGTCTCGACGCCCAACTTGCCCCAAGGAATTTTGAGCGGATCACGTTGGGCAGTGACCGTAATAGTGAACTCGCCAATTTCTATAGTCCCCAGAACAGTATCTTCATCAGTGACTTCTTTTCTGTTTTGATGTCTAGTGATTTTGATGGGTTCATCAAAAAGACCATAACTTGAATCGTATTTAACCAAATGAAACCAGTCTTCAATTTCCATTGAGCCTGAGGTATTAATGGCCAATAGGTTCATATCTTGACGGTGAAATTGCCACCATACTCGAAAACTTAGTCGGCCAATTCGGCCAAAGCCGTTAATCCCGATGTTTGGTTTTGTCATATATATTTATTCCTTTCTTGGTTTCGAGTTAAGTCTCCTTAACAAACTCTGTTTTGACATCATTGCTAACGTAGGTACCAATATCTTGTCCAGTGATTGCTTTAATCAAGTTTCCCTTCTTAAATAACTCAAAAACCATCAGGGGCATATGGTTGTCACTGCACATTGCCAGAGCGGCCGTATCCATGACTTCGACCCCTGCCATTTCAATCGCATCTTTAAAACTTAAGGTTCTAAACCGACGAGCATCTTTGTATTTTAGCGGGTCTTTATCATAGATGGCATCAACTTTTGTGGCTTTCATCAGCACATCACACTTTAATTCTAAGGCATGCAGAGATGCTCCGGTGTCTGTTGTGACATAAGGTACGCCGGTACCAGCAGCCAAAATTACGACTCTACCCTTCTCCATGTGACGAATGGCTTTTCTACGAATAAAACTTTCGGAAACCGCCGGCATTAATAAAGCCGACTGCATTCTGGTGGGAACACCAATCTTCTCCAGAGCATCTTGCAGCGCCAGCCCGTTCATAACAGTAGCCAACATGCCCATATAATCCGCTGTGGCCCGCTCAATGCCATGCTTTTCTCCAGATACACCCCGAAAAATGTTGCCACCACCAATGACGATGGCTACTTGGACATGCTGGATATAGACATCTTTAATCTGTTTGGCCACTTCCATCGCCGCCTGAGGATCAATGCCGTATGTTCTTTGACCCATCATAGATTCGCCACCTACCTTAAGCAGTACTCTTTCAAAGCGGTTTTTGGTCATAAGTTCCTTTCAAAAAAGATAATATTATTGGTTTTCATAAATCTATGCTAAATGAAGCTTGGTTTTAAACCTTAGCCATCGCCATCTCCAAGTTTCTGCAATCGTATATACCTTGTATAAAGGTTTATTAATGACTAAATCATAGGAACCTAAGTATTCCATATGTCGGCCTCCGTAACCCTTTTTAAATCTGTGAAACCCAAACCAAGCATCACGGGGATTAGGCTTGGGTCCTAAACAACCCCAGAGATCAAACTGGGTACATTTTTGTTGTTTACCATAGCGGATCATTTCCCACATCATTAAATTGCTGGCCATCACCTCGCGATGAATCGCTCTTGAAGCTCCATATGGATAGTAAAGTTTGTTGTGTAAAACAAAAATAATCCAGCTGACTATGACTTGATCTTCATAGACGGCATGGAATATCTTCATCATGCCGGAATTTTTGAGGTTTTGCCACATTTTTCTAAAATAGTCTGGAGTGTGAGCATAGAAACCATTTCTTTGGGTGGTTTCTTCCAGTATTTTTATATATGTTTCAAGACCTTGATCCGAAGTGTTTTCGACGATTTCAACTCCTTTGCGGGCGGCCAAATTAACGTTATATCTGGTTTTGCTGCTTAAATTTGCAAAGAGTTCGGTTTCGGATTTGTTGAGGTCGATTAAAAAAGAGTATTTAGAGAAGAGATGTCTGCCTGGTACGGCTCCATGTTTAACCAAAAAATCAGCCAGTTGCCGGTGAGCTGAAGCGTGACCTACTTCTTTAGCTACCTCTGGCTCTAACTTGATAAAAAGGGCGTGATTTTTTTTAGCCAGTTGTTTAAGAGCCGCAAGTTGATCTTCGTCAGGCATATACCCCTTGGGAAAATAACCTGCCGTTTGGTTAATAAAAGGTAGGGGATGAAAAGTGACCTGCAAGGCTTTATCGAGGCGGCCAGCATTAAAAAAACCAACTCTTTCAATTTTAAGGCCTGTTTGATGACGGAACTCTCCCCATTCCCAAGTTTGCATGGGGTGATCAATGGCTTGGTTATATTTATCTTTTTCCTCTGGTCTAATTTCTCTAATCATATTTAATTTAATCTCGCTTGAAGTATCATAATATTTATTTGTCCTCAAGTCACCAGTCAATCAGTGCCTCAATATCGATTTGATCATCAAGAACTTGGTTTAATATCTCATCGTCTGGGACCAATCGACGCGAAGTTGTGTTTGACATCAGGGCTACTCCAAGTGGGGCGGATAAGAGCTCCGGCGAAATATCAGAAATAAACCGACTGGGGAAAGAGTTAACATGAGTACCTCTTAAATACCTCGATCTGGCAAACGATAAATAAAGTTTCTGTTTGGCTCGAGTCATGCCTACGTAACAGAGACGTCTTTCTTCTTCCATTTCCAGGTGATCCATAAGAGAAGAGCTGTGAGGGAGTAAGCCTTCTTCAAGGCCAGCAATAAACACTTGCTCAAACTCTAAGCCTTTGGCAGCATGGAGGCTCATGAGCTGGACTCCTTCGGCGCGGTGACGTTTAGTTTCCAATAAGGCGTTATTTTGGACCAAAGCAATGTTTTCGAGAAAATCAATCAGTGACTCAAATTGACTAGCCACATTCTCCAACTCATAGATATTTTCTAGTCTTGGTAAATCGGCTGGATCATCTTTTTGATAAAGTTCCAAATAACCAACTGCCTCAAGCATTTCTGAGATGAGTCTAATGGGTAATGTTGTACTTAAGTCGATTTTTATTTTCCAGTCAAGGAATTTTTGATAACGTCTTTGACCAATTTTGATAGCCCTGGCTTGAGCCACTTCATCATGTGAATTAACGATCAGCCTGAGATAACTCAGAACGTCTTTGATCTCTTTGCGCTCGTAAAAGCCCACTCCCCCCACAATGGTATAAGGAATTTGTGCTTTGAGCAAAGCCTCTTCGAACTGTCTGGATTGAGCATTGGTCCGATATAAAATGGCAATTTCCGAGTAGGAGGTCCCCCGCCGCTGAACAAATTTAATTTGGTTGATAATTTGTTTAGCCTCTTGGTTGGCCGTATCGCTGTCAATTAATTCAATTTTCTCTCCTGTAGTTTGATTGGTCCAGAGATGGAGTATGGGATGAGAGGTATTGTGAGAAACCACATTGGTGGCAGCATCCAAAATTGCCTGAGTTGAGCGGTAATTTTGTTCAAGCTTATATTCTTTGATATCAGGATATGTTTGGTAAAGTTTAAGCATGTTTTTGTAATCTGCGCCACGCCAGGCATAGATGCTTTGGGAAAAATCGCCCACCACAAACAAGTTCTGGCTTGGTTCTGCCAAATGTGTGGATAAAGTAAATTGGGACTGATTTGTGTCCTGATATTCATCGATTAAAACATGTTCAAATTTTTGTTTTAATTGTTGGCTGATTTGAGGTTGAGTGGCAAGAAGTTTAACCATTAGTCGTAGTAAATCATCAAAATCAACCGCCTGAGCTAGTTGCAGTTTTTTTTGGTAGGCCCCGTAAATTTTGGCCAAATTTTGCTGATAACTTCCTCTAGCAATATCTTGGTATTGTGAAGCAGAAATTAAGTCATTCTTAGACTTTGAAATGATTCCTTTTGCCGCTCCAGGAGTGATCTGGCCTTTAAGGTCAAGGTCGCGAATAATAGTTCTAATTAAAATCAATTGATCATCGGTATCGTAAATACTGAAGTGATGATCGAGGCCAATGGCAGGGCCGAATTGTCTGAGAATCCGAGCACAGAAACTATGGAATGTGCCGACGTAAGGAGGCGCAACTAAAACTTGTTTTTCAATTCTTGATCTAATTTCTTGAGCGGCTTTATTGGTGAAAGTGACAACCAGGAGGGAGTCTGGACTGACTGCCTGTTCTTTCATGAGCCACAATGCCCGCTCGGTTAAAACAGTTGTTTTGCCGGAGCCTGCTCCTGCCAACACAATCGCTGGGCCATGGGGATGCACAATAGCTAAGCGTTGGGCTGGGTTAAGTTGAGCAGAGTTAGTCATAAGTTTAGGTTTTTGAGTTTGGAGAACCAATCGTAACACGGAGTCTGTCCGATGATATAGTATATATTCAGACCTAAAGCTTACATAGGAGGATAATTATGCAAAAACTTGTGGTGGCAAATTGGAAATCAAATAAAAGCCCTGAAGAAAGTTTAAACTGGTGTAAAGAATTCACTGCTGATTCAGGTAAAATTCACTCACGACTTCAAGTCGTTATATCCCCGGCTTTTCCTAGTTTAACCTATGTGGCGGAATTCTTGAAAAAAGATAATTTAGTTAATTTAAAACTAGGTATTCAAGACATCTCTCCTTTTGCGGCAGGTAGCTATACGGGTGCCGTGTCGGGACAAAATATTCGGGGTCTGGGTGTTGAATACGCAATTCTAGGTCACATTGAGAGAAGAAAATATTTTGGGGAAACTAATCAGCAGGTGGCAGACAAAGTTGAAATGGCAATTGATGCAGGTTTAATTCCTATTGTGTGTGTGGAACGCGAAAATATTCAAGCTCAGGCTGCTGCTTTGTCAACAGATTCACGAACTCAATGCGTTGTTTCGTATGATCCAAGTTCAGCCATTTCCACGCAAACTGGTGGAGAAAGAAAACCGGTTTATGAAGTGGCGGAAGTGGTGAAGACAATTAAGTTAGAGTTTGGATGCCAGCAGGTGATTTATGGCGGCAGTGTGACCGAAGAAAATGTAGCTGAATATATGTTAATCGCAGACGGAGTTTTGGTGGGTGGCGCGAGTTTGGATGCCAAGCGGTTTGCTCTGCTTGTTCAAAAGGCTTGGGTAGAAACAAAAGCTTAACTATTTATTCTGGTGTTTGTGATTAAATACATGAAGCTTCATAAACCTCTGGAAGTTTAGTACAATACCCCCAATGAAAATTGCAATTATTGGAGCTGGTTTTTCTGGCTTGGCTGCGGCTTGGGATTTAGTTAGGTCTGGTCACCAAGTGACTATTTTTGAAAGGGCAGATAAACCGGGAGGTTTGGCCAGTGGTTTCACCAGGCAAAACTGGGATTGGTCTTTGGATGAGCATTATCATCACTTATTTGCCTCAGATTGGGCCATGCGTGATTGGTTGGGCGAATTAGGTTTGGCTGATCAGGTTCAGCTGCTTGATGTGCAAACCAAATCCTTAATTAATGGTCAAAAGTATCAGCTGGATTCTCCCTTGTCTCTTCTTAAACTACCGGTGCTTGGTTTCATAGATAAAATCCGAGTTGCAATGGTTTTGGCATTTTTTAAACTATTGCCGAACGGTCAATGGCTAGAGAGGTTTACCACAGAGCAATTTTTGAGCCGGACCATGGGCGAAAAAGCTTACCGGATTTTGTGGCAGCCTTTAATGGAAGGCAAATTTGGTGATCTATCCAGCCAAATTAACCTGGCTTGGTTTTGGGCGCGGATCAAAGCCAGAACTAAGCTTTTGGGTTATCCAAACGGAGGTTTTCAAAATCTCATTGGATTAATCTCAGACCGCCTGATCAAATCCGGAGTGAAAATTGTGTTATCAGCTTCGGTCATAAATATTGTTCGGGATCGGGGACATTGGCAGGTAAAATATCAGCTGGCGGCAAAGCTCAAACAAACCGAGTACGATCAAGTCCTTGTGACTGGTTCAGATCAAATTTTAAGTCGTCTGGTGCCCACTTTACCTGCCACTTACACCAAAAATATTGGCCAGTTAAAAATGCTGGCGGCTATCACCCTGGTGTTGGAACTGGATAGCCCATTTTTTGATGATGGTACCTATTGGTTAAGTGTTTGCGAGAGTAACTGGCCGCTACTTTCGATTGTGGAACATACAAATTTAACCGGACAAAAACATTATGGTGGGCACGCGCTGCTTTATGTGGGCAAATATTTGTCTCAAGATCATAAATTTTTGTCTCAGACGGCCGACCAGATACTTGAGGAATACCGGCCTTTTTTGGAGAAGTTACAGCCTGATTTTACCTCTCACCTTCTCCATCAGTGGGTTTTCTCCAGTAAATTTGCTCAGCCAGTGGTTAGACGAAACCATAGTTTGGTTTTGCCAGATTTCACAACTCCCTTTTTGGGATTATATTGGTGCAGTATGCAGCATGTCTATCCTTGGGATCGGGGTACAAACTATGCGGTAAAGGCCGGACGTCAAGTAGCCGGATTAATGATAAAACAAAAGTATGATGCGGCAAAATAAATTTCAGCCAATATTGCATAGACTGGGAAAATTTCGTGAATGGTTAATTATTGGTTTACTGTTTTTAATCACTTTTTTATTTTATAGTTCGACTTTTGGTTATGAAAATAACCATTTTTTACTGGATAGCAAACAATATAGTGATTTTTCTGTTCATCTGGCTTTGATTAGAACATTTTCTTTAAATCATAATTGGCCTCCAGAATATCCTTTTTTTGCTGGTCAGCCGATTCGTTATCACTATCTTTTCTACTTAGTCGTTGGCTGGTTAGAGCGCGCAGGTTTAACTTTACCATTAGCCATGAACCTCTTAAGTAGTGTAGGTTTGACTTTGTTGATTGTCATGATCTATAAATACGCCGTTTTATTTTTTCACCGCAAGGAGGCAGGTGTTTTGGCAGTCAGCTTATTTTTGTTTAATGGCAGTTTTAGCTTCGTGAGATTTTTTTCCAATCACACTTGGGGTGTGGATATGTTTGAGGAAATTGTTAAGGCCAAAAACTTTCTGAATTTTGGACCTTGGAATGGAGATATTGTCAGCGCTTTTTGGAATCTAAATATCTATACAAACCAACGTCACTTGGCTCTAAGCTTTGGCATAATCTTTTTGTTGCTTTGGCCGCTGGTCTCCATCACGCTCAAGCGGCGGGGTAAGTTGGCTCTGTGGTTAAAGTTGTTTATTCTGTTTATGTTTGGTTTGTTGCCGGTTTTACACCAGGCAGGCGCTTTAATGCTTCTGGGTTTGACTGTGGGCTGGTTAGTTTGGTATTGGCGGAAAATTGACCTATCCATCAAGTTCTGGTATTTGGGTTGTGTAGCGGTTTTAGTGAGTTCATTTTTGTTGAATGTACCTCTTTCTGCCGGAGGTTTAGAAGTAGCCATAGGCTACCTCGCTCAAGAAAAAACCCTACCAGGTATTGCCTACTATTGGTTGATGAATATGGGATTATATCTAATACTTTTACCGTTTTTGCTTTGGTGGTCAAAAAAGAAGATGGGCATCTTGGTGCTGATCAGTTTTGGATTTTTTTGTGTGGCAAATATTTTCCGTCTGTCAACTGACATGATTAATAATCATAAGTTAATTAATTTTTTTATGATTACTCTCAACATGGTTTTAGCCGGTTTCTTGGTTGAAACTTGGCGAGCTCGGCGTTGGAAAAGATTTTTGATCGTGATTATTTTTCCATTTTTTGTTTTGTCAGGCATTTTTGATTTATTTCCTATTTTAAATGATACGCGGGGCCAAGTGGTTGATTGGTCAAAATTAGAGATAGGCCAATGGATACTGCAAAACACTGGTTCAGACGCTCAGATTTTAACTGCTTCTTATATGTATCATCCGGCTTCGATGTCTGGGCGGATTTTGTTTTTAGATTATGGTTATCACTCGTGGAGTATGGGCTACGATGATCACAGTAAACGACAGGCTCTACCAAGTCTTTTTGCTACCATGATTGACCGGGCCAGCTGGTGCCAAGTGGCTCGGGATTTTAAGATTACCCACGTCATATTGGCAAAGCACGAAAAGGAGGTGGATGGTAAAATTATGGTCCAGGAAAGTGCTATCTATCGCATATGGCCAACAGTTTTTGAAAGTGATGATGGGTGGCGAGTTTGGGATGTGGAAAGGTTATGTCAAACCTGAGCGGATTATGAAAAATTTACGGCCAACTTCAAAAAAATTTCAACCCATCAAGATTGGTTTTGATTTTGATGGTGTGATCATGTACAACCCCCTAAGAATTATCCGGCCATTTATGAGTTTTCTAAAAATAAAACGTTTGGTAAAAAGGCAGCAGCTTGTTTTTTTTCACCCCCAAACCAATTGGCAAAAAGTTGTCTGGTGGCTAGCTCATCAAACCAGTTTTATTCCCGCCCCAGGCATTAATAAGTTAAAATCTTTAGTTAAGTCAGGTAAAATTGAGGCGTATTTAATTACGGGTAGAAGCAGTTTTTTGAAGTCAGACCTTCATAGAAAATTAAAGATTTTTGGTTTAGATAAGGTATTTTCAAAAGTTATTATTACAGATTCCAACGAACAGCCTCACATTTTTAAAGAGCGCATGATCAACCTGCACAAATTAGAGTATTTTATTGAGGATAATTGGGATATTATCTCGCACTTGGCAAATAAGTATGAACAAAACCGCTTATTTTGGATTTATAACATGGTTGACAAATCAATTAATTATCCACAGAAACACCCCAACTTACTATCAGCTATTAATGAAATTTTGAGAAAGGAAGCGGTAAAATGAAAGTATTAATTACGGGTGGAGCTGGTTTTTTGGGTCTGCATTTGGCTAGACACTTTCTCAAAAAGTCTTGGCAAGTATCTTTGTTGGATGTTGCTCCTTTTCCCGAAGAAGAGTATGAAGCAAATTGCCAACTGATTAGTGCCGATATCAGAAATGAATCTTCAATGTCTAAAGCCATAGAAGGAGTTGATGTGGTTGTCCATGCTGCCGCTGCGCTGCCCCTTTGGAGTCGTGAAGATATTATCAGTACAAATGTGGCGGGTACAAAAAATGTATTAGAGCTTTCCCAAAAACACAAAGTCAAAAAAGTTGTGTTTATTTCTTCAACCGCCGTCTACGGAGTACCGGAGAAACATCCAATACTTGAAACCGATCCTAGAGTTGGTGTCGGTGCGTACGGTGAATCAAAAATAGCCGCCGAAGATTTGTGTCTTAATGCCATGAAAGCTGGGCTTGATGTTACAATTTTGAGACCCAAAACTTTTATTGGAACCGAACGGCTGGGAGTCTTTGAGATTTTATTTGACTGGATTCATGACGGGAAGAGAGTGCCTATGATCGGTAACGGCCAGAACAAATATCAACTTTTTGATGTAGACGATCTAGTTGATGTAATCTTTTTGTGTGCAAAATCAAACAATCCACAACTGAACGATTATTTTAATGTCGCTTCGGATAATTTTAGTACAGTGGCAAATGATTTAGGTGCCTTGTTTACGCATGCCGGAACAGGATCAAGACTTCTGACCATGCCAGCAACTCCAATTAAATTAGCTTTAAGGGTTTTTGAAAAATTAGGCATCTCTCCTCTTTATCAGTGGGTTTACGATACAGCCGACAAGGACTCTTACGTTTCAATTGAAAAAATTAGAAAAGCCCTAAAATGGAAACCAAAATATTCTGGAGCTCAGGCCTTAATTAGATCTTATGATTGGTACGAGCAGCACTACAGGGAAATAAAGGCCAGAGGTAGTGGCGTCACTCATACGGTGGGTTGGAAACAAGGAATTTTGGGTATTGCCAAGAAGTTTCTTTAGTTAATTTTTTTGGTAAATGAGTACCTTGGGATGATCATAGACAGTAAAGGACTCATCTGCATTGTCGTCACTGATTTCTAGACCAAAAATATTTGGCCGGCTGGTAAACTCAGCCACTTTCTTAAATCCTAAACGACCAGAAAATAGGTCTTGGTAATATTTAGCGGTTAATGGATAGCAACTTTGATATGAAGAGCAATCGCTGAGTTTTTGTAAGGGGGTGAACAGTCGGTTTGATGACATAACTATATATTCGGTCTGATCTATTTTTTTATTCATGACGAGCCATTTTTTTTGATCATCCGGCTGCTCATATAAAGGAAATTCTATCGACTCAAATCTTTCCAGGTCATATAGTGGCAAGCTGTCATCCCAATGTTCATGGCTGATAACTGATCCTTGAGGGATATTAGCCAACATCCAGTTACTAGCCCTGATTCTGGTATGTGGTTTGGAATATATGTTTATAAAAGCCATTGTCCAGAGTCCGGCCAAGCAAATAATTATTGCTGCCAAAATTTTTCTGGGCGAACCAAGCAGCCACTTTTGCCGAAGCACACTAGAGAGACCCAGTGCCGCTAAATAAGCGATTAAAGGATACATAGGCAACATGTAACGCATAAATTTTACTGCCGACTGCCCCATTACCAAAAAGTAAACAAGAAAAAAAGAAAAATATATTAGCTCGGGATTGACAATGTGAGAGAGCTTAAATTTAGTTTTTGGTGAGATAAAGATGGATCGATATTGTCTTATTGATGCGACAATTAAACCCAGGACGGCCAGCAGGCTGATGATTGGTCCCGTTCCCCATAAAAAAATATTTTTCAAGTAATAAATGTATGGAGTGGTGCCCACATATTGAAGAGTATAGGGAAAAATATAAGCATTTGAATTCATCTTCATCTGATTTTTGATTTCCAAAAGAAACTGGTCGTGTTTAATGAAGGTGTATGGGGTAAATAGATAGCAAAAAATCAGACACGTTATAACAAACAAGCCCACTTTGAATGCGGCCTGAATAACTAATCGATAATTGATAATCATGCTTTTTTGATATTGACGGCCCATGAT